>LKMJ01003788.1_pt1 | contig 14133 bp, 15 predicted proteins | sample 643391 | NCBI WGS metagenome assembly LKMJ01 (sample SAMN04112250, study PRJNA286221) | soda lake metagenome | biome: soda lake; feature: Kulunda Steppe; material: water; isolation source: sample PL-Br10 brine of Picturesque Lake | place: Russia: Kulunda steppe | collected 2010-07
ATTCACCCAACGGTGATCTCGAAGAGGCCATCGAACGTGCGAATGACTACTGCGACGCCGGCGCCGACGTTGCCTTCGTCCAAGGAGCCGCGAACGAGGAGGAACTCGAACGGATAGGGAGATCCGTCGACGCACCGCTGGTGTACAATTGTAGTGGCGGGTCACCGATCATTCCATACGAGCAGGCCGAGCAGTGGGGATACGATGTAGTGATGTTCCCACGGATGTCGATGAATCCCGCTATTGCGGCGCTGTTCGAGGCGTACCAGGGGCTGGCTGACGGCGGGATGGATGGTTGGCGTGAAGTTCGAGGTGCCCTCGACGATCTCCCATTCGAGAATTACGACGAGTTTAGCGGCGTCCCGGAAATATTGGAATTCGAAGCAGAGTATCTCCCGGACGAGTAATTGGCTCTATTTTTATTCCGTGCCGGAGGCTAGCGACCCATGGCCTATTGAGACGGATGATTCAAGACCATGGCAAATGATATAGAAGCATGGGGCAGACAATAGCCGAAGCGATCCTTGCGAACGCTTCAGATTCGAACTCCGTAGCACCGGGCGACCACGTCGTCTGTGACGTTGATCTCGCGATGACACAGGACATCCACACGCCGGGTGTGGTGTATCTCTTAGAGGAGATGGGCGTCGACGAACTCCACGACCCATCGCGTCTCGTGGTGGTGATGGACCACGTTGCACCGTCCCACACGATATCCGATGCGAATTCGAAGTCCGTGATTCGGGAGTTCGTCGAAACGTTCGACTTGGAGAACTTCTACGACGTTGGACGAGGCATTAGCCACGAGGTATTACCGGAAGAGGGGCATATTCGCCCCGGAGAACTGGTCGTCGGAACCGATTCGCACACGGTGAGCCACGGGGCGTTCGGGGCCGCCGGAACCGGAATCGGTGACACGGACATGGCATACGCGCTTGCGACGGGACAAAACTGGTTTCGCGTCCCGGAGACCATCGAGTTCATCGTCGAGGGAGAGTTCCCCGATAGCGTCGATGCAAAGGACCTGATTCTGCATATCGCCGGCACATACGGTACCGATGTGGCCCGATACAAAGCCATTGAGTTCAACGGTCCCGGAGTCGAGGATCTCTCGGTAGATTCGCGGATCACGCTCTCGAACATGTCGATCGAACTCGGTGCAAAGTTCGGATTCGTCGCCGTCAACGAAACAGTACTCGACTACGTGAAGGAACGTACCGACGAGCCGTTCGAACCGGTCTATCCGGAGGATCCGGAATACAGCGAGAGCCATCGCATCGACGTATCGTCCTTGGAACCGCAGGTCGCAGTCCCCCACGACGTACAGAACGTCCACCCCATCTCGGATGTGGATCCGGTCGAAGTGGATCAGGTGTTCATCGGATCCTGCACGAACGGGAAGTTAGAGGACCTCCGAATCGCCGCCGAGTACCTTGATGGACGAGAAGTCGCTCGCATGACGCGACTGATCGTAACCCCGGCATCACGAGAGATATACCGACGGGCGGAGAAGGAAGGAATCATCGAAACGTTTCACGAGGCAGGTGCAGTAGTGACGAATTCCACGTGTGGCGCCTGTCCCGGGTTGGGTGTTGGCGTCCTCGGCGAAGGGGAAGTGTGTCTCGCCGCTCAGAATCGGAACTTCCGCGGACGAATGGGACACGAGGACTCCGAAATTTACCTGTCGAGCCCCGCGACGGCGGCGGCAACGGCTACGACCGGGCGGATCACGGACCCACGGGAGGTGTAACGATGGGAATTCAAGGAGCAGCACATTTGTTCGGGGACGATATCAACACCGACTACATCACGCCCAGCGACTACTTCGGAGAGCCTATCGAGGAGATTGCGACCCACCTGTTCGAGCCCATCGACCCGGCGTTTACGGATCGCTTCGAACCGGGTGACGTGGTCGTCGCCGGGGAAAATTTCGGCTCCGGTTCGAGCCGAGAAACTGCACCGAAGGCGCTCAAAACGGCGGGCGTGGATGCCGTCATCGCTGAATCGTTCGCACGGATCTTCTACCGAAACGGCATGGCGATCGGCCTTCCGGTAGTCACCTGTGAGGGTATTACCGACCACGTATCGACCGGGGATCAGGTTTCGGTCGCTCTTGATACGGGGACCGTGCAGAACGAAACGACGGGTGAGGAGTTTGCCGCTGAACCGATTCCCGAGGCGCTTCGCTCTGTTTTCGATGCCGGCGGACTCTTAAAACATTACGAACAGAATCCCGACGGCCTCCGTCTGGATAAATAACGTTCCCAACGTCCCCAACGTTCGGAAACTGTGTACCCACACGGCGGGTAGTCACTTTTCTAAGAGAATCGGCGTTCGGGGAAGTTACGCCCCCGAGCTTTCGGCATCAATGAGAACTGCCGGAACCGAGTCGATCTGGCGTTCGGCGAGGAACAGCCCGAGGATGAACACGAGGGCTGCAGCGCGAATCATCTGATCGGGGTGAACCATCGTGATCGTTCCGCCGATCACGTACAGCACTTGCATGATTCGTCGATACGGAACTCGAATGTTGAATCGGGGCTTATTCAGGCCGTAGATGATCCCCACCGCGCCGATCGTTCCCAGGGTGCCGGACATCAACAGCTCCAGTGAGATCGTCGCAGAGATGGTCTGCGGGTTGTAGATGAACATCACTGGGAGCAAGAACAGGTGAAGAGACAGTTGGAGTGCCTTGCTCGCAGTCGACCAGAAGTTCGCCCCGGCTATGCCTGTCGCGACCACGATCCCCGTCGCGATGGGCGGCGTGATGGTCGCGAGACTGGCAGCGTAGAAGACGAAGAAATGGGAGGCCAGTTCGGGCACGGCGAACTCGCTGATGTAGGTGGGTGCGACCAGCAGTGCGACGATCAGGTACGCAGCACTGGTCGGCATGCCGAGCCCGAGCATGATACAGATCGCGATACCCGCGATGATCGCAAAGAGCAGCACGCCGCCGGACAGTTCGACGATAGCGAGCGTGAGCTTGTTCGGCATACCGGTGGTGATCAGGACGTCGACCATCGCGTTGATCCCGGCGATCACGATGGCAATGGGAGCGAGGCCGACGGCGCCGATCTTCGCGCCTTCGAGCGTCTGTCCGAGGGCGATTTTGACTCCCTCAGTCGATGGCGTCTCGAGGATCGGCACGCTAACCCCAGTGATGAACATGGCCAGACAGGTGAGCAGGGCCGACGTCTGGATAGTCCACCCTGCCACCCCGAGCAGATACACGAGGAGGAAGATAGGCAGGAGGAACCGCCCCGATTCGAGAACGATTCGCCGCTTGCTCAGCGTGTCGTCAAAATATTCGTCACGCTTTTTTGCCATTTCGTGGTCGCCGATCTCCCGAACGCTCGCATAGTGGACTGCGACGACGACTGAGATGTAGAAGATGAGCGCTGGTACCGTTCCCGCGATGATGATGTCGATGAACGGCAGCCCGAGTAAACCCGCCATCAAGAACGCCGAGGCGCCCATCACGGGTGGCAGAAGCTGTCCCCCGTTCGACGCCACTGATTCGATCGCAGCAGCCGTTCGTGGTTCAAGCCCACTCTCCTTCATGAGGGGAATCGTGATCGATCCCGTAATGCCAGTGTTTGCCGTCGCACTCCCGTTTATCGATCCGATGATCATGCTAGCGATTACGGCCGTCTGTGCGACGCCGGATTTGATGTACTTCCCCGTATGGAAGGCGATACGTAGAACGAGGTTGAAGGCGCCGTATCCCTGCATGAGTCCCGCATAGAGTAAGAACAGAGCGATCCAGGCGGCGACGAGCCTGTTCAGTCGGCCGTAGATCCCGGACATGTCGGTAACGAGAACTTGCAGGATCCGATGGTACTCCAGCCCACCGTGGCTGAACACGCCGGGGAAGATACTCCCGAAAAAGCCGTAGAAGAACGTGAACAGGATGACGATCGCGAACGGGAGGCCGAACTCCCGGTACGTGAGGTACATGATAGCGGTAACGATCGGGACTGCCATCCGGTAGTCGAGATCGGTCGCAAAGCCGATCCGAGTGACAACTAGTGCCTCATACTCCGTGAAGAAGTAGACGGTCGTCACGAGGATGATTGTGGTGACCGTTCCAAGAATGGCGAGATCGAGGTAGTTGCGCTCCTCCCACGCGGGTCCGAGGTCGCGAAAAACGATGATGAGTGCCGCGCCGCCAAGGAACGCCACACCGAACTGTCCGCGCGGCATCTGCTGGGTCGCTGCATAGTAGATGACACCCAGCCAGAACACCACGGCGTAGACGATGAGGGCGACGTCGAACCGCGAGAGATCCCTCTCAAAGACGTTATTTTGATTAATATTAGCGGGCATGGCAGCGGGAGTTACTCTATCGTGCCGATCTCTAGGTTGTCATCCCACTGGTCTACTTCCTGGTAGTACTCCGCCGCCCCGGGGTGAACCGGGTATTCGTCGATCAGAGCGGAGGTTGCGAAATCCGGATTTTCGTCGTAATCTGGGAAGCTCCCGTAGTTGTTCCGCACGCTCTCGTTGTGTTCGTGCGTCAGCTTGACCAACTCGTATCCCAACTCCTCGGGGACGTGGGTCCCGAGACCGAACTGCATCTGGAACAGCCAGGAGTCGATCATTCCGTCGGGCTGTGCGTCCGCCTGAATGTCCTGGTCCCAGCCGTAGGCCTCGATCGATTCGTGGCCGATGGACGCCATTCCCTGGAGCGTCTCCACGTATTCATCGTCCATCCGGATGAGTTTCAGGTCCGTTCGAGCATCCACCTCTTGTAGCCAGCCGGGAAGCGTCTGGAAGTTCGACCCGTAGGCACCGATGGCATCAAGGCGACCCTCTTCGAGAGCGCCGGGCACGTCGCCCGCGTCCATGTTCGAGATTTCCATCTCGTCCCACAGCCCGATCTCCTGGAAGAACGCTTCGGTCGGCGCACGCGTACCGAATCCGGGACCGAGCGGCCAAACGTTACGTCCGGCGAGGTCACTGTAGGTTTCGATGTCCGTGTCCGCGCGTGCCACCATGTAAATGTGGATGGTCGCGATCGTCATCGCCTGATACTGGATGTTTTCGACGGGCTGGTCCGCGAACTCGCCTTCGCTTGTGATGGCGTGGACGTAATTGTAGTTGTCGAACCCCGACATGTCCACCTGCCCTTCGTCGTAGAGGCGGAGGTTTGCAGCCTGGCCACCGCTCGTCTGAGCCGTCAGACGAAGGATGTCGCTTTCACTGCTCAACATCGCCTGGAGTGCGGTCGCACTGGAGTGACCAATACTGCCCTCCGACCCGGAGGCGACCACCAGGTCCGTCGGGTCGTCGGAATCGTCGCCCGCGTCGTCGTCGCCACCAGCGCCGTTCTCGTCCGGGTCGTCGCCGCCGAGACATCCCGCGAGGCCGACGATGCCTGCTCCGCCGATGCCCGTTAATAACTTTCTCCGATCGACCGCGTTTTTGTTTTCGTCTGACATAATCTGGATCGTGAGAGGATCACACACGTGTGCTATGCTTACTCCTCTCGTGTGACGAATATACTCTGTACCCTACAGTATTTATATGTATTGTAAAATATCGAACCTTTTGGCGAGGATATTACGAGCCGTCGTCTTCGGTGCTGTCCGCCCGCTCGTACTCCTCCATCAGCTCCGCTTCGTTGGCGGCATACGATTCCGCCGCCCAGATGTTCGTTGACGCATCCACCGGAATCCCCTCTTCGTCGGGGCCAAACATCCCAACCGCTTTCTCCATGTCTTTGCCCGCAAGTTCCTCATCGGCGACGTATGCTGGGCAGTGAGCCTCAATCATCACACAAGGACCCGACTCAACCTTGGACCAGTGAACTGCGAGTTCCGGAATACGATTGAAATCACCCGGCTCGAGCAACATAGCTTCATCCTCGATGAAGATCCAGATCTTCCCGGAAATGACGAAATTGAACTGCTCGGAGTCGTGAGCGTGTGGCTTCGAGTGGTAATCCGCTGGCCTCTCAGCATACATCATACTCATGTCCTTCCCGTACACGAGTCTGGTTTCCATCGCTCCGCCTTTCGAGCCTAGTCCGGCCTCCGGTACGTCATCTCGATGAACATGGTATGTCATGATCGTTTGAGGATTGTCACGGTTTCAAATAGCTCTTTGGGGAACTGCTCATCTCATCTTGTCGTATCCTACCGCGACACCGGGTCCAAGAGCGATCGGAACGTCCAAACGAGCCGTCACACAAAGAATTATACGCTGTCACATCTTTCTATGGCACGATGTATATCCCAAAGATCGTTCCTGAAGACGATCGGAGTGCGCTCGTCGATAAGGGGAATTTCGGCGGGTCGATCGGTATTGAAGGCAACGTGGCCGTACTGAACGTCGATATGACGACCGAGTTTGTAGAAGAGGGGTATGCAGTCGGCCATCCTGAGACGGGAAAGCCCGCTGCACGTGCAATTCGGAGATTAATGGATGTTGCTAACGAAGAAGGAGTTCGTGGCTATTATTCCCGCTCATTGAAGGGAGACCACCCGTGCAAAACTGGGAGATGGGGAGATGTATCACAGTTTAACCAGACTGAAGAGGCTGTTCAGATAACGGATATTCTTGAACCTACTGAGGAAGACGTAGTGTTCGAGAAATACAAACCGAGCATTTTCTTCGGAACACAACTAGTCGGGATGTTGAATTTCGACGATATAGATACAGTCATCGTCACCGGTATGACCACTTCCGGGTGCGTACGTGCGACAGTCGTCGACGCGTTTTCACATAATTTTCGAGTCGTCATCCCCGAGGAGTGCGTTGCGGATCGATCTAATATCTCACACGAAATCACACTGTTCGACATGGACATGAAGTACGCTGACGTGGTTCCACTTGACGAGGTAATCGATTCTTTGCGGAACTGATCTCAAACTCATAGAGTTCGGTGCGGTAACACGTCCAACTCAGTAACGACCTGATTCGGGCAAGGTGAATGGGAAATCGAGCCGTTAACTGTCGGGTCATTCTCGTGTACACAGACTCGTCTGCTGTCGATATCGCTCCCTTCGAGGTGTAGTGTGGAGTTCTTATTCTATGGTAGTCCTCGGACCGACGACAACCGGGATGTTTGCACTAAGAAGGACCTCCTGTGTGACACTCCCGAACAGTGCCTTCCCGACTGGACTCCGTTTCCTCCCAGCAATCACGATGGCCGATGCATCGACTTCGTCCGCGACGGCAAGGATCGTCTCCGCCAATTTTCCGTGCTCACGACGAACGTCAACAGTGAAGCCTGCTTCGGCGAAGTTCGACGCCACCGTAGCTGCGACCTTCGGGAACTGCTCGTCGTAGAAATCAGCGGAGTCAATAGCGGACCACTCCGCGGATTTGACCTTGAACTCCTCGAACACGTTCAACACGACACACCGAACCTCCTCACGGTTAAACGGACAATCCAGAACTGTGCGCTCGACACGAACAGCTTCTTCTTCGGATTCGCTGACCGGGACTAATACCGTTTTCATCAACCGATCTATTGCCATTCCGGGACTTAAGCGTATGGCACGAACCACATCTATAAACGGTCGTGGCGAAAATCTACTGCTGTACGATGATTGCCCCAAACCGGGAACAGGTGACCACAGAGTCATCGCCCGAAGGCCAGAAACCGGTGATTTGCGGCGTGGGGATGACGCCGTTCGTGGCTTCGGATAACCGATCGCTCGAAGAGCTCCTCTGTATCGCATCGGAACGCGCACTACACGATGCCGGCCTTGATGCGGACTCAATAAACACCGTCCACGTCGGCAACATGGCTGCTGAGGCGTTCTCTGAGAGCTCGGGACTCGCGAACAAACTCGTTGGTACCCTCGGAATGACCGGTGCAGCCGCCCATCGCATTGAGAACACGAGCGCGAGCGGAGCCAGCGCCTTTCAGGACGCAATATTCGCCATACAAACCGGGCGATATGACACCGTCCTCGCCGTTGGCGGTGAAAAAATGTCCACGGTCGATACCGCGACTTCGACGGAGATAATTAGCCGGATCTCTCACGACCGTGAGTACGCACAGGGTATTACCCTCCCATCATTCGCCGGACTCGCCGCTGATGGTTACCTTCGAGAACACAGTGGCACCAGAGAGGATCTTGCTCAGGTCGCCGTGAAAAACCACACCAATGCGCTGTCAAACGAGTATGCACAGTTTCGAAAAGAGATTGACCAAGATGATGTGCTGACGTCACCACCTGTTGCGGATCCGATCCGCCTGTATGACTGCTGTCCCACTGGGGATGGTGCAGCGGCGGTGGTGGTCCGCAGTGGGTCCACCTCATCGACGGGTCGACACAATACTGAAGTGGAAGTTGCTGCCTGCGAGAGTGCGACTGGGACACACGCGGTAGCGGACAGAACGGATCCCCTGGAGATAGCGAGCGTCCGAACCGCGGGTGACCACGCTTATACGACGGCAGGCTTTGGGCCTAAGTCAATAGATGTAGCCTGCATTCACGACGCGTTCACGATACTCGAGTGGCTAGAAATGGAAGAATTGGATCTCGCACCAACGGGGAAGGCGTGGCAACTCACCCGAGATGGTCGTACGCGGGTCGATGGAACGATTCCGATCAATCCCGGTGGCGGTTTGAAGGCGCGTGGGCATCCGATCGGCGCAACCGGGCTCTCCCAGATCATTGAACTCGTCTGGCAGCTCCGCGGTGACGTTCCGGAGAAGCGGGCAGTGGAGGCCCCTCGACGAGGGCTTGCCCTCAACGTCGCCGGTTTCGGGAATAATGCCGTCTGTACGCTGTTGGAGACCTCCACATGACGCAAGCAATCGAGTGTACAAACTGTGGCCGCAGAAGCTTCTACAAAAAACGTTGCTGTCTCGATTGCGGAGGTAGCGATTTTACGACTGTTCCGGCTGGGGAGGGGCAACTCCGTTGTCTGACCACGGTTCACGTCACCCCACCGGGTGTTCCAAACCCGAATTATCTCGGACTAGCGTCGTTCGCAGGTAGTGCGAATATAATCGCCCAAGTCGAGGGTGATCTATCGGTCGGCGACACCGTCAGATTGGATGCGGATCGGGATATTCGTTTGAGCAGTACCGGGATGTTGAGGGGATGTCGACTCGTTGCCGTCGACTAGCCCTCAGTTTCCGAACCTGGACGTACTCCCGGACGAATTACTACTCGTCGTCACCGAAGACGCCCAGTCGCTCCAGATCGTCGATCTCCGACTCGGAGTAGCCGTGATCGCGGAATACCTCGCGGTTATGCTCTCCAAGCAACGGAGGTGCCATCTCGAATCCACTGTCCGCATTGTTGAACTTCAGCGGGTGTTCAATGACGGGGACCGTGCCGAGCTCCGGATGGTCGATTTCGGAGATAGTGCCGCGGGCATCAATCTGTGGGTTGTCGAACGCCTCGTCCACATTGTACACCGGCCCTGCAGGCACGCCCGCGTCTTCGGCGATTACAGAGATCCACGCTTCGGTCGTCCGCTGGGTGAGTGTCGACTCAATCTCCGCTTCCAGTTCGTCGAGGTGCTCCACCCTGTTCGCATTCTTCGCGAACCGCGGGTCGTCGATTAGGTCCTCGCGGTCGATCGCCGTACACAGTTCACCCCAGAGCTTCTCGTTCAGGATGCAGACGTTGATGTAGCCGTCCTCGGTCTCGAACGTCTGGTAGGGAGCCAACACGGGGTCTTTCGTCCCCATCCGTTTCGTCTTCTCACCGGCAAACATCATCCCTGCCTGCTTGGTGAGCCATGGCAGCGTCGCCTCTAGCATTCCGAGATCAATGTACTCGCCCTCGCCTGTATGCTCACGCTGATACAGCGCCGTTGTCGCGCCGAACGCCGCCCACATAGCGGTTATTAGGTCCGTCATCGGGAGCCCTACTTTCACCGGCTGGCGTCCCTCTTCGCCAGTGACGCTCATAATACCGCTCATCCCCTGAATTAGCAAGTCGTATCCCGAGCGCTCTGCCCACGGCCCGGTCTGACCGAACGCGGAGATAGCGAGGTAGATGAGATTGTCGTTGTGTTCTGAAAGCGTTTCGTAGTCAACGTTGAGCCGCTCCGCCGTGCCAGGACGAAAGTTCTGAATGAAGATATCGGTTTCCTCGACGAGCTCGTAGAGCGCCTCCTTGGCATCCGGATTCTTCAAATCGAGTTCAAGACTCCTTTTTCCATAGTTAAGCGTCCAGTAGTACGGCGATTCTCCCTGAATAAACGGCGGACCGGAGTGACGGATCGCATCCCCGTATCCCGGTTGTTCAATCTTGACGACCTCCGCACCTTGATTCGCCAGCATCGCGGAACAGAATCCTCCCGTGACGAACGTCGACAGATCGAGTACTTTCACACCCTCAAGGATCTTTCCTCCTGTTTGCTCGGTTTTGTCATCGTTCATGCAGCTTTCCCACCCTCCTGCGACCTTACTATGTCTTTATTTATCATAATCTGATCACGGCACAGCAAGTCGGCCGACAGTCACCCCGGATGACTTGCTGCACGTCTGGTTCCGTATGAAACCGTATTGGTGGCACGTAGTAAAACTACCGTCGATCCACAGTCTAGATCGGGGACGCCGGCGATCGTCATCAGTGGCGTTCGATCAGGTGTGTTCGATGTGGAGTTCCAGTTCATTGACGGCGGCGAGAACTACGTCTGGAAGCCGGTTTTCCAGTCGGTTCTTGCTAAGTCTGGTTGCGGGTCCAGAGACGCTGAGTGCGCCGATCACCTCGTCATCGTTTCCTCGGATACACGTGCCGATCGCATGAACTCCTTTCGTCGACTCCTCAAGGTTCAGTCCGTAGCCGCGCTCTCGGATAGTCGCCAGATCTTCCCGGAGGGCGTCGGTGTCGGTGATCGTATTCGGCCCCATGGGCTCAAACTCGAAGTCGGCGATCAGTGAATCAAGGAGATCGTCATCGAGATGTGCGAGGATCGACTTGCCTGCCGCGCTCGAGTACAATGGTCCCCGACGCCCCATGTACGCGCCAGTCTGGACACGACTCTCCCCTGTTTCCGTGTACACGTACACCCGATCACCACCTTCGCGAACGATAAACTGCGCGCGCTCGCCGGTCTGCTCACCGAGTTCGTCCGTCTTTGACTTGATAATCTGGTAGGCCGGGAGCTCTCGCTGGAGATCGCCGCCGATCGTGAGGAATTTTAGACTTAGTCCGTATCGCTCTCCGTCCTTGACTACGTAGCCGCGCTCCTGGAGTGTGAGCAGGTGGCGATGGGCGGTGCTGCGAGCCAGTCCGAGTTTGGACTGCACCGCCTCCGGACGCATCGGACCCTCCTCGAACAGGATATCAACCACGTCGAGGCTCGTCTCCGTCGTCTTCACGGTCGAGGTCGGCGTATCTGTCATACACTCACTTGTGCCTCGAGTATTATAAGTGTCTCGTATATTCGGATCTAAAATAATAATCGGATGACTGGGATGGGAGAGATTGACCCCTATTTGATAGATCTATCTCGAATACGAGGACTAGCATTCTCTCATGAGGATGTCCTGAGCAAAAGCGTTCGAGAGATCTCTGCACCGTTCGCCCGATTCTCACGAAATATCTTTATTCCATTACAGACATATGTGTGTAATGGTTAAGCGCGAAACGGAAGTTCATCTGTGAGTAGTTCTGACTGAGAGGTTCAAACCGATGGCTGGAGTTGATCAATGACGGCCCAGAGATGTCCGATCCCATTCTCAGTTGAAAGCCACACAAGATATAGGGCGAAAATCTACTTGAGAAGGTCTCAAAGTACTAAAATTGCCCACCAAGGCCACATCCCATAATATGAGACGGCCGACCGAAAAACGTGATTCCCCCAAGGTAGTGGGAGTAGTCATGGGCCTGAAGGTGCCTCCCGAAGTTTCCAGAGAATGAAACCGATGCCGGAGGAAAGGAGACGCCGAGATGACTGATCAAACCGGTGGTGGTTAGATATGAATAAAGAGTGGAGCGGAGCAGTCTTCAAGTGGCGTTAGCTCGAAACTTTCTTTCTCAATGGAACCAGCGGCTACATCGAGTTACAATTTGTAGAGCGAAAGGCGACGTTCAAGTCGGCAATGAAGATCAGTATCCGATTTTTTACTTGGTTGAAATGTCTTTTTCAAACACATAAAATTATTCTTATAAATTGGGTACTGATCGGCGCCATGCAGCCGTCGATAGTGAGATACAGAACGCCAATTGACAGCCGCTTAATGGTGGTGAATCGGATCACGTTGTGGCTAATGAAACGTTGATCCATCTCAATGATGAACGATACTAGCTCTATGCTGGATTGATCCCGATACGAACTGTCTGGTCCATGTACGGCTCTACTTAATGAGAATACAAACAATAACTGAGATATTTCATGACAATCCCCATGAGAAACAAAACATTGACCACGCCACCTTTGGAGGTGTTCAGATACTGTCAAAAGGTAGGACAGTCAAATAGTCAAGTGGTTCATGTTCAGTCTCGACCGCCTCAGTGACGATAGCGGTTGTATCGAATTAGATTTTCTGGAGTGGGAGACGATATTCAAGCAGGCGATGAAGCTCGGTCTCCGACTATATCTGGCCAGATGGTTAGTTTCGAGTCCCGTTTCTATGTTCAAGAGTTTGGTTGTCAACCGCTGGCGATCCATTGTTACAACGGGGTACCCTAAACAACCCTCGATGGGGCAACCTCGGATCATGTCGAGGTTGGCGAAGCCGTGATCCAGCTCACTGACAGGCAATACTGGCGGTATATCGCCGTCACTTCTGACACCAACCGCCTCCTTTATTTGCGGCTCTACCCGACGAGAACACAGATATTCATCGAGATGTTCCTTGATGAAATTCGTGAGAAAAACCTCCTTGATGACGCAACCGCTCTCGTCTACGGAGAGTCGAGGTTGCAGTCAATCTCTCATCGTCACAGCCTCCGAATCCAGCATGAAATGCGTGGAGTTTGGAAATAGCATCAAATGTGATGTTTAAGTGATAAAAAATCTAAATAGACATATTTTTTATATTATATTTCGCCCGGGGCAAACACTCCCGAAAATTGACTCTAAGCGTTTGCCTTCGCATAGAACCAGCTTATTCGATCGTGGATCTGCAAAATACGCACCTAGTCATAAGATAGGGACTCACTCAACGTCACTATGTGTGGCGCTGAGATGGGTGAGGTCGAGTTCTCTCGACCGAGTTCTCCAATGGTAGAGCACCTACCAACTGACGAGACTGCCGTAGCGGAATCGCCTTCAAACACACCTGCTGAAACGGACTCAAACGGGTTCAGCGTCGCGTTCACGCCCGAGCGACAGCGACGACGACGCGTACGGTATGAACCCCGGACCGACGCCGACGGCTGGTGGCGGATCGACGAAGAGTGGACCGGCTGTACGTGGCGGATCAACGGCCGCGAACCGGTCGTCGATGTCGTTCTCCGGAGGCTGAAGAATGAGTAGAGACGACGCCCCCTCGGTCGAGGAACTGTTCGCCGTGCTGGGCCACTCCCGTCGACGGGCGATCATCCTGCTGGTCGCGCTCGCACCCGACGACGGCATCAGCCTGCGGACAATCGCTGAAACGATCTACGCAGTCGAGCACGACGTGACGCCAACCGCCGCGCCGTCGCGACCGGTGACGAATCTCCGGTCGAATCTCACTCGAAGCCACCTCGACACGCTCGAGAGCGCGGCCTCGACGGCCCCGTTGGCCGTGTAGCCGACGGCGAGCCATGACCCATCCGCCCGATCTGCTCCGATGTCGCGCCAAGTGGCCTCGCTCATACATTGACGTCTCAGTCCGGGCACATAACCTTCACCTCTCACCGATGTCCGTGCGACGCCCCTAACGCGCTCGAACTGGCTGCCGGTGGAGATACCGACACCGTGTACCCAAACAGCGTCATCAACGCTATTTCTAGCGGGCGACGCGGCGCAATCCTGTTGAACCTTGTCGACGACCAGCCCAACGGCGACTCACTCACACACCTCGGTGCAGAAGTCGTCCGCTTCGCCCGCGACCAGCACGGCAGTGTCACAGCGGCGCTCGCCGAATTCGACACGTGGACCGGTAGCCGAACACGGTTCACCGAGCTCGCCCCGCGATGGGCGCAACTCGCCCGTTCAGTCGCCATTCAATACGAACCCACGAGGCTCATCATCACCGCGCTCGAACGCCTCCACCAAAAC
>LKMJ01003789.1_pt1 | contig 14133 bp, 16 predicted proteins | sample 643391 | NCBI WGS metagenome assembly LKMJ01 (sample SAMN04112250, study PRJNA286221) | soda lake metagenome | biome: soda lake; feature: Kulunda Steppe; material: water; isolation source: sample PL-Br10 brine of Picturesque Lake | place: Russia: Kulunda steppe | collected 2010-07
CCTTAACCACCACCACCACCATCACCACCAGCGCCACCTTAACCACCACCACCACCATCACCACCAGCGCCACCTTAACCACCACCACCACCATCACCACCAGCGCCACCTTAATCACCACCAACCCCAGTCACCACCAACACTATCATCATCCCCAACGCCGTTTCTCAATATTACCAACATTGCACAGCAGCAAAACATATGCAACAACACGCAGGAGGAGCTCCAAGCCTACCGGAAGCTCCGCCTGCACCCTCCTGCTGCCGACAGCCCCCACAGCTCCAACACAACCCCCCTGGCTACCTTCTGTGCCAGCAGCACCAGCAGCAGCAAGGAGGAGGAGGAGGCTGCGGCTTCTGCGTATGAGCTAGTCGTGGCCAACAAAGTGGATGCGTGCACTGATCCTCAGCAGGTGCGTGACCCACAAAGTGGCCAACAAAGTGGATGCGTGCACTGATCCTCAGCAGGTGCGTGACCCACAAAGTGGGCAACAATAGGGATGGCCAACAAAAATGGGGATGGCCAGCAGAGTTGGCAACTAAGGGGGTGGCCAACAGAGTAGCAAACAATGCGGATGCATGCGCGGATTTTCACCAGGTGCAAAAGCCCCTTGCTGCGGGCTGTTTGCTTTTGACAGTGGGCCCCGTTTTGGTACGCCCTGGCGGCCCCTAAAGCAGCCTCCACCACTCTTCTTGACAAGACCACTCTTCTTGGCAAGACATTTGAGGTGACTGCTGCAGGTGATGTGTGAAATTAAGCTTGCAAGCCTGCATAGGCTTGAGAAGCTGCAAGCCCCTATGTCTCCGGCATGTACCTTGGTATTCCAGTAAGAGGACCAAATTTGTCTGAACCTCACTGCTCAGTGCCAAGGTCGTCCCAGGGAATCAGGGCATGTGTTTTTCTCACCTATGCCCACATTGCTCTTGGTGCCTGTGTATGAGCAAGTCCAGTTGGCCAGTGTGAGCCCCTAATCCTTGTTTCCAATAGCAGTTGGGTTCCATAAGCGACATTGCTAATTGCGCAATGTTGCCTCCTGCATACCGAGGCAGGCGTTGCGCATGCCAACAGGATGCAGGGGGTCTGGTTCCACAAACGGGATACAGGGGGTCTGGTTCCACAGACGGGATGCAGGGGTCTGGTTCCATAAACGGGATACAGGGGGTCTAGTTCCACACACGGGATACAGGGGGTCTGCTTCACAGACGAGATGCAGGGGGTCTGGTTCCACAAATGGGATGCAGGGGGTCTGGTCTGGCAAGGCTCAACATCAGGAAGGCATGGATGATTCTGCCAAGGGTTGCACTCTAAGTCCCTGCAAAGCCCCGCCGCGCTTGGCCGTTGGTCCACCAGTGAGGCTCAGGGTGTCTCGATCACCTTTAATGCTTGCTTGGCAGCGTCTTTGTCAAATGGGATGGGGCCTTAACCTACCGCTGCCAAAATTATTGAGACTTCTTTGTAGTCGAGCATCAAGCATGCCGTGCATCCCTTGCTTGCAGGCCTTGGCGGATCTGAAGGAAGCCACACCCCTGCCGATCATCCCTGTCTCTGCACTGCACTGTGCTGGCTTAGAAAGACTTGCTCATGCGTTGAAAGCAGCTGTGCATGCTGCTCGGAGCAGGACAAGCTAGCCAATAACACATATTGAAGTTTTGCTGCTTTTATATTGGCACGGGAAAAGAAAAAAGAAAAACTATGAAGGCAGAGAAGCACTCCTAACATCACTTGAGGAAAAAGAGTCACCTAGTAGGGCCTAAGCACCGTATGACTCCTCCACCACAAAGAAAACAAAAGAAGTCAGTGAGGATCAGGGGGATGACTAGCAGTTCCCCATTCCTGCTCTTGATGATGACTTGCAGTAAAAGTTTTCTCAAGAGCGCGTCTGGTACTAACAAGTTTACAAGCATATTGAACCGAATGAGCATGAAGCTTCACAGCAGGCTTGATGACTTTTTCAGGATCGGGTCACCCGACATAACACGGTGTTATGTGCTGCAAAACGAGCAAGGGTAAGCCAAGTGCATTCTCTACCCAAAGCGTTGGAACGACACTTGTCCGGCTGGTCAAATACATCAAGTGCTTGTACATAATCCCAGGCTGGATTGTCAGGTTCATGTAGCTACGATGCATTTTTATCTTTTTTGGGGCCAGGCGCCTAGGTTGCACACTCAATAGATTTTGCCAAAAACTTGGCCCTTCGAAGCTAATCATTATTAGCTCATCATTGATGATCAGCCATGTCTTGTACCTTGATTGTACAACATAAGTTAGGTGATGCAAACAGACTGAACGCTTAGGTAAAATGCTTGGCTAGATAGGGCAGGCATGCAAACAGAATCCCGTGTTTGGATGTGCTTTTGGTCTATGACGGTTCAAGCAGCTGAGTTAGGTCAAGGCCTGTCAGTCTTTCAACTTCTGACTCAACCACTCTTGCTTTTGGTACTACCATTTCATGTCACCTATAGTTGTTTTTAACACTTAAGGTTCCAAGGCTGTACCTGCCGAGTGAGGGCAGCTTAGCCGGTCAGAGCCTCCACTGAGGTTCAACCCCCGGACATGCTGGCTGTGAGGGTGGACCTTCGACTTCCCATCACAAGTGCCCCGCCGCCTGCTTGACTGTCCAGAGCATCTGACTGATGAGTGCTTCACATCAGGTATTTCCGAAGCCCCAGATGTGTTTCTGAAGAGCCACTTGACTTCTTGAAAAGAAAAGACTATGCTTAAACATCTTAAAGCCAAGTTAATTTCATTTGAACTTGGTGTCCTCATTTACTACTAGTAAATACCTAGTAGGTATGAGGTTATTTAGACACTTCTTTAAGAAGCCCAAGTTGGGCAAGTTGCCCTTGAACATCCTGAGATAACATTCTTCACTGTCAGTGCTGAACTTCATTGAATTATGAGTTAGAGAGGTGCGGTTAGTTAGGTAGAGCTCCAGGGCTTGAACATCTAGGGGTAACCAGCAGCCTGTTTGCTGGGCCGATTGGATTGAGTGCCACAGCCATGCAGTCAACGCAGATTATTGTGTAAACTACAGTACTGGTACTACCCGTGGTGGTGTAGGACCACCGTCGAAACACATGTGTTACACTACAGTGCCAGTAGCCACAAGTGTTAGATTTTTGCTGTATCAAGACTAGGACACTGCCAGTGGTCGAGTCGGTTGGCATAATTCTTTATTATTCAATGATTGCTGGTTTGGTAGCATTGCAGCCATGGATATTTTTTGAGCTAGCGTGTTGTATTCAAGCTCTAAGTATATTGGATATGCTGCAGTCACTGAGACAGTCTCTCAGTGTGACAGCACTTTCCATTGATGTGCAATTTGAAGGTCGTGTCTAAAATCACAGGAATTCATTGGTCTTCTCAGATGCAGAAATGGGCACAACCTGCAGTCTTATTTGCGACTTGTGGAGAAGTACCAAACAACTAATGATTATGGAAGACAATTTATGGCCAATAAGGCCCACTTGGTAGCAAGATTTCACTGATCCCTAAGGTCCTGCACATCAGAGAAGCAAGGCAAGGTCAAATCTAAAAGAGTCCCATAACAGAATAACCTCCATCCACCGCAATAGTCTGTCCAGTGATGAAAGATGCACTGGGTCCGGCCAGGAAGGCAAATAGAGCTGCAAGGTGCAGGGGCAGGTGGGCACGGTTGCGTCAAGACCGTTTCAAAAAGTCTGATGCATTGGATAAATAATTGAAGATCAACCTACATGTCCATGGCTCTGACTCAAAGCAAGATTTGAGTATATATGGATCTGTTTTGGGCCTTCGAGCATCAGGCCCAGGTTGTCAGCGTGGCATGATCGATGCCAATGGGCATCCCTTCCAGCATGGCATATAACAAGCTTCGCCCCTTGGCTCGGGGGCGCACATGGGCCATAACTATTATGAGCAAATCTTCTGGTCCTGCTCTGACTTTGCTTTTTGTGCACAACGGCAACTCTTTCGTGTCACAGCAAGGTTTGGATACGTCCAGCACGTGATTGAGCTCCGTCTGATTGCTTAACTGATACTCACCAGCAACTTCATCAGGGGAACCGATGCGCTTCATGGGCGTCCGGGAAAGCACTTCTTTCTTGAACTCTTCATTTTGGAGTACCTAAGTGGGCAAAGTTATCTAAGCTGAGTATGAGGTATGAAAGCAGGTTGCAGTGTGAAGGTGGGTTCCCTGTCTTCTGCACACACAAATTGCAAGCACAGATAAAGAGACATCTAAACTTCCAAACACAATTTTGAGCAGGGGCTTCAGCAAACTCATAAATCGCGGAAACCCTCAACATCACAGCCCGGAGCAGGTTTGAGGCTTCAAACCTTCAACTTTCATTCCACTAACGCATCCTGAATCAACGCCCATCCATCCATCAGTTACCCCCCCCCCCTTTTTACATTCACTTTTCCAACTCCACCTCCTCATTCCTTCACATGCACAACTCTGAACACAGACATACACACACATACACACTTGAATACGCTCGGGGTGCAGGTCTATGCAGCGCACTATAGCCCTGACCTGTAGCCCACTAACGCGTACACTTAAGCCCTGCCGTTAACAACCAGTCCTCTCACACAGATGCAGATGTGCACACACACGCACGCACACACTCGCACACACACACACATATTCACACACCTACCTGCATGGCCAATTCTGTCTCGGTGTACCAAGGGGCCACGCTGTTCACCCTGATGCCTTGTCCAGCCCATTCGCAGGCCAGGCTGCGCGTGAGCTGATTCAGAGCTGCCTTTGTCATGGCATAAATGGAGCCAGACCTGGGAAGCAGTGCGCAGGGAAATGGTTGTCACGGAGCTCAGCAAGCTGAGGCACTGCTGCTGTGTTACAATATATCCGTGCATGGGGGTGCCGGTGGAGCAGATGCCCCCTGCAAGAGCTGGCAGGTCCACTTGGTGTGTGCACGCAACAAGCAGCATCGTTCCAGGCAGAATCAGATGCAAGGCTTTGCCGCCGCACTGGCATCGGTTTTGAATTAAGGTGTAACCCTTGCGTCCATAAAACGCCTGACAGAGGACCAGGAGGGAATGCTTGCCTTGGAGCGCACACATGCTATATTTGACACTGTTATGGCTTCTTGACACTTGAAGTTTGACCAGGAGCAAACAGAGGCGGTTGAACCAAGTGCCATGCATCATTGCACAGAAGTCCGTGCGGCACAAGCTCTTTCATTTTCAGCAGGGAAAGCAGGGCGACCTTACAAAGGGCATGGGTTGCATCTGCACAGCCCTCACCTCAAAGCAGTTGGCCCTCCAGCAACAGAGGAGTTAAAAAGCACACAGCTGCTGCCAGCCGCAGCCAGCAGAGGGTGAGCCAGTTGGCACAGGTGGTACGCTGACGCAACGTTGGTGTTCAGGAGGTTGTTGAGGTCCTGTGACAGCGCGTGCGTACCATGCACAGAACGTAAGGGAACTGCAGCACACCTTTTTTTTGCGTCGTAGTTCACGCACCTCTTGACTGTAATCAACCGTCGGCTTTCGTATATTGGTCCCTACGTTGTTCACTGCAAGGGCATAAGGTGGAGTGGTTGAGAGTAGCTAAGCCAAGGCATGTGCAGCACAGGGACATAAGGGATGCGAGCAAGCAAACGAGATTTTGGTGTCTGCAGCTCTTACCTAGCAAGTTCAATTTACCCCCAAATGCTTCGCTAACCTGCACGAGTAAAGTTAGTGCTCCTGAGACTCTTTCAAATGTACAACTTATGCAACCAATGCAGGAGGCGACTGATAATAAAGGAGCTGCTGCTGCCAGCTGCTGCAGCATGGCAGTCCAAGGTACCAAGTAATGCTCTGATGGATGCTCTGGTGGCAGCGAATGTTAGGATGGAAGCCTGCCTGGTGTGTTCATCAACAGCTATCAATGCAATGTTTCTTTAATAGATAAATCCTACCGCTTGCATAAGATGCCGCCTGCTGTCCGCTGAGCTGACGTCAGCCACAATGCCCTGCACATACGCTGTGTGCGCTCAGTTAGGCCTCTACAGCGCAGGGGGACACCAAAGCATTATAACTTGGACACACCCATCGCCAGCAGGCGGCACTTGCCCGGCAGTGTGCACAAGAGATTTGCAGTCAACTGCAATGATTTGTCTTGTGAATGGCACATGCCCTCCATTGCGACTTTCTGTGCATTACCTTCGCATCAAACCCCTTTCCTTGCCACTCTGCAAGTTTGGAGGCAAGGTCCTGAGGGTTGCGCGCACAAGTGAATACCTGTACAATTTGTCCAAGGTGAAAAGGAGGAGCTGATCAAAAGATCTTCTAAAAGTGATAAGCCATCGCCTGCACATTAGGCGCAAACTGGATTTTAATGCAAGCATTTACAATGCGTTCAGCATTCACACCATGCTTGCAAACCAATCATGTGCTTCCACGCTTGCATAAAACCCAGCTTCTCTCACCCTGGCACCCATGTTCAAGAAGTGCTCGCAGATGCTGGCACCAATGCCTTTGGTACCTCCTGCGCAGTGTCAGCTAGATGAGGCGATTGATCAGCCCAGAACAAAAGGCCATACTCCAACCAATGCCTGATTCCCTCTTACCAGTCACTAAAGCACACTGTCCCTGCAGTCCAAATCGCTCAGTGATGAAGGATGAGGCCATGCTTGCAATGCAGATTTGGTAGAGACAAATAATGATTTAAATTTCAATGAAGATGAAAATGGGTAGGTTAGTGGGTATTGAACGGCTCGCGCTTCTTATCCTCGCTAACTTTCAAGCATCAAAGTTTCATATATATATATTTAGAATTTTAGCATGATCTAATATTCATAGTTTCATGGGGGAGTTCTTATTCTGCACCTAGCATTCTCGAGACCTCTCGTTGAGGTTGTGGAATATTGATTTCCCAATGTACATACCTCCCATTATGATTATCTCAAAGAAATAAGAGCGCTCTTGAGGAGGTTAGCCTCAGTGGCATACGCCCTAATATGGATATTAGGGAGGAGCATGATATTTTAAATGCAAGCACGCGACAAAAAATAAAGGCAAATATATTTGAATCCAGGTCTCCTTGATCATCTTGTGTTTTATCAGTCATTGCTTGTCTCCTCTATCAAAATAAAAAATGTCTTCAAAGATAATCAGGCTGATAGAATGACTACACGGTGCACATTTGCGGAATGGGGGTACCGGTGTCACTCTAGAGTGCTTTACACCGGAGTCCTTGTTCGTGCATATAAAAACATATCTTTTAAGGAATAAGATCAGGTTCAATTTACGTGCACACACCCTTGCATATGCATGGGAGTTACTCAAGTTACATCTTTTGGCGAGGCTGAAATGGCCATGGACATTTTAAGAAATGCTCTTGTGATACTGTGTAATGATTCACACATTTTTTCTGTCACCATAAGTGTGCACCATTAGCAAAAGCAATTGCCCCTCTTTTTTTATGCCAGGCTTTACCCCTTTGCATATCCCTGATCTTCGGACCCTGTTGGGTTATAACCCTTAATTAAGGCTGGCTAAGGCTTAGTTTTTTCCTTGCATGCATAACCTAGCCAGCCCGCACAACAAAAACTTGTCATTTCATTCCAGATATCATGACATTTTATCTAGCTGCTGAATTCACTTCGAAGACCAGCCACAAACTTGCGAAGAAACAGAAAATAGGAAAACTATGCAAGCCGTTAAGCACCCCTCGCATCAATTAAGGAAAGGGAGATACATTGGTCTGAAGTACAGTATGCCAAAAACCCACCAGAGACACGGAAATAAGAAAAACACCTGGAAATCCTCACCCAAAGTCCTACACAGCAAGAGCAGGGGCAAAAGAACATACCCACCCAATAAAGCAGGTCCCAAGCACGCAGTCCAGGCCTATCTCTCTGCCCACCAAACACAGAGGAAGAGCGAGCACAGAATAGTCCAACAGAGGTCAATCTCAGCTGAGCCATTCAAACAGACCAATATTTATCTAGGCTGCGTGCAGGTCAAGCAACATTCGAAATATCTTCAAAGAGAAAAAAGAAAAACTATGTAGGCAGTGAAACCACTCCCCACATCAATTCAGGAAGAGGAGACACATCAGGGAAAAGGAAGGACTAGTGAGGATCTGGAGGGTGACAAGCAGCCCCCTGCTCCAGACCAAGAGCTTGAGAGCAACTGGACTTTACAAGAGCACGTCTAGTTGTTGCCAGTTTGTGCGCATAGAGCACGGAATGAGCATGTAGTTTGAGGGCAGTCTTATGGGCTTTGTGTGTATCAAGGCCAAGCTCTTCAAGATGATTCAAAGTGTGTGAGGCATAGATAGCCTCCTACACCAAGAAAAATAATGTGAAGGATAAATTCTTGGCCTTTAAACGCTTGCAAAGAACCTCATGTTCTTTTCTAGAGGCCCCTATTCAATTCAAGTTGGTGTCCAGGCCTTGTATATTTACAATAAATTATTTACAATTAAACCTCGACGAAGTGTATCTCCCTCTTGTTGGCATTGAGCCCCTGAACTCATGTACATCTCTGCTGTGTTGTCTTGGGTGTGGCACCTGGTGCAAATGAGGAGTGATAGGCGATTTGTGTTTTTAGTAGGTAAGGACCAAAATGGCATCAGGGCGACTAGAGGTGATTCTATCTCTAGCAGATGAATGAGCATCAAATCCCTTACTCTTGTCTATGAGAACGGCAACGCTGGTTTTCCAAGATGTAGGTGTGATGCGGGTAGCCCACATAATGACAAAGAGTTTGTGGATGATCTCCAGAATCTCAAGTGTGAGCATTTTGAGCAGTTCTTCACTAAGTATGTTGTAGTACAACAGCATGGTCACCTTAGACGCAGCATTGCAGGAGACCATGATCTTCATGTCATTCCCTCAGGTGTAGGGGGTGTTATTTACGATCCTCACACTTTGGTTCCTCTGAAGAGTCTCGGCCTTGATTCACAAAGAGTCAAGAAACTTGCTCTCAAGCTCCATGCTCATTAGCACTATGCTCATGAGCTTGTTCAGACCAGACGTTATCTTGAGCACTCTCCTCACCTTCAAACCAATCAGGAGAGGTCTGCTGGCTTGTCTGCCCGCAACCCTCCTGATCCTCACTGACTGCTTTCTTCTTTTCTGGTGAAGGGGCTTTTCTTCCCAAAGTGGCCCCTTTTCCTTAATTGATGTGAGGAGCTTTTTGCTGCTTGCGTAGTTTTTCTTTTCTTTCTTTCTACAACCATTGTTCAAGCTTCACACTCAGTCGATTCGGTATTCTTACAAATTTGATAAGCTTACTAACTAAAGGTTAGCAGTGGGGCACTCCAGATCCTCATTGACTTCAAGTTCTTCTGGACTTGACCCTAGTTGACTCTTCTTCCTCAGGAAGGCTTCATTGATGCAGGGAGTAGTTTACCCTTTACTTTGTGGGAAAGAACAACCATGCAGGCGGTACAACACCTGCTGGGGATGTTGATGGGTCATCAACAACCATCAATGTAGGAAAGGGAGACAAAACAGCTTTTATTTCCCCCTCTTTCAAATGTTGGTGCCAATTGCAACACCCAATATGGATGCTTCGAGCAGTATTTACACCCCATAGAAGGTCGGATTTTTTTTGCTTTTGGTTGCATGGTGCAAGGACTTCAAACGACCTGAATCCTGAGCAAAGCAGCACGTGCAATGAAAGAATGTCTCCAGACTACGAAGTTCATAGTGGTGGTTCTTATATTACATTGAGCAAATGAAATAATGAACACAATGATGCACGTAGAGGCATTAGCAGCTGCAGAAGCTGGATAACCTGTTCCAATGTCGGCCAACCCCAGGCCAGTCACTGGATGCATCCCTCACACGCTGCACTCATACCAGCCTGCATCGGCCTCGCTTGCTCGTATCTTGCAGAGCATGCAGTGGCACGACCAACACCATGGGCGTGCATACCTCGGCAATTTCAAAACAGCAGGTATGCCCATGGAAGCTGGCAGAGCAAGGTCTCCTTGTCTCAGCCAAACAAGGGCCACATGGTAGAAGATACAGGCAGGGCACCCCTGTCACCACCTACGAACTGCTGTACTAATCAGGGTCAAACGCTGCAGCCATCAGGCCAGCATGTACAACATCCAGCAGGCAGCAGCATAACCCCCAAGCATTCTGGCAGGCCCCTTTGCCTACACAGCCTCTATTACGCTCTTCAGACCTCAATGCATCTGGGCTGCAAGGCGCGGTGGCCAGGCCTGCATCTCCGCACTCATCCCATGGCTCGCCTGCATCAACCTTTCCCTACTACTTTGCAGCTCCTGTTTGACACGCCTGCATGCGCAGCTTGGGCGCGCTCACATCTTCAGCTCGTCGTACAGCTTCTCCACATCCAGGTACTTGCTCATGGATAGCTCAGCACGGATGCGCCTGTGCAGCATGTGCGGGCATGACAGCAGAAACAATGAGGAGCCGTGTTGTGGCCGGTAAGGCCAAGGTCACTCTCACTGAGTGGCCGCCATAAGACTCAACCTGTGGTTCTGGCCACAACGCTTGCCATGTTGCTGGGTTGTCCCTTGCCCTTCCACAGTCTGCACCACTGATGGTGCTCTCCACACAGCATCTTACTACAACCCAGGAAAAAAAGAGCTATGCACGTGCACGTGGCAGCACCTGCACATCTTTTGAGGAACAAACATTCGCACCTGGCTGTGTCGGTGGCCACGCCCACCATAATCAGCACGCTGGTGCCAGCAAAGCCCCTGAAGGCTGTGAGGTTGGTCAGCGCCTCCACCAAGGCTGGAGCGCCCGCCAAGGCGCCTGCGCATGCACACGCACACACAGGAGTAGGAGCAGGAGCGGGCAAGGCTTGGCAAGGGAGGCTGGGGCGCCTGCAAATGCCTGCACACACACACACACACACACACACACACACACAGAGGAGCACGCAAGGGAAGGGAAGCAGCAGGCGCCTGGGTGGTGACTGGCTGTCCGCTGAGCTGCAGGTAGAAAAGCAGGTTGCTTGTGGGAAACAGGTTGCACGTGCACGGCTGACAGGTACGAGGGAGGCGCAAGAACAGTAAGCAAACTTAAGGCACCCAGGCCAGAGAGGCAGGGGGATGGGCAGGAGGAGGCACGCAGTGCTCATTCTGCTACTACATCGGGGCAGGGCGCCCTGCGCAGCACTTGTGTGACAGTGGACCCAATCGTTTATCACACTCGCTGCCCACTCCTTAATCACACACGCTGCCTACTACCTGGTCTGCTTAGACTTGACTTGGCAACTCTTGCTGCACCCAGGCGAGGGCCCTAGCACATGTCAAACTTAGGGTTTCACAGCATAAGGCGCTTGAAGGCGCACGGCAGCCCTGCAGAGCGCCCCTGGACTGCCCAGACCTCCAGGCCACCCTCCTGGGTGGGTGACTCCCGCACATGCCTGGGGAGTAGCCCTTACCATCAGGCCACCTGCTGGCGTAGATGAAATCCGACCTGGCCTAGGAGCACAGAGGCTAGGAGGATCAAGCGCTTGGGGACGTGGAGATCTGTGCCCATCATAGAGCCCCGGAGCTGACACAGGGTGCAGCACAGAACAAAGAAGGCCAAAGATGATGATAGGCGACAGAAGCAGAGCCCCCCCCCCAAAATAATAAGAAAAAATAACCCGGAAACACATGCGAGAGCTCAGCCCACATCGTGTTGAGCATGCAAAAGATGTTTATTTTGGGAGGGGAGACCCGCACCTAGGGACACCAGGAGGAGTCCAAGATGACCTGTAGATGTTACCCACGTCAAAGGGTGCGCTTGCTGCCATTGAGAAAGGTGACGCACCTAGGAAGACAGAGCCCAGGAGCGACATGCGCGTGAGCGTGTTGGTGACATACTCCGCAGTCTGCTTGCCAGGGCGGATGGCGGGGATGGCGGCACCACCGCGCTTGAGCTGCTCAGCCAGGTCCTTGGGTTCCAGCTGAAGACCAAAATGGAGGCCAGCACCCGCAGGCAGGCAGCGTGAGCTTACCAACGCATGCATTTGCTTGAGCTGCTCATAGCCAGATCCTTGCTGCTAACTAAATAAAAGGAAGCCAGCACCCACAGGCAGACAATATGGGCCGGCCAAAAAGAGCCTTTGCTTGAGCCGCTCAACCAGGCTCTATACGACCTTACGTGCACAGCAAGGGTGGAGGGGGAGAGGAAGCAGTGTGTGCGTGCACTGGTGCTGCTCGTGAGAGTGCTGGTTGCAAGGGTGCACCTATGCTGGTTGCAAAGATGCACGTGTGCTGGAAGTGTAAGTGTGCTGATAGCAAGAGACAAGATGCAGGCAAGCTGCACACCGTGCGCATGCATGCTCATGCATAAACAGAGGGCGAAGGAACCCTAATGGGCACCTGTGGCCTACGGGGTGACAGGCACCACAGGGAGAAGACCAAGCTGGGAAATAAGGGAACACTTAATGGGGGATGACCACAAGGGCAAAACATGCTCCTGCGTACCAGCTGCGGTGAACAGCATACCCATGCACACCGGGCACTTTACACGGTATAGGCTTATAGCATGCGGCGCATGCTCACAGACGTGGCGCACCTGGAGGAAGGTGTAGTAGTAGTTGAAGAAGACGATGAGCGCGACGTTGAAAGGCAAGTACAGAGGGCCTCCAGGGCCTAGGGCCCTTGCAGCATCGTCCAGTGCCACCACATCCTGATAGGGACGGACAGATGTAGCGAAGAAAATGAGTTCAAACAGGCAGTTGGGCGCTGCCCCATCCTGCTGGAGACAGAAAAGCAGGAAAAGGCAAACTTATGAGCGTGTTGGAAGGAAGGGGTGACAGAGCAAGGGCAGAGTGTAAGAAGCTGGAGAGCAAGACCAGGAGAAGGCAAGGAGGATAGGCATGCTGTGAGGGGGGGCGCAGCAACAGGTAGCAGAGCAAAAGACTTTTGCCAAAAGCACGTGTGCTGCAGTGTGAGAAGCACAGGGGTTCTCCACAAAAACAGGATAAGGCGAGGAGGAAAGGTATGCTGTAAGAGGTTGCAGGCAGGGAGAGATGGTAACGCAAAGGGGGTCGAAGCTGCAAAGTGTTAGGGGCAGATGGGGAGCAGGAGCAAGGGCATGCAGGTTGAGACATATGTGGACAGATGAAAGACAGCCACAAAGGCGCAAGCAACGGGAACGGAAGGCAAAAGGGTCGTCAAGTGAGAGGTTGAAGTAACTTGACTCTGGTACTGAAGTTGGCGCCCCTTCAGCTGCATGGGAGCAGGATGAGTGGACACAAGGGGGGGCGGCAGAGTCACGGCCACCCTGCTCCGGGTGCCGCTGGGCACACGTGCTTGCTCCCATGCTCGCAAGCATATGCCACATGGGTGCCGCTTACGCAAGCGGCTGCTTACGCAAGTGCTTGCCCACGGGCTGAGCTTCAGGCCTTAGGCCCTATTAAAACTTCATCCCTGAATTCCTGCCACTCTCCAGCGAGCACACAACCAAAATCATCCGTGTGCCAGCACGCTAAGCAGTGCCTGCATACCCACGGAGCACGGCCCTGGACCTGCGCACGCACCGTGTAGCGTGCAAGCGCCGAGGGCAGCGCCAGCAGAGAGGAGGCAAAGATGAGGGGCATGACGCCAGTGGCGTTGACTTTGAAGGGCAGGTAGGACTGGTTGGCCAAGCTGCCTCCACCCTTGTACCTGTGGGGCACCAGTCAGCGGATCAGGTTGCATTTGAGCAGCCCATCCATCTAATGAGCAAACTCATTGTCTGAGCTGCAGCCACCCCTGCACCCGCGCACAACACGGGGCTGGGTTGCTTTTGAGTGACTCATTGCAGGACAGTCATCGGCTGTGCTGACAGAATCCAGTAGCAGTTCTGGACATGGCCCCCAACAACCTAGCTACTGGTGCATGAGTTGATACTGCCCATGCTCTGGGACATGGCTCCCAACAACCTAGCTACTGGGGCATGAGCTGATACTGCCCATGCTCTGGGACATGGCTCCCAACAACCTAGCTACTGGGGCATGAGTTGATACTGCCCATGCTCTGGGACATGGCTCCCAACAACCTAGCTACTGGGGCATGAGTCGATACTGCCCATGCTCTGGGACATGGCCCCCAACAGCCTAGCTACTGGGGCATGAGCTGATACTGCCCATGCTCTGGGACATGGCCCCCAACAACCTAGCTACTGGGGCATGAGCTGATACTGCCCATGCTCTGGGACATGGCTCCCAACAACCTAG
>LKMJ01003790.1_pt1 | contig 14132 bp, 11 predicted proteins | sample 643391 | NCBI WGS metagenome assembly LKMJ01 (sample SAMN04112250, study PRJNA286221) | soda lake metagenome | biome: soda lake; feature: Kulunda Steppe; material: water; isolation source: sample PL-Br10 brine of Picturesque Lake | place: Russia: Kulunda steppe | collected 2010-07
CTCTCCCTCGACTCCCCACTGCATGGGGTCATGACCGGTGGCCAGGAAGTCCAGCCGGTCTTTAAGCCAGGCCTCCGGGGCCGGGCCTTCTTTCAAGGAGATGATTTTCGCTGAAGCGAGCGTATCGGTGGAATCGGTAAGATAACGAAGGCACGCGAGGGCATAGCAGGCCTCCGGGGTGCACAGCAGTCCCGCCCGGTTGAAACTGACCGGAATGCCAAGGGCAGCAAGTGCCCCGGCGTATTCGGCAACCTTGTCATGCGTCCGACTGAGAACGGCAATGTCGGAAGCGTTCAATGGTCTGAGCTGGCCGTTGTTTTTGTCAACGATCTGCCGGCCTTCGGCAAGCAATTCGGCAATGCCGGCGGCCATGGCGCCGGCGCGTTTCTCCTGGTTGCTGCCGTCCAAGGACCAGAACTCCAAGGCTGTATGGGGAGAGAGTTCGGTCAAGGAAGGAGTGAGGACAACCTGGTCCCGGTTGAGAATGTCGGCAAAAGCGGGCACAAAAAGATGGTTGACGAGGCACACCAACTGAGGCCGAGACCGCCATGAGTTCGGAAGAATTTCGACCTCGCTTCCCATCCCCTGCAGGCCAGCCAGGACGGCCTCCATCAGCGCCGGATCACTGCCCCGAAAGCTGTAGATAGCCTGCTTGATATCACCGACCCAGACCGTCTTTCCGGCCAGGGAAGCGAGCTTCAAAAAGAGCGCCAGCTGGATTGGACTGGTGTCCTGAAACTCGTCCACCATGAGCAGGTCGAGCTCCTGTCGCAACGAATCGGCAACCTCCGGCAGATCGAGCAGATCGAGGACCTGCTTTTCCTGATCGACAAAGTCCATCAGGCCTCTTTGGGCCTTGAACGTCTGATAGGTCGCCATGGTCCGAGCGGCATGATCGAAAATGGACAGTATCCATTCTCTGATATCGTCATGCAACTTCGGATGCCGATCAAAGAGCAAGGCAATTTCTCGAACCGGCTCGGAGGCGGCCAGACTCCTCTTGGTCGGTTTTTCCTTGCTGAGCTTGACCCAAAAGCTCCAAGGGAGCCGCTTCTGTTCGAGCTGCCGCAAGCAATCGCGGACCAGGGCTAGATATCCTTTGGTCCCTTTGGTTTCATCATCGTTTTCTGAAATAGCTTCGATACATTCGCGCAGCGCTTGGAGCAGTTCAGCGTCAAGATCCCTAGTCACCTTGGCTGGAAAATACTGGAGCAACTCGGCCACGCTCCGTTCCGCCATGGCCGACAAGGCCGAAGAGTCGATATCGTTAGAGCGGGCTAGTCCGACAGTTCTCCGGACTTCCTGGTGCCAGTCTTCCTGGCAAAGGCGTTGGCCAAGGGCCTGCATCTTCCGCACGTCCTTCAGGCTTGTTGCCTGTTCCAGGGCCTCGCCGAAGAGCATGGTGGCGCCGTCTTCCTCGATGACTTCGAGATCGGGCGAAAGCCCCGCTTCAAAAGCGTACCTTGCCAGGAGTCTGCCGCAGACCCCGTTGACGGTGCCAATCAGGGACTGACCGATACTGACGCTTTCTTCGAACCGCCCCGTTTCAACAAGTTTTTCTCGTACTCTTTCGACCAGCTCATTGGCCGCCTTGCGGGTAAAGGTGGTGGCGATGACCGCCTCCGGACGGATCCGGCGCTGGTCTAACTCCTCCCGCAGATACTCGGTAAGCCGATATGTCTTGCCGCTGCCAGCACCGGCGCTGATAAAGAGAATGTTAGGTTTCATAACTTCTCCCTCCATCCGGTCAGGGTCGCATAGTCGTTAAACCGGTCGTTGTGTTCCCCGATCCCGAGACCGCCATCCGGAGGCTTCGACCCATCATCCGCTTCGCTGCCAGACACCGTTACTTCGATCAAACCGTCATCGAGCTGGCTGCGGCGCCATTTCCAGGTCAGCTCGAAGGCGGACCACAAAGATGCGACATCCTCTGCCTCCAAGGGTTTGCATACCTCGGCCTCCGGGAAAAAATCGTTATCCTGAGCCAACATCCTACCCTCGGTCAGGATGTAATAGGCCTGGGCGGGCCAGCAGCCGCTTTCAGTCCTTCGCAATTGCGCATACACCGCCAGCTGCAGGTGCAAGTTATTTTCCAGTTCCTCGACCTTGTATTTGCCGCTGCCAAACTTCAGATCGAGCACCGCTTCCCTGCCTGCGCTGTTTGTGACCAGCATGTCGATATAGCCGCCAAGACCGCCACCGATGAATTTTCCGTTCACCTTCCTTTCTATTTCAACTCTTTCCACTTCCGCGGCGCGTAAATGAGTGAGAAGACCCCAGGTCGAACGACGAGCTTGCTCGAAAAGGAGCTCCCTCTTCACTGTTTTGCCCGGCAACAGATAATTGGCTCCCTCGGTGCGGAGGATCTCGTAGAAATTTTTATCCACCCAACCATCCAGCTCTGACCTGGAGATCGTCCTCCAGTCAGAGGTTTCAGAGATGAAAAGTTTCTCCAGCAAGTGGTGCAGCAGGTTTCCTTTCTGCCGGTTGTCATCTTCGATCCGGGCAAGCCTGCCGGCCCGAATTTTCGCCTTGTATTTGAGTACCCATTGATAGGGGCTGAAGAGGAAATCGTTCAGGCTCGAGTATGATTCCGTTTCTCTTTTTCCCAAGGAATCGCAGTCAGCGAGATGCCACCAGCGCACCGGCGCCGGTAATTGCACCCGGCGAACGATCTCGGTTCGCAGGGCCAGCGGAGAGGCATCTTGTCCTGCCTGCAGCTCGGAATCGATGTCGATTATCGTAACCGTATCGTTGGTCAAGGCGCGTATTCGGCTCCAGAGCGGATGCACTTGCACCGATTCCCGGCCTTTGGCCTGCGGCACCACAAAAATGAGCTGCTTCGCTGCCGCAAAGACCGGCCGGAGCCATTTGGCGGCTTGTCGCTGCAGCAGAACCTCGGTTGAATCGAGAACAGCCCCGTTTGCCTGAAGCTGTTCGATTTCCGCGACGTTCCAAGGCCAGCGGGCAGGTAGAACCGGTTCGATGAAATTCCACCAGATTACCCGGTCGTTGCCGGCAATGCAGGCCCCGGGATGGGGAACCAGGTGGACGTGCCCGCACTCAGCCACACAGTCACTGATGATCGTTCCCCGAGCGGTTACCTGGTCGAGCAAGCGGTTGAGTTGTAAGCGGGTAATGGTTTTGATTCCTGCGCCAGTCATATCGTCGAGCAATCTGGCGGCAAGGGCAGCCTGCGAGCTGGCGGCAAAAAAGAGATCGCGGCTTCCTTTGTTCAAATTTTCCCGACTGACCTGAGCCGCAGCCCAGCGGGCCACCTGGGCGCATTTTTCCGCCGCCCGCGACAATGGCACCCCACTTTCCGGATCATGGTCCTCGGGAGCAAGCCAAGAGTCGATGGAGTCAATAATCTTCTCGCCTGCCGTTTGATCACCGCCAGCCAGTTCGACCGCCCGAGCCCGGATCTCCTCGACACACTCCTGCCATTGGAGGCCCCCCGTCCCCGGATATTCAGCCACCACCCGAGCCAGTTTCCGCCGGCAGGAGGCGGGAAGCGGCGCCACGGGATTTACCAGGAATTCGAGCAGGCGATATGGATCGAGCGGTTTCCAGAGCAGGCTCAGGGCGAGCGGCAGCACCTGCAGGTGCGGTCGCCATCTCGAAGGCGGGCACAGGCCGACCGCTGGGAGATCAACGCCTTGCAAGGCAAGATCAAGGATTTCACTGCCGCCGCCGTCGACTATGGTTGTCTCCATCTTCGGTGCCGAAGAAAAGAGGTCCGGCAGGCTTTTGGCCAGGGTCATGGCGGCATTGGCGGTCACCAGCAGAACAGAACCGTCGTTGACTAGCTTGCAGGCCTCGTTGGTAAGCAGCGCCTTTTGCAACCGGGCGAGATCGCTGTCGAGCGCGGCTGGCGGATGGAAAGAATCGTCGAACGGCAACTCGGTAGGAAGAAAGGAAAAGATCTTTCGCCAGACGATTGGTAGTTCTTCCTGCTTTTCAGTAAGCAGAACCTTAATGTCAGGCCTGATGCCTTTTTCGAGTTGTCTGCAGACGCTCCAGAGCCTGTCGCCCATCCCAGGAGATAGTCTTTCTCCGACAAAAAGCTCCACTTCGGCCAAGTCCCGGAGTCTCTTACTGTCGTTTGCTGAGGCGCAACCGTTCCAGCCGGCTGCAATCCAACTGTCCCGCCAGCCGAGCAGGGTCCTGGCCACTGCAAGTTCGTCAACTTTCAAAGAGCGGCTGTAAAACCTACTGTCGTCATCACAATCCCTCAAGCGCTGAAGATACTGCACAACGCGAACAGAGTCGGCAAGGTAGTTGCCTTTCAAGCCCAAGCGGGTCTCAAGGAGATCAAGCATACCGCTGGGTCCGACCGTCAACTCTCCTGCCGAATTCAAGGGATGTGGCGGCCGATAACCGTCCATCTCTGTGCCGTAAACCACCTGCAAGGATTTCCGGCTATCGGACTGCGGAGCCCCAGTGGTCAGCATAAAAGCATTCCAACTAAAAGGTTATTCATGGTTTTTCTGGCTCCCTTCGCGGTGGAAGTTTACGTTTATTACCTTGGACTCGAAGTCGAAAATCAAATGGCCTGCACAATTTCCAAAAAAGCGCACAAAAACCACTTAAGTAGTAACCGATCACAGGGTCTAAATTTTCCGCTGACGTCGTGAGCCAACATTTACTTTGGTGTTGTCATGGACACGACAACACGACAGAAAGTGGCGGCCCGCGACCGGGTAATCGACTAGAGCCATGAGCAGCGCGGGAAAGCAACCTGGCCGGGGTGGTCAACAACGTCCGTTTCCTGATTCTACCCTAGGTCAAAATCCCGCACCTGGCTTCCAAGGTGCTGGCCCTGAACATCCGGCAACTGGCCAGCGACTGGTTTGCCTTCTACCGCCAACGAGTCTTCCTGCTGGAGACCTTCGTGGACACCACCCGTTTTCGGGGCACCTGTTACCGGGCCGCCAACTGGGTTTCGGTGGGCGAGACCACCGGGCGCGGCAAATACGACCGTTACAATCAGCGGGCCGAGCCGGCCGGGTTGTAGGTCGCACTATAATCCACTCAATATCCCACTTTTCCATAATAATCATTAAGCTTCTTGATTATGTCTCTTAGTTTACCTTCTAAGCCGTTCTCTGTTTTATCAGCCTCTCGCAGTTCAATCAGGGGAACCTGTACTCTTACCTCTATCCCCATAGAGATATCAACCTGCGTGCGATTTGATTTTACTACGATTGACACCCAGTCGGCCTCTTCCTTCCAATTACAATCAATGGTTGATATAAGAGAATCAACCTGATCCCAATCTTTGCGCTTTTTTCGGCCGCCCACCTTTTTAAAAAGTTCAGAATTGAAGTAACTATGTTTATCCGCAGGTAGGTTGCGATAACTGCATATACTTTTTTGCCAACTGGCGAATTTAAAATATGGGGTTGATTTTATCTGATATTTCTTATTTGATATTTCAATTTTTCTTTGAAATCATCCAGCGCCTCACCAGCCAGCTTACCAGCACCTAGTTCACCACAATACTCAGCAACAAAATTGACGCTATCCATATTGTTCTTGGCTCAGCTATTAAGCTCTGAGCATGAAACATTTTCAAAAAAAGTTTTATCGTATTTTTTCCCTGAGTAAGCACCATGCTCTTTCAGTAAGCTAGTTATTACGTCCAATTTATCTTGACTTATAACGTAAGAAGAATTGCTATGATCTTCAGCATAATAACTATCATCCACCTCCATATTTGCTGATAAAAGCTCAATTGTACAATTTACGCATTGTAAAAAAAGATCTGGTTCTATTTCCATGTTTGCATTAAAAACAATAACTGGTGTTGGGTAACCTTCAATAACATCGTCAGGTTTGTTTACTTCATAGCCGACAATACCCTCTTGTTTTAGTGATTCTGAAACAGAAGAAACACCATTATAAACTACCTGAAAGCCCAACAACTCAAAGTCTTCATAAAACCCTTCATGATCTGGCTCATCTAATGGGCCAAGGTCAATATCGATCATTAACTTGCAAATTGTTGCAATATTGTCATTTTCATCGTCACGCAAGCACGATGGATCAGGCAAATCTCTATCATCTTCTTCTTCTTTCAAAACAAAAATAACAGCAATTTCAGAAGTTGAATCAAGATGTGAGGTTAAGCCTTCATCCACTTCTTTCATTTCAGAGCATATGACCCCATCAGTAAGATCACTAACAGTAAAGTGCCGACCCGCATAAATCCCATAATATTTTAAATCTTCTATCACATCACTTAATTCAAATTTGTCAAGAACAGCATAATATCCATTGTGGTCTTCAGCAAAATAACGGTCATCTTCGTCCATGTTTGTCGACAAAACCCCGACGGAACTAAGCTCACAACAGTTAGCAAACTCTTCTGGATCCACTTTTTTGTTTAAAGTAAAAACAATTATGGGAGTTGGGTATCCGACTATTTCATCAGATTCTGTATCTACTTTGTAACCCACTGCAGATATTTCTTTTTCCAATTTTCGTGTAGGGGTGGTGACGCCATCATAAATGACTCGACAGTCGATAATCTCGAGGTCTTCATCCTCCGGTTCATAATCTAGGTAAAATTTGCAAACACTTGCAAAATCTTCCTTTTCCTTATCGAGAAGTTCAGATGGTTTAGGCAAAACGCCACCTTCAGATTTTTTCATGCAAAATCTAACAGCGACAATAAAATCTTCGCCTTTCACATTCCCTGCTGTTGTGCCAATAGCACCACTACTATCATTTTCGATAGCGTTATTGCTCTCTTGCTTGTCGCTATAAGATCGCCTTACTACGCCAAGTGTGCTGTTATTGTCTGCTAACGATCCATCGCCGTTAAGAATATCAATTTTCACGCCGTAATTTTTTTCAAAAAAACGTTCAACATTCTTGACAAGCGTCTGACCAACAATTTTTATTTCAGACGAATCTGGTCGTTTAGTTCGAATGCTGCTTAGTGATACATCGTCAGGTGCAATGTTGCCTTCTTGGTCGTAAATTACAATATCTACACCCACCTCTTTTTTAAATAACCGTTTAATGGTGATAAGCTGTGCCTGACCAACAAGTTTCAGATCTGCCATGATAACCTCCTCTTTTCGGTAATTAGCCTGCAACCATTGCAGCCCACGAGTTTAAAATCATATGATTATCGCTGAACGTTTTTTCCAAAGGATCCATCGTCCCACAAAATAACTTCGCACGGAAATTTGTTTTTATAAATCTTGGACCAGAATATTAGGCCATTGCTGGCAGTTTTGATGGTAATCCGTAATTGAAGTAAAAAATCTGAGTCGTAAACCTCATGGTAGCTTTCGACTTTAACCGCCTCATCCGGTGCGACATCGTGGTAGACGAATTCAGCTCCAGTAACTGGCGCCACATCATCATCAATAGTCAGCATTCCGCCGCAGTAACTTTCTACCGTCTCTAACGTTTCCTCGCTATTATTGACAAAAAAATCTCTTGCAACATCGGCGTATGTTCGGTTTCTTTGCAAGAAACAAACAGTTGTGGTGTTTTGGACTGACAATCAGAGTTACCCTGGGGAAACTTCGATAGTTTTATTTTTCTATCCCACTTAATACGTAGAGGTTGGGAGTGGGCCATGTGTTACTCCTATAATTTTGTTATGATTTTCCTGGCGGGCTACTGGGTAAAAGCCACAACTGGCATGCCAATTTAACGGGATAATTTTATCAGTGAAATGTTTGTGTACAAACATGTGCCCTATGTTCCGTTGTGCAATTATTTTGTGACTCAGCCTCTGTTAATCGCTATATAACAAAAACATGAAACATTTTGTGTTGATTAAAGATAAACCTTCTCCATTTTCCTGACCTCATCAATCACCGCCTGCCGCAGCGTTTCCGGTTCCAGAACCTCGATCTCGCTGCCATGCGAAAGAATCCACCAGTGCAGTTGCCAGGTGTCGGCTATGGTACAACTCAACAGACTATCCTGACGACGTTTTTTTATCATCATATCTGACGATAGCGGTGTTTCCTCAAGCAGTTTGCCCAAATGGTGGGAGATTGAAGCCTTCAATCTGATAAACTCACCATCGCCAAACTCCAAGGCCCCAGTCTTGATGTAGCCGTCAAGGCTGAAGCCGGGCGGCCGATTTATTTTGCGACAAGTCCTGGTAGCAGATGCAATTCTGTGCAAAGCGTAAATTCGGGCATCTTGATAATCGAAGGCGGTGGCTACCAGGTATGAGGCCGGGCCGCGCTGAACCAGACCCAATGGGTGAATGGTCTGTTCGGTTGGCTGATCACGGTGAGCTGATCGATATTGAACTTCCAACTGCTCATCAGCCAGCAAGGCATTTTGCACTGTTTCCAGGACCAAGGGATCAATCTTCGGGGGTAGCAAGTTCAAGCCGGCCGGCACCACCCGCACCTTATCGTTCCAATTGCTGAGGGGATTTCCCACCATGGCTGCCAGTTTGGCTGAGGCATGCTTGGAACGGGGCTCGAGGTTTTCGAGAATCGACGTCGGGAGCAGCGGGCGTAGAAAATCCTCCAGCATCCTGGTGGTCATGGCTTCAGCCAAGGTGAGAGCTGGCAAATCGCCATAGGCATCGGCAGGCCAGTACCAGCCATGGGGCGTGCCTTTATTGTTGCAGGTTATGGGGAACAGTGTGAGCAGTTGATTCAAGTCCCGTTCCACGGTGCGCTTGTTGATCTTGTAGCCGGCGTCCTCCAAGTCCCTATGCAGCTCACCAGAGCTTTTCCCTGGCATCCGGCGAGGCAGCAGCTTCAACAATTCCCATTGTCGGGCTATGGCGTAGTGAATTTTTGCTGGCATCTTGGTGATTGTAATGTTTTCCCTGGTAAATTAAAAGCTTCCATGGCTAATTCCGCTAAAAACTGTGACCTACTCACTTGTCTGGGTAAAAATCTCCGCCGATGCCTCGAAGAAATGGGCCAACCGGACCAAGGCCAGGGTGTCCTGGCCGCAATATTCAATGAGCTGGCGCCGCAGTAGGTTGCGTTGCCGGACTTTGGTTGTCGGGTCCATTACTTCCCGAAAAACTTCCTGGGCCATGAGCCCGTTGCTCACCGCCAGGCCATCATAACCCAAGTCAGGGGCAACGGTCGGCAACACCGCTTTCAGTGACCAGGAACCACACATGGCCGGGTGGTAATAGTGTTTTCTGGTGATGGGTAACAGATCAACCAGGCGCTCAATCACCGCCTGAATGGGGACGGCGAGATCGGGTAGCCGTTGGGCCAACTCTGTAAGCCGGCGCTTTTCAAAATCCGAGTAAACAAAGATCGACCCCCGATCACCCAGAACCGCCAGCAGATTTTCGGTCAACTCTCGGCATGGTGATGTCCGGCCATCCGCCAAGAAGGAAAAGGCCTGCAACTTACCCCCTGGACTTTTTTCCCGGTGGCATGACCACTGAAAAGGCACCTGGGCCAACGGAGCAGTCCCGGCCCAGACGGGAACCGCAAACTGCATGGTTTCAAAATCGAGATAATGACGAGGATAAGAGAAAGTACGCAGCAACTCGCCAGCCGCAGGGTCCAACTCTGCCTGGTTCTTCTGTAAACAGCGACGAATACGGCTATGTACCGGGTTAGTCAATCTTGTGGCCGGCACCTTTTTCACGCTGCCGTAACCCTCCGACCGTAACGAAGCAACCAGCTTGCTGGCGTAGGGCAGCACATCAAGATCAGTCGGCTTACGTTCAGTGATGGTTTCGGGAGCGCAATAAGTCAGAAAAGGGCAGCTATATGGCTGGCAGCACTGGTCTCCGGTTTTGGTTGTTGGTGGCTGATCTAAGGCCAAGGTGCTCCGGGCGCTTTTAATCCAGCCTGGGACGGCGGCCTGAAGCTCCCTGGTTTCAGGGGTGATGTCGCTGAAGGTAAGTAGCCCCTGCAAATCAGATCCCCCGGGGTAGCAATAGTCCCGGTTCAGGTGGCAGATCTCCACCCGGTGAATACGGACACCGCTCTGACGGATGACCCAGGCCTGCACCGCAGCATCCTCATAATGGTATTCTTTGACTCTGCAGACGGACTTGACCTCCGCCATTTTGTAACCGTTACCATAGGGGGCGAGAATATCCGCCCGAATCAACACCCGTTGCTGGCTGAAGGTGGCTTCAAAAATCGGTGGCCGAGGGCGTTGCCCCAGCAGTGCAACCGTCTCCTGCTGGGCCTGAACAAGGTCATCGGTTGCTATCAAAACCCCATCGGGGAAGAGATCGCGAGCGACTTCCCCGATCTTGTGGCCAGTGGCCATTATTGCCTGAACCTTTTCAGATACTTCGGCTAATTCCGGCCGATAAGCCTGCAACCATAATCGGCGAGGACACTGGCGATGAGTGATGATCCTTGTTTTGGAAAGTCCCTGCTGTCTGGTCATGACTTTATCCCTGGTGCTGGCTCCCTTTATTCTTGAACACGCTACGGCTTAAAACTGCCGGAGAGCAAGTTTGACAAGATGATTATAGGGTGCCGAACGACAAAACGCGTCGCACCCAAACAAGCCGGCTGAGTCAGCACAAATGCTTATCACCGGCACTGAGGTTGGTCGTCAATAGTGGACACGAAAACCCTACGCAGCTTTTTGCATTTGATAAAACCAGCGCTCATAGGCGGCCGGAGAAAGATAGCCGAGTTTCTTCTGCTTTCTCTGGCGGTTGTAAAAGATCTCAATGTACTCCTGGATATCCCGTCTCGCCTCCTGCCGGGTCTGGTAGTGCCGGTGGAAGGTCAGCTCGGTTTTTAGAGTGCCCCAGAAGCTTTCAATCGGGGCGTTGTCATAACAGTCGCCCCTGCGGCTTATGACCGATGGCACCGCCGAGGTGGCAAAAGCCGCCGGCGCCGACCGTGTGATCCACGAGCCGGTCAATCAGATCGCCCGCGCCCGCAATGCCGGCGCCGCCGCCACCGGGGCCGAATTCCTGGTTTTCGTCGATGCCGATACGAAAATCTCGGCCACATTGCTGACCCGCGCCCTCCAGTGCCTTCGTTCCGGCCACTGCGCGGGGGGGGCGGCGCCGTGGTCCGTTTTGAGGGCGAAACCAGCGCGCTCGGCCGCTTCGCCATCGCCATCTGGGAGCGGATTTCCCGACTTACCCGCACCGCCGCCGGGAGTTTTTTCTTCTGTCGGCGCGAAGCCTTCGAGTCCGTCGGCGGTTTCGACCTCAGACTCTACGCCATGGAAGAAGTATGGCTTTCGCGCCGGCTCAGGAAATGGGGTCGCGCCCGGGGCCAAACTTTTGAAATTATCACCGACCCGCCCGCCTATACTTCCGCCCGCAAGCTGAAATGGCATTTCACCTTACGAATCTTCGGCTGGATGATCTTCATGATGCTCATGCCGATCGCGGTGCGCTCGCGCAGGCTCTGCGGGTTCTGGTACAAGCGCCCCAAACCGCCCGAATAACATTTATGGCACAAGTTCAAGGCTAAAAAAACTCGCACAAAAACGGGCAGCGAACTTTGCTCGACATCTATTACTTTCTCCGGCTCCGGATAAAGGAAAATAGAGATATTCCTTTATCCCTGAGTGTTAATGGTCAATTAACATGGCCCACTAGGGGGTGCGGCGCTTTTCTTGGACCCGATTATGCTGCCATCCCCAAGGTCTCGCGGTACTCGAGAGAGCTCAAGGCACCAAGTGAGATCTTGATCCTCTTTCCGTTATACCAAGGGCAGCAAACCTGCATCCCGATGAGGCTTCCCGAACCGCAGCGGCTCCCATTGCGAGGCGTTACTTCAACCGAACCAACAGTTGTCGGATCTCGTTTTACCTAATTTACCTGTGAAATCAACGCTCAACCCTTGCAGTCTCGTTTTCCAGCAGGTATGATCCCCCTGGTAACAAGGGGGGAGAATGGCCGACGAACAAGAATTGGACGTTCGACCGGCTTACCTCGAGGGTGCTGAAGCCCTACGTCCTACACGCGCCTCTTCAGCAACCTGCATGCGGATGGCCCGGAAACTTTTTGCCGGGTGATCGATGGGATTTTTCTGCAGTTGATTCGACCAGAACCGGACTAGTGGGAAGACTGGCTGACAAATAACCCTGTTGAAGGCCCACGGAGGGAAAAAGTATCAATTGAAATCATTTGATCTCATCGGCGACATCCACGGCAGGGCCGACGAACTCAAGGTTCTCCTGACAAAACTTGGCTACGAAAAACAGTCGGGCTGCTACAGGCACCCGGAGAGGTCAGCCATTTTCCTGGGGGACCTAATCGACCGGGGCCACCAGAACCGAGAGGTGATTCAGATTGTCCGCTCGATGGTTGATGCCGGCGCCGCCCGTGCCGTCATGGGCAACCATGAGTACAATGCCATCTGTTTTCACACCCGCCACCCCAAAACCGGCCATTACCTGCGCCCCCATACCGAGAAAAACGTTCATCAGCATCGTAGCTTTCTGGACGAGTTCGGCGAAGCCCTTGACGAGAGAGCCGATGCAGTCGAATGGTTCTCGCAACTGCCTCTCTTTCTCGACTTGGGGAACCTCCGTGTTGTTCACGCCTGCTGGCATCCGGAAAAGATACAAGAACTGGAGACGACCCATCCATCAATGCAGATGCAGGACGATTTACTTTTTAACTCTACTTGCAAGGGGTCCACGGAGTGGCAGATCATCGAAACACTGTTGAAAGGGGTCGAAGAGAAGCTTCCGCCGAAGGTGTCCTTTTCGGACAAGGACGGCCATCAGCGCACCGAGATACGCACTCGATGGTGGCATCCGGAAATCAGAACCTTCCGGGACGCCGCTCTGCTTTTCGGTGAGGAACTTAGCCGCATCCCCGAGATTGCGTTCCCCACCGATAAAATCATCGGTTACCCCGCCGATGCCCCCCCGGTTTTTTTCGGTCATTATTGGCTGCAGGGACAGCCATCCGTATTTAGGGAAAATGTCGCCTGTCTCGATTACAGCGTGGCAAAGCCCGGGGGTTCTCTCTGCTGCTACCGCTGGGAAGGCGAACGCCGCCTATCCAACGGAAACTTCGTCAGCGTTCCACGGATTTGCTGAGGAATTATTTCCGTTGCGACATATTCTGTCGTATTCCTCCGGTAAATCTTTTGGAAAGGATGGTTGATTATGGGAAAAGAGCTTTTTGCAGGAAGGAAAATCGATCCGGGTACTCGCATTCTATCTACGGGTTATCGCCAGGAAGATGGCTATGATCTCCTTCTCGAGGAATGGGCCTGGGAGGGGATTAAGGCAAAATCTCTTATCTTTATCTCGGATCAGATTCACTCGCTCAGCGACCGCCAGATCGAAGACTTTGCCCGCCGGATCATGCAATTGTCCGACACACAATCGGTCACATTGAAACGAAAAGAGGATTTCACCTTCTTCAATTTCGATTTCAAACCCTGAATACGGGAGGGAAGCTATTGTCCGATTATTTCCTAATGCCCAAGGGATACCGCTGCCCTCTGTGCCCAAACCATGACGACGATGATTTCTGCCGGCATCCTCTTCTAAGCTCGCCGATCTGCAGGGCCTGTTCGCACGAACTCATCAATCTCGTTGATGATGTAAACCGGATTGAAGACTCAGCCCTTGATCAGCTTGAACTCGTAACGGGGCTCTCTTACGAGGAACTTCAAATTGCCGTCATCAGTCCCGACATCGGTTATATGGAAAAGAGCCTTGAACCCGAAGCTCTGGCTCGTCTCTATGCGACAAAGGGCAAGATTGCTGCCGAAGAATTGATAGCCGAAAGAAAACAGAATCTGGCCAGGTTTCGACGGCTGGTCGCAATAGCCGAGTCCAGGTTGAGGGTTGGTTCGCGATCGGAAACTCCCCCTTCAGAAACCCCGCCGAAAATCTCCCACTTGGAAAAACTACAGAACCAGAGCCCTTAATTCATAAACCGTGATCCTAGTAATGAAGGAGGATTGTCGTGCAGGAAAATGCTCGCACTGAAACCGTTGAATTTATTCTGCAGGGAATCAGTAGGTATCGAACCGTTCGTCTCTATGAAGATCACCGGGACGACTTTGTCGAAGAGGATTTTTTCAAAGAGCGGGAGTTTCGAGGACGTCGTAACTGTGTACGGGAGCTGGAACCAAAGGAGTGGCTGCCGGCTGAGGAAATTGACTCGCAGGCAAGGGAGCAGGAAAGTGTGAAAGCCCCGTTCATTTTTTCACATC
>LKMJ01003792.1_pt1 | contig 14127 bp, 18 predicted proteins | sample 643391 | NCBI WGS metagenome assembly LKMJ01 (sample SAMN04112250, study PRJNA286221) | soda lake metagenome | biome: soda lake; feature: Kulunda Steppe; material: water; isolation source: sample PL-Br10 brine of Picturesque Lake | place: Russia: Kulunda steppe | collected 2010-07
CCCCCCCCCCCCGATTGTGTATTTAGCTAAGCTGGAGATTGTACATATCTTTGTACTTTACGTTATGCAACTTAGGTACAGCTTTGTAACCTAACCTAACCTTATGCAACTTAGTATACTCTGGTGTCTTCTACAGTTGTTTCAAGAATTTCTGCTGGTGGCAGCCTCAAAGTATGTCAGCACAAGCAGACTTTACTCCAGCCTACTTGGCTGACGCAGTTTGAAACTGCGCGTTGAGGTAGTTTCCTGGGGCTTGCACCAGGGGCATGGCGCTGCGCCTGTGCATGGTCAACTTGTAGAAGATGTGCCTGCCAGAGCCATTCCCTTCTAAAATGTCAAACCATATTATTGTGGTGTCACAGCGGTCACATGTTTGTGCTATATTGAGACTGGGAGGTCGCTTAAGTCGATTTGCTGATCATTTAACTTTGATAACATTCAATAAGTTACAGCTACTAGTAGTAGCTCTAGTAGAGCTGTATTTGAGGCCATAAATGACGGACTCACAGTAATCCCTTGCATGCCTCTAGCGACCTTGTGAGCCTCTGAGATGTGCGTCATTTGGGTAGAGGCTCCTAGCCCTTGGGGGGCAGCAGGCGCGGCAGCGTTTCCAGTCCATCCACGCAGTTCAGTCCATTGTAAGTCACTTACTTTTTAATAGATCTAAAGAGCATGCCTCAACATTGCTAAGCAAGCCTGTCCATCAGGCCACTTATATTTTGCATGCCTTGCCTAGTCAGACTGTCTTTCTCAACGTCACAACAAACTCTTTCATCATGGCAAATGATTTCATTTCAGACATTATGGACTATTTTTTGGCTGGCGAAGACCAGCAACAAACCAATCAGTCTAACGACCAGGCTGGCGGTTAACCCTAACTTGTTTGTCAGAGCACCTAGAGTCAAATTCTTGACTGCTCAGATGTCTTGAAAGAATTTGCGGATGTAGAAGCTGAGTCCTCATTTCCTGAAACGTAATGTGGAGCATTCCATAGAGCTGCTGCCAAGTAGCGCGCCTCAGATGGGACCGATATTCAGGCTCGTCCCTAACAAACTGGAAGAGCTGCGTAAGTAACTTGAAGAACTCACAGAAAAACGCTTCATTGAGCCTAGCTCATCCCTCTTTGGTGCACCTGTACTCTTTGTGAAGATGAAAGACGGCACCTTGCGCATGTGCATGGACTGCGGAAAGCTGAACAACATTGGAGTCAAGAATTCATACCCCCTTCCAAGAATACCTTACCTTACCTTATACCCCCTTCCAAGAATAGAGGATCTGCTTGATCAGTACCTGGAGCAAAGATCTAGAGGGAGGAACTCGGGTATTGGAGACTCCTGTCTTACCGCGGGCAACCTGCTGTCTGCTTGGTGTACACTGCCTGTCCACCCTTGCAATCTGTTGGTTCAACCCCGAAGCTCGGGGTTTGAACCTCACTGGAGATTCACAACTGGCTGCTGCCCTCGTTCGGTGGTTACAGCCTTATAAACCTTAGACCTTGGTGTACAATGCCGCTGTGCGCAGCCAGTCCACACACCACAATTGTCATGGTCATTTTACGGGTCTGCTTGGCGTGCAGCAATCTCTTAGCGTGACAAGAGGCAGTTTTACAGATCAAAGAGCGGTTCATGAACAACACAAACGGAGAAAAAATGGGCCATAACATAAAACGAAAGTTGCAAATGAGCTAAGGAAAGCTTGCTTAAATTTCAACGATGGTTAAATTTTCCTGGGTTAATTTGTTGGCATGCAGACATGTCTCACTATCAAAGATCCCACCGAGCATGAGAACCCCCGTAAACAATGCTGAATATAATGCTTACATACCTATGCGAAACACAGATTGGACGGGCTGCGCAGCTGTAGCATGAATAAAGAAACATGACGTGACCTAGTTATGACACTGGATAACAAGCTCAAGTGTGCACACTCGCAAACGTAGTCCTCTCAAACTAAAAATTGCTCAACTTGCACACTCTCAACTCTGAAGTTGGATATCTAACTCTTGAAGGTCATGATCAGGCACAGCCTCACCTCTACGTGCATACCTCTGGACGAGCTTGCTCATAAGCAAGAGCTTGTACGTACAGAATTTTCTCACAATTTGAGCATGCTGGTGAGTCATGCACGTTCAGTCATGTGACACGTCACTCGAGCTTAATCACAAATCATCATTTGCCTCCTTTTGCGCCACTACTCTCTCCTCTCTGAGCTTTGGCCAGTTCCTCTGCAAATTCTTGGCGCCACTACACATGGGAGACAGCAGACAAAACAAACAGCAAGTATGAAAGAGTTACATCTCAGTCAAATGCTGATAGGCAGTGATAGGCAATCAAAGGCAATCTGCCTGGAGAAAAGAAATGCTGCAATTATGGGTACTCGCAGCTGGAATACAGACCGAGACCTTTTCATACAATAACAGGGTTTTATCAAAACAGGTAGCGGCTGAGGAGGGTGGCCATAATCTGGCTGGGTCGGTGTCCGCACCCTGAAATACCATACGTGACAATCACCAGCTGTTAGGTACAGCTCTTGTACAAAAAGCCAGAGCCCACCTTTTGCCAAGCAAGCTTTGACTGCTCCAAGGCTTTAGCTGCTGACTCATCAAAGTTGGCTCCACTGTCTTTACCTGCATGCATGAGGGCGCATCCCAGACCAGCTTGAGCATTTGAGCGCAAACTTGAGCATTCTTTTAAGCACATACACATTTTCACTGGTAAATTGTATAAGCAAGTGCACTTGAAAAGTCTGAGCATGGTTTCTAGTATGTGCATGGTTGAACATGTTGCTCCAACTGGACCTTCTGCCGTCAACCAGAGTATGTCACGTACATGAGATGAGCTGCATCTTGGAAACAGCAAAAAGCTGAAGTTTTGCAGCCCAAGTAAAATAATTGAAACATGGCCTCAACTCACTCTTTTCACCAAGGTCTTTGACCTTCCGGTGCGACCAAACTGCAAATCGCTGGAACGTGCGGCTGCAGTGCGAAGAGAATTGGAAGAGGAAACTTGTGTTCAGCACGAGATGCTCCTGATCGCATCTTATCACACATCAGATACAAGCACTAGCCATGGAAATGGAATCCCATAGGCTGGGCTGCGCATGCATGTTGCCACAGCACGCGCAACTCACTTGTTTGCGAGCGTCTCCACCAGTACCTGGTTTAATAAGTGGTCCACGATTTTCCTATCACGGGCAAAATGGTGATAAATGAGCACAGGAGACGAAAAAGCTATTCCAAGGGAGCCAGGCACCTGCCTTGAAGCTTCTAGCGCAGACAGGGGCGTGTGTGTTACTGCATACTTTACCCACCGTATGAACGACATCTTGATGCCTTACTGATGCTGAAATTTCTAGTAACAAATAAGAAGAGGGTGCTGTTTGCTTTGCTGGGTTGTTTGTACGCTTTATTGGTATTGTGCGGCAGCAAGACGTGACAATGAAAGTTGATGGAGTTGTAGACTAACAGTTAAGGAACAAACCCTCAGTTTCTCAAAGCTGAAATCCGTTCAAATCATTGATCCAATTTTTTGCATATATTATATGATAAAGGTATTTAGATATGAGATCCAGCCGTGGCTCACATATATACCATTAGAACATGCGCCATGCAGGTAGCTCTGTGCACCACTTGGGCTTTGTTGCCTCAACTAGCAACTTGAGCAATGTATACAGTGAGGAGGATGAAGGAGTGGAGCCAGAGGAGCAGAGGCACTCCCCCGATGCGCTGCATTTGCCAGCAGTGTTGCTTGCAGCAAGCAGTAAAAGGAAAGGAAGATCATCAAAGCATGCAGGTATCAATGCAGTGACTGAAAATAGGTGCTATGTTCAAGCATTCCAAGGATTCATCAACATGTCTTGTCTAATCTGACATTTAGTGCTAGAGGGGGGGGTTTGCACATCCGTTTGCTTTTGACAAGCTGACCAATTCACTTGTGATGAGATCTGTAATTCCAAAGGCTGTTGTACCACACCAGCCCCACGGTGTTTCACAAAGCCAAGCTGCTCTCTTGCATTACGAATGCAGGTTTAGAACGATTAGAACAAATGCCTAGCATGCAGCTTTTAGCCATTACATTCCCATACCTGTTCCAACCTGTTTATAAAAGACAACTTTATCGTCAGCCTGTTTCTGAGAACATCTGTACTGAGCACAATGCTGGTCCTGCTCTTCGCCACTTGATGCACTGCCTATACAAAAAGCGCTGACACACTGATGCACTGACACACAAAAGCACATGCGCGCATACTTTAACACACACGCACAATCACCCTCAACTGCCCAGGTGCTGCGGGCGGCCTCCGCCTGCCGCAGCTGGCCCTGGGCAACCAAGCCATCCTCAAGCGTGCCCCTCGGCCCGGGCCCCACTCCCCACGCCTCCACGCTCACCTTCCTCATGCCACCGCCCGGCCCAAGTCCCACCCTCAAGCAGGTCCCCTCCGGCACTCCCACCCCCTGCCCTCGCAGCCCAACCACAGCCTCCTCGCGCAGCACCGCCCCCCAGCCCTGGCCCCGCTGCACAGCATGCCCACTGCCCCCATGCGCCACATGCCGCCCCCGCCGCCCCTCTCCCCGCTGATGCCCGCAATGCTCAGGGGTGGAGCAGGCCTGCCGCCGGCGGCCCAGGAGCAGGAGCCCATGAGCCCCAGCAAGCTGTCCGCCACCGTCATGGCCAACCTGCGCAGCCAAGCGGGCCCCGGCGGCGGCAGCGGTGCTGCGGCGGTGGCTGCAGCGGCAGCGGCTGCGGCATTGGGAGAAGGGGAGGAACCTGGGGCAGCAGCCGCGCAAGCGGCGGGGTTGGAGTCGGGCCTGGGCGAGGGTGGCGTGGGGGCGACGGAGACGGACGAGATCGACAAGCTGCTGGCGGCCATTGGTGGGTGTGAGGCCGATGAGCAAGCAGCGGGCGGCGGCCACCAGTGGTAGATGCCGGCCACCAGTGGTAGATGGGGGCGGCAGATGGCCACCAGTGGTAGATGGCGGCCACCAGTGGTAGATGGGGGCAGCAGCTGGCACGCCTGTTGGGGAGATGTGTGTGTCGTTGCATGTGTGAGTGTGTGCACATGTGTACGTGTCCATGCAACCTCTGTTGAGCGCATGCAAACAAGGCACAGCACGCGTGCAGGAGTGTGTATGTGTGTGTGTGTGTGTCTGTGTGTGATGGTGTGCGTGTGTGTGTGTGCACAGAGTGTGGGGCAGAAGCTGATCACATCAGCGGTGTGGCATGCACATAGGCAACGACACACACCAGAGGGCTTGCCATGGCCGGCGCACCAAAATGCGGACATGTGCTTGCAACTGCACTGCACCAGTTCGGCGCATGCACTGCGCGTATCACTGGGCACACCTCTGCACGTATCTCTGCTCATAACACTATGTATGCACTGCACATGGTCTGCGCATGGGATGTCATGCGCAAGTGCGCTGCACAGGGGAGGACATGGAGCACCCGGGGGACCATGGCCCCTGCGCGACGCAGCATGTGCATGCACTGCGCACTCCACTGCACACATGCTGCACTTGTGCACACTGCAGGGGAGGACATGGAGCACCCGGGAGACCAAGGCCCTGGCATGGAGGCCCGCTTAGAAAGCCTGCCTTGCACGCTGTGCACGTCGGCCGCCGGGGACATGTACATGGTCGGACTGGGGTGAGCTGCCGCGCCGTGCGCCGCTTGAACCTGTCAGGGTGTGGTGTGTGCGGGTCCGAGCTGCTCACGTCTGTGGAGGCGGCGCGTGGATGCAGGCGGCTTGCGTTGGTGCGGTGGTGCGCAGAATGAGGGCGGCCTCTCCCAGGCCTTGCATCGCCAGGGTGCGCTGTCTGTCATGACGATATGCCACTGTGGATGCCCCTGGTGCCCCCCTAGCTGCCATTGGTGAGGGCGTGCATGGCCCCCCTTGCATGGCCATTGGTGAGGGCGTGCATGGCCATTGGTGAGGGCGTGCATGGCCATTGGTGAGGGCGTGCATGGCCCCCCTAGCTGCCATTGGTGAGGGCGTGCATGGCCATTGGTGAGGGCGTGCATGGCCCCCCTATAGCTGCCATTGGTGAGGGCGTGCATGGCCCTGTCGCCGTGTCTGGTCTGCAAGGGGCGCTTGGGCCTTGTGCTTGCAGCTTCCTCATGCCCATGCTTGGTGCTTGCGGCTCCCTCGTGCCCGTGCTTGGTGCTTGCGCGGTCCCTCATGCCCGTGCTTGGTGCTTGCGGCTCCCTCGTGCCCGTGCTTGGTGCTTGTGGCTCCCTCATGCCCATGCTTGGTGCTTGCAGGGTCCCTCATGCCCATGCTTGGTGCTTGCGCGGTCCCTTATGCCTGTGCTTGGTGCTTGCAGCTCCTTCATGCTTGTGCTTGGTGCAGTCAGCTCCCTCATGCTCGTGCTTAGTGCATTCAGCTCCCTCAGGCCTTCTTGCTTGTCTACCTGTGATGCAGGGAGGTGCAGCACATGCTGCACAAGCGCAAGCTGGGCCCAGACGGGCTCGCTATCCTGCAGCGCTTCGAGAACAGCGTGGTGAAGCCGCTGGATGCCATGGCGCTCAAGGTGGGCTGTCATGTATACATGTGTGAGCTGTCATATACACATGTGTGAGCTGTCATATACACATGTGTGGGGTGTGTGTAGGGGAGATGTGTGTGTTCATGTCCTCAGTGTACGTGTGAATGTTTGTGTTCATGTGTGAGCGTGTTTAGATGTGTATAAGAGATTCGACACTTATGCGTGTGGGCAGAGGCCGCGACCTTGGGCCGCACCCACCATCCCGTCCTGTGCCTTATATCAGGCGTCTGTGCATGTGGGCATGCATCCAAAAGAGAAACCGTGCTTGCACACACTCCCACATGCACAAGCAGACGTACTTGCACTCAGATGCGCGATACTTATACTGTACAAGGCAAACCTTAAACATGCACACACACGTACACAAAAACACACACCATGCACGGCCTGTGTGTTTGTACGCATGCCTGCAGCATGGGGTGAATCGGGATGCGCAGCGCCCTGCCCCAATGGTCGTCTTCCAGGATCCCTCGCCCTCAGAACTCCCTTTCAGGATGGGCGGCGCAGCCCAAGCTGGTGCAAAGTCGGGCAGTGGAGACGCGCCCCCGCGGGCTGTGCTCCAGGTGAGCACGGTTTGCGCTCAAAGCAGTTTGCTGGGGGACTGCAGTATGTTGCATAGAATGAATGGGTGGGGGTGAGCAAGCAATGCGTTTGGGAGCAGAGCAGGGGCGCGGGAGCACTTGTTTTGTGGCAGGGTGAAGTGGAGCACCTTGGTGATGGTGCGTTGGCCCATTTGAGGCAGAGGGGAGGGTAACGGGAGCCCCTTTGTGATGGTGCAATGGCCCATTTGAGGATGGAGGGAAGAGTGAGGGTGCGGCCACATCCGGGCAAAAGCAGCGCAGGGCTGGGTTGTGGGGTGGCATGGCTTCAGTCTGCCAGTTGGTGGCGAGCTGACTTGTTTGCCTGGTGGTTGTCCCTGTCTTGCCACAACAACACAGTTGCGATGTGATCTGGCAGCCAACGTTTGTAGCTGCTGTGAAACAAGTTGTTTCAAACAACATGTGCCACTGCGCAAGCCATGCACATTGATATCGCAGGGTAATCCTTGGGAGCGCACTATGACGCATGCTGCAGTCATGGTTCCTGCTGAAGGAGCACATTGCAATGAGGGGTCTTGTCATTGTAAGCACACTGCAACAAGGATCACTCCATGGGGAGCACATTGCAGCGGGCAGTACCTCCCTTTTGTTTGGGTTATGCAGAGCATGGACGGCAGCGGGCGTCCAAAGAGCTCAGCAATTCAGGACTCTGGATCGGACACCAAGGAGCGCAGGGAGAGCTACCTCGGGCGAGGTGCGCGCCCTGGTATCCTGTGGCTTGTAATTTGGCCGAGCCCAGGTGTTCTTCCAAGTGACAGCCATGACAAAGTATTTGCCCGCACCAGCCTGCTTGCTCACAGTTGGGGCAAGGAGAATGCACACAAGGGGCGTGCTGGCATTTGGCTGCTGCTGCTTGTGGCTGCTGCTACTGCTGCTGCTGCTGCCGCTGGGACGAGAAGCCTTGGAGCAGCAAGCTGCTGGCTGCCTGCCGCTGCTGGACTCATCCGCAAATCAGCACTCAATTGGCCAGCTGACTGTTGTGGACTGCTGGCTGGGTGACTTGCCTGCAGCATCCAGTGCCGGGGATGGTTTGAATGAAACATCAAGGCAGCCAAGCAGGCAGGACTCTGGAGGGCTTGACGCAGGGAACCTGGAGGAAGATGTCCTGGATGAGGAGGTGAGGTTTGCAGCTGTCAAAGGCTGTATGAACGACAGCCCTTTCTGGCTCCGCTGAGACGCAGTAAGTCCCATGCATTGTTGGTGCAGCATTGAGACTGAAAGCGAGCCTCGCTCTGCAGTGGAAGCATGAGCAATGTGTTCCTTGCTCCAGTGCTGGTGCGCCTTGGTGACAGAACAGGCGATGCACTGAAGCACCGCCCTCCCAGGCTGCACGGCTGCTTCGAAGGTGGTACTGCTCCAAGGGGCCAAGCTCAGCAGAGGCCGATTCAAGGTCACATGCTGCACCTGCCGCTCAAAGGTTGCGCATGCACGGCCGCTCACAAGCCATGCGCTCTGCAGGCACAGCATTTCTTAGTAGCATGGGGCATTGCGGGTTGTGCTACCTTGATGTCACACAGAAGAAGCAGGTGTCCCTTGATTCTTCCTATTCATCTGTTCATAAGTACTTGAACCTGGATTCTTTGCCATTGATTTCGTGAGTGGATCCCGGTCGCAAGTGCCTGGGCACTGTGCAAGAAACCCCACCTGCTCGCTCTTGTGTCTGCCCCTGCCTATAAACACCCACCTGCTTGCTGCCCCGCCTGCTGCCCCTGCCTGTAAACACCCACCTGCTTGCTCTTGGGAACGCCCCTGCCTGCTGCCCCGCCTGCTGCCGTCGCCTGTAAACACCCGCCTGTTTGCTCTTGGGTACGCCCCCACCTGCTGCCTTCCCTGATGCCCCTGCCTGTACGCCCCCACCTATTTGCTCATGTGCAGGTGCGGCGGCACCTGGAGCATGTCATGCAATTAGTGGAGCTTCACCGGTCGCACTTGCAACGCAACAAGTGAGCTGGTCCAGTGCATTGATTACAATAGAAATGAGCATGTGAGCATGCGCGCATGTGCAAAGAAGCAAACCACAGACAAGGTACTGGGCTGGGTGGATTAAGGAAACATTCGCTTGTATTGCTGGCAGGCTGCATCTGTGCTCCTGCACTGCGCAAGCAGATTACTATTTGGCATGGCGTGCGCGTGAGCTCGAGACCTTGTTCACCCTGTGTTAGTCATTTGTTAGCCATTGTTAGCCGTGTGTTAGCCATTTGTTAGCCATTGTTAGCCATTGAATTGAAAGTTGGTGCGCAAGCCTTCCTGTCGCTAGCTACAGCTGGCATCCTTCAGGCTCCCAAAGTTGCTCATTAGCTTGTTTGTTTGCCTTTAAAAGTAGCCAAGGGTGTTCTACATGCCAGGCGCTCTCTTCATTCGGCTGGATTTGGTGTTCTGGAATTGCCCTTGGTTGCCCTGATCAGATATGTTTTGCTGTGACCTGCATTGGGAGCTGGTGAGCGCTTGAAAAGGCACGCATCACTGCTTACTACACACTCCCGCCGACAAAAGGTGTGCCCCATATGAAGCTGGTCATTGCCATGTGCATCCACCCCCCCCGTATACTCCCCTCTCCCCCTCTCCCCACACATAAGCGCACGTGCACAACATGGCCCCCATGTACACATGCATGCATGTGCAGCGCCCGCACGCTAGCGGAGCAGGAGCGGCTGGCCGCATCGCTGAACCAGGCAGCGCGCACGCAGACCGCCATTGACTTCATTGTCCAGCGCCTGGTGCCGGAGAAGCTCATCGCCATGGCGCGCACACGGCGCTCCCGTGTGGCCAAGGGCGGGGGCGGCGGCGCGGGTGGGTAGATGTGCGCGTGCGAGTGCGCGTTTGTGTGCGAGTGTGTGTTTGCATTCGAGGCATGCTGACATTGTGCATCCACGGGGTGGATGCGTGCAGGACGTGTGTGTGAGTGCGCATGTTTGTGTGTATACGTTTAACTAAAATGTGTGTGTCCAAGGCACCCCAGCATCCAGTGAGTGTGTGTGTACAGTGGGATATGGCGAGGGGGCAGCCAGAGCAGGGCTGGGTGTACAGAATTGGGGATAGGGGCTGGGGGGCAGCTGAAGCAGGGCTGGGTGGACAGAGGCGGGGGCTAGGGGCTGGGGGCTACGGACAGGAGTGGCTGGGGGCTGGAACTGGCAGTGGCGATGATGCGGAGGTGGCTGGTAGGGGCAGTCAAGGCCGGTGTAAGTCAACACAATCCAAAAGAAACAGGGGGAATAGTGGGGAATGCATGCACGGCGCAAGGTGAGGGCAGGCTGGCGCGCGCGGGTGCACGCGCTCTGTGAGTCGCTGTGAGTTGCGCTATGCGTGCTGTGCACGCGCGCTTGCGTGGACGCAGGTACGCACTGCACACTGCATGAGCTGCCTGGCAATAATTAACAGCAGCAAGAGTTTGAATTTGAAACATCATGAAGGCAGCATGAAGTAGAATGGGGAGGCTGACAGCAAATGAGTGCTTACTGGGGGCTGAGTGTGGATCAGCCAGCTGCAGCTAGACAGACATTATCAGCCCCTTCATGACCAGCAATGAAATGCAATGGCAATACTCTTAAATCATCCAAGTGGAACCTGCATCACTCATGATCCTGATGTGCATGAACAGCGCGCTGCTGCTGCTGCTGCTGCTGCTGCTGCTGCTGCTGCCCGTCCAGGCTTGCATATTGTGCAAGCCTGCAGAAATATTGCCTTGTGTTTGGTACTGCACACACCCGCCTGCACGCACCTTAGTTGCGGTGGTAAATTTACACTATGTAGACCAGTGTGCATCAGCTTTGACGCGCGCAATGGCCCGTGCAGCAGCCGCGGGCCCCGTGTTTGCATCCGACCCGCCTGCATCACCACCACCACTGATACCCGGCCATCCGCGGCTTGTTAGCATCGCCGCATTGCCCACATCACCGCAAAATGTGTTATCGTGTGCTGTTTATTTGACTCTCCACGCACTGCACTGTTGGTCAGTACATCCAAGGAGCGGAAGCACGCCAATCCTGCGCTAGCAGTGCTAGGGATTTGCACTTACCGACTCCAACTTACTCAATATGGCTTCAAGCAAATGTGCGCCAGCGCCATGCTCAGCACTGAGCCACCAGAGCTTCCAAGGGCCAATGCAACACACGCTTAGTTCAATAAGAGTGCCAGCCTAGGGCGCGTGGGCTGCAACGTGCCGACATGCACGTGTCTGACATCTGACCAAGAAAGTGCACGGAGTGATGCTCGGGGCTTGAGGTGGCACAGAAGGGTGAAGTGCAAAAATTCATCGCTGCTAGAGCTCCTGCCTGCCATCCCCACACTGGGGCTTCGCTTCTTTCATGCCCCACCGTACGTGTGCACCCCTTGCAGGCGCCCGGCCGTCACTGCTGAAACACCTGCGCAACCCCACCAGGCCGCTGGACGCCTCCAGCGGCACCGGCGACTCCCAGCACATGCTCAGCCCGTCCTTGCTAACACAAGGGGGGGGCCTCCGCGGTGGAATGCACAGCCTGAACACTACAATGGAGCTGACGGAGGAGGAGGCGGCGCGCAGCCTGGACCCGTCGCCGGTCGTGGCGGAGCGGGTGGGTCGCAGGGGACCAGCCAGCTGCACAGCAAGGCCCTGCTGTCCTGCATACCCGTAAACACGCACGTGCACACACGCGCGTGTTTACGGGTATGCTTAAGCGTGGGTTTGCTTCTTGTGCGTGTATTTGTTTTTCTGGAATACCAGGCATGCGCGCGTGTGTGTGTTTTGTGTGTACAATGGAGCTGACAGAGGAGGAGGCTGCGCGCCTCCTGGACCCGTCGCCAGTTGCGGCAGAGCGGATGGGACTTGGGCGGCGGCCACACAGTAGAAAGCTGCAGAGGGCTGGCTGACTGCCCTCTGTGGTCTTGCATGCATGCAGAAGGTTGCAGAGGTCCGGCTGACTGTCCTCTCTGGTCTCGCATGCATGCGCGCGCATGTGCTCATATGTTTGCAAACGTTTGCTGACTGCCCTCTCTGGTTTTGCATGCACACGCGTACGTTTTCAGATGTTTGAGTCTGCGGGTGTACATCTGTGTGGTGTGTTTTTGTATGCATGGCAGAGGTAGAAGTGCGTAGGCTTTGTACATATGCATGTGCGTGTTGCGCGTGCGTGCTTGTACGCTTGTGCAAGGAAAGCGTGCTTATGCAAGTGTGCAGGTATGTGTGCACAATTCGTCAATAGCGTCCCTCACCTCGTGTCCCTAGCCTGAAATAATGGACCGCTTGCCTTGTTAGATAATTACCCCTGAGCGAGGATGGCTGCCCCAAAGCAAGGATGGCTGCCTCTAAGTAGGGATGGCTGCCTCTTAGCAAGGACGGAAGCCTCTGTCAGCGAGGTTAGCCTGCCTCCGAGTGAGGACAGCGCCTCTTATGAGGATGGCTGCCTCTAAGCAAGGTTGGCCTGCCTTGCTCGACGAGGGGAGTTGTAAGCAGTAGCATGTGAAAGGAGTTGTTTTATGAGAGTGTCGGCCTGTGTAACAGTGTGCTAGTGTGATGTGATAATTATGGCCTGTGTAAGGACTTCTTGTCAGCGAGGATGGCCCGACTCGCGGCAGGGCAGCTTCCAAGGAAAACTGCTCGTTATGGGCCAGAAGTCCCCATCAGGTGCTGCATGCTCTGTCCTGTGCTCAGAGTTGGATGGCCGTCGGCCTCTGCCGCCGCTGTGCTGCGCAGGGGAAGTGGGACGCTGCCGTGAGCAGAGTGACCATGGACAAGTTGCCCTTCATGTCCAGCTGGAATGCGACCGTCAGGTGTGGCGCTGCACGCAACACATCCAAACAGGATGTGTGTGCGTGCATGTGCGTGCTGTGCGCGCTGCGCACACGTGTGTGCGTGCAGCGGCATGTGGCATCACCAGGTCGAAAAGGGGGTGTGGGGGACCACAAACAGCGGCAGAGGCAGCGTCGGGTCAGATAGAGCAGGGTGACTTGATATGTGGGCCTGGATGACTTTCATTCTGGCTGCATTCTGGTGCTTAGGGTAAGCAGGGAGCTGAACAGGCAGGACAGTCCTGAGGACGCTGAAAGCTGAGGTGGCCTTATATTCGGAGCCATGACACTATGGCTGTACATAGAGCTGAAGGGAAGGACTTTCTAAAACTGAGGTAAATTTTGAGTTAAATTATGAAACTTTGGGTGCGCAGGAAGCTGAAGAAGGAAGACACTGTGAGCTGGGATGAGGTGCTGAACAGCAACCTCACCAGCCTGCATGGGGGGATGAAGGGGAAGAGCCAAGGGGCCCAAGTATACATGGTCAAGTGCCAGGAGCTGGGCGTGGTGCCCTCCACACAGGTGCGCAAGTGGGTGTGCGTGAGGGTGTGTATGCCTGCACATCAGCAGCGGTCGTATGAGGGCCTGCAGAGCCTCATGGGTGTGCCTTTGGCCTGCTTTGGGTCTTGGTTGCCGAACGCCCATTCCTCTATATTCCGCCCCGTTCACTGCATGTAGGTGTGCATGCGCTCTGCGAGTGTTGTCTGCTGCTGCAGACTAATACACCTGCTTCCTGTTTGCGCAGCTTTGATTGACCGTTCTTGCTTGCATCAGAAGGCGTGTGTGCATTTTTTGTTAGCTGCACGCCTGCCTGCCCTGTAGCATTCATGTCCTGAAATGCAAGTGTGCACAACATATTGTGGCTGGCTACATTAAACTCTGGCTTAAGATCCGCCCCTTTGGCTGAAACCTGTTTTTATTTGGGGAAACATTTCCCATGAGGCTTTGGCACGGACTGACTTCATTTTGGGAAAGGCTGGAACCAAAACTCTGTTCTGGTGTGTCCCAGGACACAAATAAATAGCTATGCACACATATCCTTAACAATCCTTTACCACCCACGGACATATACGTGTGCCCATAGCAATGCAAGCATCCAGACTTCCAACAATGAGCATGCCCCTGCTTCACAGATATGATAGGCCACATGCTGGTGCGCGCATGAAACAAACTGCACCCTGGTGCACGCCCACACTCACTCACACCCCCCCCCCAACATAA
>LKMJ01003793.1_pt1 | contig 14123 bp, 23 predicted proteins | sample 643391 | NCBI WGS metagenome assembly LKMJ01 (sample SAMN04112250, study PRJNA286221) | soda lake metagenome | biome: soda lake; feature: Kulunda Steppe; material: water; isolation source: sample PL-Br10 brine of Picturesque Lake | place: Russia: Kulunda steppe | collected 2010-07
CGTGGTCGAACAGTGCCTGGAGAATGGACGGCAAACTCTCAGACTCTTCGGCCAGATAGGGAAATTCGTCGAGGACCACGATTGCATCTTGCTCCCCGAGATAGCGAAGTATTGCTTCCCAGTCCTCCCTGATATCTGTGAGACCAGGATACGTCTCCGTGGCCGTTTCGATGAACTGCTGGAGTTGTAGCGCACTCGTTTTCTCCCGTGCCTGATAGTAGACGGCGTCGTCGAAACTGTCGAGCGATTGTTTTACCAGCTCTGTTTTCCCGAGCCGCCGCCGCCCAAAGACGACTGCAAGCTCTGCGTCCTCGGACTCGTACAGCTTGTGTAATCGCTCTAGTTCCTCAATGCGGTTGACGAACTCTGTCACGGGCTACACTATCGCACCCCTAATAATAATACTTTGGATAATCATACTCTCAAGTATCATACTCTGATCTGGGATGTCCGAGCGGGTAGGTTGCTCGGTGAGACAGTGCTAGCGGTGAGTGTGATACGACAATTCGAAGTGTGACTCCTGACTGTTCGTGTGCCAGTGACCGGACCGAAACCAGTATGAATCCACGTAATTCGTGAAAAGATAGTCGGCTCAATTAGCCGAACATCTTGCGCATCATCGGGTGCATCTCCATCAGCTGCTCTTCGGCCATCTGCTCGTACAGCTTGTACGTGATGGACACAGTCAGCAGCAGACCTTCTCCGGAGACCCCACCGATGGTGCCAAGCATGTTCGCACCGACTGCCAGCACACCCACGAGTGCGCCACCGATGACGGTCACCTGTGGGATGTACTGGTCGAGCACGCGTTCGATACTCTTGACGTTCTGTCGGAAGCCGGGAATCTGCATGCCCGAGCCATGAATCTGCTGGGCGGTCGCTTCTGGGCCCATGTCGGTCGTTTTGACCCAGAAGATGGCGAAGATTGCACCACCGATGACCATGACGGTCAGGTCTACCGAGACACGCAACATGATCTGGTGTACCGCCATTCCGTGTCCTTCACCGATGAACCACATCCAGTCTTCTGGGGTCTGTATCGGGGCGGTGTAGTAGAAGAACCCACCGACTGGGTTCTGGTCACCGTCGTACTGGCCGAGCCAGGCAGGCATCGCGGCCCACTGCGCATCCAGAATTCGGCCCATGAACTGGACGTTCATCTGCAGTGCGCGCACGAGGATCATCGGCAGGACGCTCGCGTAGATCAGCTTCACCGGGAAGCGCCCACGGGCACCTTTGATACGTGCGTTCGAGAGCGGAATTTCGACGCGGACGCTCTCGGCGTAAACGACGATAACGAAGATAGCTACCGTCGTGAAGATTGCGAGCACCTGTCCCTGGCCGAATACCAGATCACGGAGTCCCTGTTGTGTCATGAGGCCTCCGGCTAGACTGTCGTAGCCAAGGAGGAGCCGTATCCACTGCGGAATAATTCCGTACGATTCGACGCCGTCTGGTGTAATAGCCGGAATTTCGACGAGGCCACCAATCATCCGCTGGCTCACACCGGCGATGATGAACAGGCCGACACCGCTGCCGATACCCCACTTGCTCACGACCTCGTCCATGTACAGAATGATGACGCCGCCGATGAACACCTGCAGGAAGATGAACCAGTTCAGGCCGGTCATCCCGATGCCCAGCTCCGCTGCGATGTTCGGGTCTGCCGGGAGGAATCCTCCGGCGAAGACCATTGGGAGTGCCGTCAGCGCGGTCATGATAATCACGAGCAACTTCTGCAGACCCTGGTAGAGAACCTGGTCGCGTGGGTTGTTCTGCGTGTCGAGTCCGAGCAGGTCGGCACCGCCGAGCAGCTGGAGCACGATGCTCGCAGTGACGATGGGGCCAATTCCGACCTGCATCAGCGAGCCTGACTCGCCTGCAAGAATCGACCGGAACTGGCCGAAGATGTCCGTTCCTTCTCCCTGTGCGACGCCGAACAGCACGACGTTCGTCAGGAAAAAGTACAGTACTAGAATGCCCGCGGTCCACCCAAGCTTTCGCTTGAACGGAACGTGCCCGTCCGGCCGTCTGACCGACGGAAGGCGGGTGAGTACGGGTTCGGCGGTGTCCTTCCAGCTCATACTAATCCTCAGTCTCTTCTTCGTCGTCTTCGACAGCCCGCTCCGAGAGTTTTACGAATCCATCCGCTTCCTGAATTTTCTCTTCTGCCCCCTCGGAGAAGGCGTCAGCAGTTACTTCGAGTTGATTGCGTACCTGTCCACTTCCGAGCACCTTCACCACGTCGGCGTCGTGGCCGCCCTCGACGACATCACGCGCGTCGACGACGTACCGGTCGTTTGCCTCCTCGGCGACGCCATCGGCGACGTACAGGTGGATGTCCTCGTCGAGCTTCTGAATCTCGACCGTGAGAACTTCCTCCTGCACCTTCTCAGGCCGGGAGAATCCGGATTTGCCGAGTGGTGGGTGGTTGTGCATCTCGTGTTTGTCACGGCCCGCGGCACCGCGACCGCCACGGTGACCGGCACCGCGACGGTTCTTGTGAGTGCCGCCGCCGTGTGTCCGTGACCCGCGTTGTCGTTTCTTTTTGTTCGACATTATCGCATCGCCTCCAATAGAGTATCGAGATTCTCGGTATCGTGAACGCCGAGCTGCCCGCCGGTCGAGATGGGCTGTTTAATTCCTCTATGGCCGCCACGCGGCGGGTGAAGTCGTAGCGTTGGGGACAACCCTGCCTCTTGCAGCGTCGTCTCCTCGTCGACCAGCGCGCTTGCAAGCGCGTCGACGGAATCATAGTCGGTCTCCTCGGCGACCCACTCGTCGTCGATGTTGTCTTCGCCACTCGCTGGCTCCGCACGCTCGCGGAGCAGGAGAGCGACAGTCTCCTCGCTCGGTTCACCGTGGGCGACGAAGTCGTTCACCTTGGTTATCATCCCTTGGTAGGTCGATTCCTCGGGAACGAGTGTCGCGTGGTTGACGCGGCCGAGGTTGAGCATGTCGAGCGTATCGCGCACGTCCTGGTTCATGTTGACTTCACCACGGAGCTGAACGATAGCCTTCATTCAACCACCTCCTGCTGTTCCATGGCGTGTGCGGGCACTCTTGTCTCGGCGGTCTTTCGCAGGGCATCGAACGTCGCTTTTGCGAAGTTGACCGTCGTTCGGGTGTTGCCGTCACTCCGGGTCCAGGCGTCCTCGACGCCTGCGAGTTCCAGCACTTTTCGTGGTGTCTCAGCCGCGGCGAGACCAAGTCCTCGTGGGGCAGGACGGAGTTCGACCGTCACGCTGCCCGCTTTACCCGTCGTGTTTCGGACGAGCGAGTTCGTTCCGCCGGGGCGGTCCTCCCAGGAACCACTGCCCAGTGGAATCTTCACGAGATTCAGCTTGCCAATGTTGATGGCCTTTTGAATTGCGCCACCGACCTGATCATCGCGACCTTCGGCGTAGCCGATAAGGCCATTGCGGTTGCCGACAACGACGACACAGCGGAACTTCACCCGCCGGCCGGAGTCGGTCATCCGCTGGACCATGTTGATGTCCAGCACCTCGTCTTCGAGGTCTGGCACCAGCTGGTCGACTATCTCTGGTTCTTTCAGTGGGAGGCCCGAGTTCAGGGCGTCCTCCATCGAGTCGATTTCGCCGTCTGCGACTTTCCGTCCGAGTCGCGTCTGTGGTTCCCATCCGTTTTCTGCGCTCATAGTTCAACCTCTCCTTCGAGGAGTGTCTCGCGCACTTCGTCGAAGTGCGTTGGCAGGTCTGTTGCGTCGAAATCCCCGCTGTAGAGACCGTCCTGCTGGTCGGCGTACTCGGCGATATGCTCGCCGCGCGTGCGTGCCCAGTCGGCCAGCACGTCGTCGTTGTGGGGGATGTCGAGTCCGGCGTCGATTGCGCCTTCCTGTACTGCGAACACTTTGTTCCCCGGCGTGGGGGAGTTCAGTCCGATGTCGAGAACGGCCTCGTCGACGCCTGCTTCTTTCGCACGAAGGCCTGCGAGAAGTCCGGTCAAGTAGGCCGCCGGCATGTTGCCGGTTGGGGCCTCCCAGCCGTACTCCTCGAGGTCCTGTGAATGTGCGCTCGCTACTGTCTCGTCGCCCTGCGGGCCGGTCACGACCAGCTGCGCCCTGACGTGGCTGTTGCTCTTGCGAGCAACGAGACGTGTCTTGCCTGATTTCAGCAGGCGCAACCGCTGATGGTAATCTGTCCGGGCCTCGCGGCGACGCCGCATCGGCACCGTATAGCGTGGTCCTGTTGCCATTATGCTTCACCGTAAGTTTCGTCGATGTATCGTTCGAGGTCTGCGATGCTGTCGAACTCGCCACCACCGGCCTTGTTATAGAGGTCGCGGTACTGCGAGCGGTCGAGTTCGCCCTCGTCGCGGAGTTCGCGCAGGTGTCGTCGGAGCGCGCGAATGCTCGATTGCCATTGCTTCTTGGGGTCCTGGCGTCCACCGGCCTTCCCTTTCCGGGAGCCTGGGCCTTTCTGGTGGCCGTAGGACCGCTTTTTCTGTCGTTTGCGTGCTCGTCCTCGGGAGTTCCCTCTTGGGGGGTCGGCTCTGATGACTCCTTCGTCGACCAGTTCACGGATGTCTTCGCGGGTAATTGCTTCCGCGATATCACCCTGTCGGTCCGGGTCGAACCAGAGCTTGTTCTTCCCCACGTCGAGCACGTCTGATGCGAGCCGTTTCTGTGCTTTGAGGTCCGTCATTCTACTTCAACCTCCTCGTAGGTCGGGTTGAGAACTCGAATCTCCTGATCCTCGGCGACCTCCTCGATGTGTTCTCGCTTGCGTCCGCCGACTTTCGAAGCGATGCGTACCGCCTGCGTATCGGGGTCGACGTCATCGAGGTCGTTGGCGTTGTGGACGCGAACTTCCTCGAAGCCCGAGGGGTGCAGTCCGCGCACTGCTTCCGGCGAGCGGAAGCCTGCCTGAACTGTGTCGCCCTTGCCTTTGATTCCCTTGCGCTGTTTCGAAAGCTGGCCACGCGGGCGTCGCCAGGAGGTCGAAACGCGCTTTTTCTTGTGGTGGTCCTGTCGGTTGAACTGTGGTGTGCCAACGCGTGCTCGCTCGCTGAGGAGACGCTCTGTCTCCTCGTCGAGGTCAGGCGTCTTGTCGACGAGACCACGGGGTCGAAGCTCCGTCTCGACTTCCTCGTCTTCTTCGGCTTCATCGTCAGTTTCTATCTCGGCTTCGACGTCTTCGCTGACTTCGAGGTCGCCGATGTCGGCCTTGATTCGGGCGGCAAGCGCCATCCCGATTCCGTCGACGTTCGCCAGTTCGTCCTGGCTCGCACCCTTGACTTTGGCCACGTTGTCGTAGCCTGCGTCGCGGAGTGCGTCGGCCTTGGAGTCACCGACGCCGCTGATGTCGGTGAGCTCCTGGATTTCCGGCTCATCGTCCTTTTCGGCGTCCTCGTCAGCTTCGTCCTCTGCTTCAGCGTCGTCGTCTTCGTCACTGCCGATTTCTTCGATTTCGGCTTCGACGTCATCGCTGACCTCGACCTCGTCGGTCTCGGCTTTCATGCGAGCGGCCAGGGCAGTGCTGACACCGTCGACAGCCTGTAGCTGGTCCTGGCTTGCGGCACTGACGTGTTCGACGCTTTCGAAGCCGGCATCTCTGAGTTTCTCGGCTATCTTCTCACCGACGCCGCCGAGTTCGGTCAGGTCAGTAACTGTTTCTTCTTCGTCCACTTCTTCCTCGACGTCTTCTTTCTCGTCACTCATTATGCGTCACCTCGGTTCGGCTTCGCGGTGATGTAGACGCCGTCCTGGAAGACGCGAATGTCCTTGTCGGTCACGCGCGTAAGCTGTTCGATGTCCGCAGCTGTCTGTCCGACTGCTTCGATGTCGGGGCCGCTGAGCGTAAGCTCCTCGCCGTCGACATCGACCTGTGTATCGCCGTGAATCGGGGCACGACGCGGGGCACGCTCACCGAGGAAATTCTCGATGACGATATCCTCGCCCTCGACGTTCACCTGCATCGGGAAGTGAGAGTAGAAGACTTCCATCTCGTACTCCCATCCTTCGGTGACGCCGTGGAACATGTTCTCGACGTGACTCTCGAACGTTCCGAGCGTCGACATCGTTTTCGCGTCGTCTTTCTCGCTTCCGATGACGACGTTGCCGTCGTCGACCGAGACCGAGATGTCGGGATACCACAGCCGTCGTGTGACGCTGCCGTTCGGTCCCTCGACGGTGAGCTCGAGATGGTCCATCTCGGCGCTCACCTCTTCCGGTATTTCGAGTTGTACTTCTGGCATTGTTAGTAGACGTATGCGATGACCTGACCGCCAATCCCCTCGCTCCGTGCCTCGTAGTGGCTCATGATACCCTGCGAGGTAGTGACGATGAGCGTCCCGTAGTCACGGGCTGGGAGAAACCGCTTCTCCCACTTCTCGTACTCGTCGGCACCGACAGAGTATCGGGGTTTGACGGGGCCACACTCGTTGATGGCTCCTTTCAGTTCGACCTCGAAATTGCCAGCTTTGCCGTCGTCGACATGCTGGAAGCCGTCGATGTACCCGCGGTCGTAAAAGACTTCGAGTACACTACCAATCTCGTTCGAGGCGGGCTTTACGACCTGTTTGAGATGCCCAACGCTCTCTGCGTTGTCGAGTGCGGAGAGCGCGTCGGCGAGTGGGTCGTTTCCTGTCATGAGTATTTCTTGAATCCCATGCTTCTGGACACCTCACGGAAGCACTGTCGGCAGAGGTAAATCTCATACTTGCTGACGAGGCCTTGCTTGCGGCCACAGCGCTGGCACTCCCGTAGCTGGTCCGTCCGCTTCGCGGCTTGCTCGCCGGTCGTGGGCTCTTCTGTTTCGCTTTCGCTCATTCTGTCACCTCCACGTCGAACGTGGATTTGATGTACGCAACTGCATCCTCAACGTCCAGTCGGTGAGTCGAGGGAATCGGCCGTGAGGCCTTGTCTCGCTTGGCGACACGGTAACCTGGACGAACCAGGTTGACCGTCACGTCGAGTCCGTAGATACCGACGGTTGGGTCGTACTCCTGGCTCGGGAAGTCCGTGTGATCCTCAACACCGAAACTGAAGTTACCGGTCTCGTCGAACTGACTCTTTTTGAGGTCGACCAGCGACAGCGACGTTTCGAGGAACGCTCGTGCGTCCTCCTCTCGCAGGGTCACCTTCGTTCCGATTGGGTCGCCCTCACGGATACCGAACTCGGGTTCGGTCTTCTTCGCTGTCGTCCGGACTGGCTGTTGCTCGGTCAGCTCCGACATGATATCTTCCGCTTCGGCGAGTTCGCGACCACCCTGACCGACGCCCATGTGGACGACGACCTTCTCGATACGTGGTTCGCGCATCTCGTGGAACTCTGTCGTGCTCATTCATCTCCCTCCGTTGTGTCGTCACCGACGAAGTTCTCGTCGATAGTGACGATGTACTCTTCGACGGTTTCGAACGTCTCGTCGCCGTCGTACGCGGAGAGGATCACGTCGTTCGAGGCACTGCTCTGGGAGACGATAATCTCCTCGATAGTGCCGATTCGTCCGGCGTGTCCGCCAGCGACTGCGGTCGCCAGCGCACCCTCTTCGTACTCGAAGTGTGCGACGATTTCATCGTCGTCGTTGTCGACGACCAGCGAGTCACCAACGCTGTAATCGCTGTCCGCGTCGACGAGCAGCGTCTGTCCGTCGTGCATGGTCAGCTGTACGTCCCCGCCTGGGACGTTGTGTTTGCCGTCGATTTTGCTGAGCTTGCTCCCGGCTGAGTCCGCGTCGAGTGGCGTCAGCGTCAGCCGACCGCCCTCGTCGGGGAACACTCGGTAGTACTCCTCGCGTTCGGTGAACTCGACGATGTCGAACATGCCGACTGGGCGCTCTTCGTCATTGATTGGCGTCCCGTTGATGAGGACACTGTCCTGATTCAACGCATAGCGGGCTTCCTTGCGGTTGTCGACGTAGCCGAGCACGTCCCGCAGGATAATCAGGAGCGGCACTCCCGACTCTCCGTGTGGGCCTGCGCCCGCCTTGACGGTGAACTTCTCCTCTTTCCGTTCGACTGGCCAGCTCTTGGGAACTGACAGCCGTTTCTGGTGTTTCGTCATTCGTTATCTTCCTCCAGACGCTCTCTGCGTCGTGGGTCCGAGACGTCGAGACTCGTCACGCGCAGGTTGCTGGCGTCGAGGGGCTTGGGGACTTCCTCCCCATCGACCGTCTCGACGGTAGCGCCTTCGACGTGCACTGTCGTGTCTCTGAGGTCGACGTTGACGACTTCGCCTTCTTCGCCGGCGAAATCACCACGCATCACCTCAACGGTGTCTCCCGCGTTGACACGGACAGAGCGCTGTCCGTACTCGTCACGGAGGTCCCGAGACAGCGTCGCCTTCACCTGCTCGTGTTTCTCGTGCAGTGGGGCGTCTCGTTCGCGTTTTCGCTGTTTGTGTGGTTGGCGAGTCATACTATCATCGTGGCTGTTGATGCGATTGCTCCGAACCGCTCTGCGACCTCGCGTGCAATCGGGCCCTTGATTTCGGTCCCGCGCGGGTCCTCGTTGTCGTCAACGATGACTGCCGCGTTGTCCTCGAAGGACACGCGCGTGCCGTCGGGGCGTCGAATCGGCTTGCGCTGACGGACGATGACGGCTTCGAGCACCTGGCGACGCATCTCGGGCGTCCCCTTGGTGACCGATACCGTCACTTTGTCGCCGAGTCCAGCCTTTGGCTGGCGGTTCAGGCGACCCGAGTAGCCGTGTGTGCTGATGACCTTCAGCTCACGGGCTCCCGTGTTGTCCGCACACGTGACGAGCGAGCCTTTCTTCAGGCCCTGCGTGACGTCTGCTTTCATTGCTTCCATCACTCGTCACCTCCTGCTTCCGAAACGACTTCGACGACGACGTGTGATTTCGTCTTCGAGAGCGGTCGTGTCTCTGCTATTCTGACGGTGTCGCCTTCCGACAGCGGCTCCAGCACGCCCGGCACGTGGGCCGGGATGCGCGAGCGCCGCTTCATCTTCCGGTCGTACTTCGGCACGTTGACGTCGTACTCTCGCTCGACAACAACCGTCTTGTCCATCTCCGTCGAGACGACTGTACCTTCGAGAATCTGTCCGCGAACGGATAGTTCGCCGTAGAACGGACAGGTCTCGTAGTCGTACTCGTCCGGATTCTCCGGTTCTGGTGGTTTCGCAACGTCTAATCCTATTCCCATTTCGAATCACCCTTCTGTTCGGTGCGCCGGGCTGGTCGGGCGATGAGTGTCTCGCCCGCAGTCTCTACTGCTTCCCCGGAGGGAAGCGTCCACTCGAAGGTGGCGCAGTCCTTCGGCACGTGTGACACCCGACCCTCGTGTTCGATACCGAGCGTCTGTGTCGTCTCGGAGACGACGGTCCCCTCCAGTCCGATGACGTCGGGGTTGGATGCGGAGACGACTCGGACGTCGAGGCCGACGAGTTCGTGTCGCGTCAGCGTCTCGGGTGTCACTGCCATCTCAGTCACCTCCGTCCTCGTCTTCGAAGTCGCCTTCCTCTTGCTGGATGGTCTTCATGCGCGCAATCGTGCGGCGCAGCTCCTTGATTCGGGAGGGGTTCTCCGGCATACCGCCGGTCGCCTTGATTGCCTCTGCGTTCAACAGCTCCGTCTCGAGTTCTTCGAGTTCGGCCTCCCGCTCTGCGGGAGTCATGTCTCGAATCTCAATCGGATGAAGTATCGTCATTCTTCGTCACCCTCCGCGTCTTCGTCGTCCTCGGCGTCGGCTGCCTCGTCTTCCTCATCTGCTTTGTCTTCGTCGTCCTCGGACGCCGACTCCATCTCGTTCATCAGCTCGTCTGCTTCGGCTTCGGTCTCTTCGTCGAGCTCCTCCTCGACTGCAGCGTCGAGGTCGTCGAGTTCCTCCTCGACGTCGGCCTCGTCCGGCACTTCAGGCTCCTCGAAATCGCCTTCCTCCTCGACGACTTCTTCGTCGAAAACCTCTTCGTCCGACTGGTCTTCCGCGTCAGCAGTTTCGTCTTCCTCGGGCGGCGCGCCGAGGGTCGGTTCGTCACCTTCCTCGGCCCCTTCTGGTTCGCCCGAGAGGAGGTCGTCGACGCTGTCGCCTTCGACGACGTAGTCCTCGATTTCGACATCTTCGTAAATCTCGAAGTCGTCGGGCAGTTCGGCATCCGGCGGGATGATTTTAACCTGCACCCCGATGGTGCCGAGTTTCATCACTGCCGTGCCGATGCCGTGGTCGACGATTTCCTCTGCGGGTTCGCCGTTGTGCTTGATGTAGCCGCGGTTGAACTTCTCAACGCGCGAGCGCGCACCTGTGACCTTTCCGGAGAGGACGATTTCGGCGCCGAGTGCGCCGGAATCCATGATGCGGTCGATAGTCGTGTGACCGGCTTTCCGGAAGTACCAGCCGCGTTCGAGCGCGTTCGCCAGCTTGTCTGCGACGATGCGGGCGTTGAGGTCGGGTTCGTCGACTTCCTGTACGTCGACCTGTGGATCGTCCAACCCGAAATCGCTCTCGAGTGTACTGGTTATCTTTCGGATGTTCTTTCCACCCTTGCCGATGACCATTCCGGGCTTTTCTGCCTTGAGTACAATCTGTGTACCCATGGGCGTCTTGGCAATTTCCATACCGCCGTAGCCTGCGCGGCCGAGCTCTTTCTGGAAGAACTCGTCAATCTGGGTCCGCTGGAGGCCGTTCTCGACGAACTGAAGCTCGTCTGCCATTACTCGTCACCTCCTTCCTCGACTTCTTTGAGGATGAGTTCGACGTCGCACTGGGTCGTGTTCCAGGGAGAGGCACGCCCCATCGCGCGGGGTTTGCGTCCCTGGCTCTCACCGACCTTGTGGGCGGCGACGTGCATGATCTCCATCGACTCGCCGTCGAATCCCTGGTTGTCGGCGTTGCCAATGACGTTCTCGAGCAGGTCGAGATACGCGTTGGATGCTTTCTCGGGGAATCGACCGGCGTCCCAGCCGTCGATTCCTTTTCGGTGGCCGACGCCAGAGTTGTGTTGACGGAAGGGTACGACTTCGTCGCCCTCAACGACGCCTTCGAGGAACTCGACTGCGTCGCCGGCGGTCATACCCTTGATTTCACGGGCGATGGCTTTGCTGTGCTTGAGACTTATGGGCCGCTCGCGGAGCATGGCTTTCGCCGTCGTGTCCGGGTCGGCCTCGACTGAGTAGCTAATTCCCATGGTTTATTTCAAGGGTACGAACTTCGAGGAGCGTGTGGCTCCGATGCCAGCCTGTCCGTGTTCGATGCTCTTCCGCGTCAGCTGGAACTCACCCAGGTAGTGACCGAGCATTTCTGGCTCGACTTTGACGCGCTCGAAGCTCTGCCCGTTGTGGACTGCGAACGTCACGCCGACCATCGCCGGGAGAATCGGCATATCTCGGAGATGGGTCCGAATCGGGTCGTTCGCTGTCTCTTCTTTACCAGCTTCGCTCGCCTTTTCGAGGAGCTGTTGGTGTTCGTAGGACAGGCCGCGTTTGATAGTTCGCCGCTGTCGAGCGGGTAACAGTTCCGCAACTTCATCGAGGTCCATCTCCTGCAACTCGTCAAGCGTGTGACCACGGTAGGTAAACTCACCCTCGTGGCCGATCTGGTAATCGTCAGTGCTCATCTTTCACCACCTCGACCGGTTCGCCGCGAGGAGATGTCCCCGACCTTGCGTCCCGGCGGTGCGTTCCGGGAGACGCTCTTCGGTCGACCGGGATGCTGTCGACCACCGCCACCGAAGGGGTGGTCGACTGCGTTCATCGCAACACCACGCACGCGAGGCCAGACCATACCGCGTGCCCTGACCTTGTGGTGTTTGTTTCCAGCTTTGACCATCGGTTTCTCCGTCCGGCCACCACCAGCGACGACGCCGATGGTTGCCCGGCAGTCCGGGGAAAGCCGTTTCATCTCGCCACTCGGAAGCTGAACGACCGCGACGTTGCGGTCGTGAGTCAGCAGCGTGGCGTAGACGCCCGAGGCACGGGCAAAGCGACCGCCGTCGCCCGGGTTCGCCTCGACGTTGCACACCGGAACTCCTTCCGGAATCTCCGCGAGCGGGAGCGTGTTCCCCGGCTCGATTGCCGCGGAAACGCCGACCTGAATTTCGTCGCCGACGGTGATTCCCTCGGGGGCGAGTACGAGCCGCTGGTCGCCGTCTTCGAACTCGATTGCAGCGACCGGCGAACTTCGTGCCGGGTCGTGTTCGATGTCCACGACCGTTCCCGAGATGACGTCGCCGTCCTCGACGGTCCGGTGGGAGAGCTCTGCTTTGTATCGATGTGACGGGGCACGGAACGTCGGCGTTCCGCGTCCGCGTCGTTGTCCGCGAATTCGTCGTCCCATGTTCAGAACACCCCGATTCGTGACGCAATCTCCTGTGCGTCGTGGTCGTCAGTTAGCTGTATCTCGGCCTTCTTCTTGCCCTTGGACGTGACCATCGTGTTGATGTTCTCTGTGGTCACGTCGAACTGCTCTTCGACTTCCTCGACGATTTCCGCTTTCGTCGCGTCGGGCTGGCAGATGAAGACCATCTTGTTCTCGAAGTCCATCTTGTCGACGGACTTCTCTGTGACGTGGGGGTAAAGCAGCGCGTTCATCATCGGTCTGCCACCTCCTCGACTGCGCTCTCGGTCCAGACGGTGAGCCGGCCAGCGTCTGCACCGGGTGCAAGGTCTTCCGCGTTCAGCGTCGCAGCCGTCGTCACGTCGACGCCCGGAAGATTCCGGGCTGCGCGTGACTCCTCCTCGCTCGTGACGAACAGAATCGACGTCGGTCGGCGGTACTTGCGTCCGCGGGTCGTTCCCTGACCGGCGCGAATCTTCGTCTCGTCTGCTCGCTCTACGTCGGCGTGGACACCGAGCGCTTCGAGCAGTTCGACTGCTTCCTTGGTCTTGTTCAGATCCTCGAACTCGTCGCTGACGACGAGAGGGAGGTCGACATCATCATCAAACTCATGTCCGCGCTCGCGCACGAGGTCAGCATCCGTCGTGGCTCCGATAGCCGAACGGACTGCCTTCTGTCGCTCCTTGTCGTTGATGTCGTAGGAGCGGTCCTTCTCGGCCTTCGGTGGGTGTGCGGGGCGACCCCCAACCGTCTGGGGGACACGTCGGGCACGACCGCCCTCTCGGGGGACGTGTGCCATCCCGCGACCGCTGCCGAACGATTCGGCTGGGGTCCGGAGACCGGCGTATTCGTCAGCACCGTAGTCCTGTTTGCGGTTCGCCTGTGCAGCAAGCACCGCTCGCCGGATGAGATCCGGCCGGAACTCACTGTCGAAGACGGCGGGGAGGTCGATCTCCCCGTCCGTGTCACCGTCTAGTGTGTGTACTGGTACTTGCATTGGTTATCCCTGATTCGAAGCTGTCGAAACGTAGCGCACCTCGGGGTCGAGGCGCGGCTGGTCGTTTGGACGCACTGCAGGACGGAGCCGAACCAGGCGTTTCTCCGGTCCGGGAACCGAACCCTTCACGAGCGTGTAGTTTCCGTCGACTTCTCCGTAGTTGACGAACCCGCCGTCGACCGTCGGGTCGTCGCCGTTGCCGATGTCGACGATACGCTTGTTGAGTTCGGTTCGCTGGTGATAGCCGGTCTGTCCGAGCTGGGGGACCGTCGAGCGGACGCGCGAGGGGTTCCAGGGGCCGAGGTTGCCGATGCGGCGAACCCATCCCTGTCGCTTGTGTTTACCCTTGCGCTTCTGGACCCCCCATCGCTTGACGGGTCCTTGCGTCCCTTTGCCCTTCGTGACGGCCGCGATGTCGGCGTACTCGCCAGCGCGGAACACGTCGTTCGCGCTGTACTCACCCTCTCCGAGCAGGTCGAGGCCGTACTCGACTCGGTCGGCGAGGGAGCCGCCACCAATGCGGTTCTCCATCACGTCGGGGCGTTTCTTGGGCACTCCGTCGAGTACCTTCGGAGTCGTGTGCGTAATTGCACGAACGTCTCCGAGGGTTCCCGCGTCGAGTGCGTCCTGAATCTGTTCCTTGGCAGCGTCCGCGTCGTGGTCCTCGGGCGGGCTGAGTGCCCGGTCGAGCTCTGGGTCGAACTCATCGGCCCAGACCTCCGTCAGCGGTCGCTGTCCGTACGGCGTCTCTTCGTAGGCTCGCAGTGCGACGACCTGCATCGGGGGCGTCTCGATGACGGTCACGGGGACCGTCTCCTCCATCCCCTCGCGTGCAGAGTCGGGCTGGTCGTTGATCATGACGACGTGGCTCATCC
>LKMJ01003795.1_pt1 | contig 14120 bp, 19 predicted proteins | sample 643391 | NCBI WGS metagenome assembly LKMJ01 (sample SAMN04112250, study PRJNA286221) | soda lake metagenome | biome: soda lake; feature: Kulunda Steppe; material: water; isolation source: sample PL-Br10 brine of Picturesque Lake | place: Russia: Kulunda steppe | collected 2010-07
CCTCACCTGTGGCAGTGATGTGACCTCACCTGTGGCAGTGATGTGACCTCACCTGTGGCAGTGATGTGATCTCACCTGTGGCAGTGATGTGATCTCACCTGTGGCAGTGTGAGGGCGGCCTTGGCCCCGCTAGCACTGCTGCTGTTGCTGCTGTTGCCGTCTCCATGGCCTGCGCGCTTGCCTGTTTGGAGGCATCATAAGACATTGACCATGGCATTGTTTGGAGGCATCATAAGACATTGACCATGGCAAGTGGACCATATGTGAAACTCGGGCCTCAACACCAGGTGTGCATGAAGGAGCACGTGCGCTAAGGAACACATGTCTCAGGATGCGAGATACAGGGACATGTTGGGTCATTTACGAGGGCAAGGTGTTTCACTGCAAAAGCACCTTCAGCATCGGCAGTGTACAGCAGAGCAGGAGCAGGGCACGCAGCCCCTAGTCAGTAGCTGCTCTGACAGAAAAAAGGGGCTAATCCACACCACACAGTGAAGCAGCATGCCTGGGAGCAGGCCCGGCCAGGGTGGCGGCTCGGGATCGCAGAAATATATTTACCTGGCAGCGGGTGGCAGCTGGCAGCTTGCTGGAAGGCAGGGGCGCTGGAGGTGACGTGCTTGAGTTTGTTGAGGACCTCGTGCAAGCGGCTGACATGGGGTCCTGCACAGGCAAGCACCCATACGCCCACACACAGATATGCAATCATGCGCGGGTATGACTTGGTTGGCGTGCAGGCACGTCGTAAAGGAGGGCTCACCTCCCTGCGCCGACCATTTTCTGGGAGGCAATGCCAGCTCGCAAGCACATGGAGCGCAAGCGCGAGCCCAAGTTTGCACTGTGTGCATGCATCCAACACAAGTGCTCCTCCTGCTGACTGCTCTTTTCTGTGCCCTTCTAGCAAAGGTGAACGCGCGCCCGCAGCCTCACACTGCTCTTGGTGCACGGACCCGACCTCTTACAAGCCCCCAGTATGATGTGACCCTCCTTGCTGCACCTCTATTATGCTTGCAGAACAAGCAGCTGAACACATCCATGACCCACCTCGCTGCACCTCCATTATGCTTGTGGAACAAGCAGCTAAACACACCCACAACCCACCTTGCTGCACCTCCATTATGCTTGTGGAACAAGCAGCTGAACACATCCATGATCCACCTTGCTGCACCTCCATTATGCTTGTGGAACAAGCAGCTGAACACATCCATGATCTGCTTTGCTGCACCTCCATTATGCTTGTGGAACAAGCAGCTTAACACATCCATGATCCACCTTGCTGCATCTCCATTATGCTAGTGGAACAAGCAGCTAAACACATCCATGACCCACCTTGCTGCACCTCCATTATGCTTGTGGAACAAGCAGCTGAACACACCCATGATCCACCTTGCTGCATCTCCATTATGCTTGTGGAACAAGCAGCTAAACACATCCATGATCCAACTTCCACCTCCATTATGCTTGTGGAACAAGCAGCTGAACGCACCCATGATCCACCTTGCTGCATCTCCATTATGCTAGTGGAACAAGCAGCTAAACACATCCATGATCCAACTTCCACCTCCATTATGCTTGTGGAACAAGCAGCTGAACGCATCCATGATCCACCTTGCTGCATCTCCATTATGCTAGTGGAACAAGCAGCAGCCATGTAAATACATGACCCACCTTGCTGCATCTCCATACATTCAAAGAACAAGCAGCAGCCACACATCCATGGCCCCATCTGCTCCACCCTACCCAAAACACAAGCACCCACACACCAACATACCCACGTCCCCACACACCGACATACCCTCACACACCCCCACCACACCCCCACCACACCCCCACCAACACCAACAGGCACTCACACACCACACCTACTTCATTGAGCTGTCCTAGCTGGTGCGTACTGCAGCCCCTTGCACTGGCAGGTGCTAGATGCGTGAGCACGATCTTGATGCCTCAGGCACCCGACCATGATGCCTAAGGCACCCGAAGAATGTGCCACAGCCCAAGCCCTGGTGCACACCTTTGCTTGCGTTGCCATGGTGGCTGTGCAGGCACTGCTTCTTGTGGGGGTGGTGCTGTGAAGAGCGCGTGGAGGAGCTGCCCCTGTGAGGCCGCCCACGCTTCTTGGAGTCCTTCCTCTTCAGCGCCAGCTCCCTCGCTGCACCATGGCGCGCACACACAGCCAGGCAGGACCTGAAGGGAAACTTGGGAGTGCTAGAGCAGCGCATACCGCAAGCAGGCAGGCAGACACAAGGATACCAGCAGGACCAAGAGCTGAGGTCAAGACCAGGGTGCAAATGAGCCACGCGCGCGCACTGAGTTTTGTGAGTGGACGCTGCTCGCGTGCGCTGCTCATGTGTGTCGCCAATGGGCTGGGCTCACCTCTAAGCCCTGCGCGTGTCGTGCACACCAGGCTGCCCTGCGCCTCGTTGTGTTTGTGACCTGAGCAGCCCTGCAAGCACGCACTCTCCTCGCCATCCTCGCTGCCGCTGAAGTTGGTCCCCTGCAGGCAGAGGGGCATTTCCAGGGATGTGCCCAAACGGCGCATTTGTACGATTGCAGGCAGAGGGGCATTTCCAGGAATCTGCCCAAACGGCGTATTTGTACGATTGCAGGCAGAGGGGCATGTCCAGGGATGTGCCCAAACGGCGCATTTGTACGATTGCAGGCAGAGGGGCATCTCCAGGGATCTGCCCAAACCGCGCACTTGTACAATTGCAGGCAGAGGGGCATTTCCAGGGATGTGCCCAAACGGCGCATTTGTACGATTGCAGGCAGAGGGGCATTTCCAGGGATGTGCCCAAACGGCAAATTTGTACGGTTGAGGCTGATGTTTGGTGCAGTGGTTGATTCAGTGCAGGCAAAATGGTGAAAATGCAGTCCTAAGGGAGGGTCCAAATTCATAGTCAGTGCGGAGGGACCGACCAATCTAATGATACTCGACCCAGGGCCTGGACCCAACATCTATATTTTAAAACTTATTAAGAGTAGTTCTCGATGTGGGATAGCAAACAGGGATCCTGAACAGCACTGGGCCTGTGCTTCTGTCTCGGCAAAATTCAAGGTGCAAGGCACATGGCGGCAGCAGCAGCAGCAGCAGCAGCAACACCAGGAGGAGCATGCTGCATACAGTTGCAAGCTCTACATGGCTTTCTGAGAGGAATTACACGGTTGCAAACTCCTGCACAGAATGCGTAGGATGCATATGGCTGTACTGGAGCGAGAGGTATTGCATTGGATGACAGTTGTGGCCTTAAAGGACGTGTACCTGCCCAGCCAGGGGCGTGAGCCCCGCAATTCAAGGACTGATCCCTACACCGAACCATTTATGACTGCACATGCGTTATCCAATTTGCTTAGTCAGTGAAGATCGAACATGATGACTGCCTCAATTTTTTGTACTGGCACATCCCTGATGCTTGTCCAACTGGTCGTCCACAGCATGCTCTAGTGCTGAGAATATAATAGCTGGGGCCTGTGCGTCATTACGCAGTACACGCTCAGCTCGGCAAGCACACTCAACAGGCCAGGTTGGCATGCGGGCCCCTCGTCAAACGGCATGAGCGCTGCAGGGGCTCTCCTAGCATCAGCTCACGCAGGTTCACGAGTCAAACCAGGCGCACAGCCAGGGTGGCAGGCGCTGACCTGACTTTACTGTTGGCCACAGGCGGAAGCCCTAGTGAACTATTAGCCAGGCAGAAGCCCTAGTGAACCGTCAGCCAGGCAGAAGCCCTAGTGAACCATCAACCAGGCAGAAGCCCTAGTGAATCGTCAGCCAGGCAGAAGCCCTAGTGAACCGTCAGCCAGGCAGAAGCCCTAGTGAACCGTCAGCCAGAGGAAAGCCCTAGTGAACTGTCAGCCAAGTAGAAGCCCTTGTGAACTGTCAGCCAGGTAGAAGCCCTAGTGAACCGTCAGCCAGGCAAAAGCCCTAGTGAACCGTCAGCCAGGCACTAGCCCTTGTGAACCGTCAGCCAGGCGCTTATCCTGAGGAGAGAGAAAGTCAACTAATCACCCTCGCAACCTGTGGGTTTGGGGTTTGAACCTCGCTAGAGGCTCACAACCAGCTAAGCTGCCCTCGTCCGGTGGATACAGCCTTGAAAACCTTAAAACCTTATCCTGAGGAGGCCCCTGCACCCACCTCTGACTCATCCTCCTCTGAATCGCTGTTCCAGTCCGAATCAAACAGGCTCATGCTGATGCGCACGCAGTCCTTCTTGCAATGGCACCGATTTGCCCTCTTGCCAACCTCGATCCAATCCTGCGCCACGCACACCAAGCACACACGAGGACGCGCCCTCAAGTCTTGCTCTGGCGTGCAGGGGCGCAGCAGGACCTGCCGCTTGTGCCCTTCAGAATTCTCAAGCAATAAGCGTGTTTGTGTTTGTGCACGCATGTGCGTGTGTGCGTGTGCGCGTGCATGCGCGTACGCAGGTGTATGCGTGTGCATGTATGTGTGTGCATGTGTGTATGCGCGTGCGTGCGTGCATGCGTGTGCATGTGTGCGTGCCAAAGCAAATGTGTGCCAGAAGTGAATATTGCCCTCACAGTCCTCACCTGCGTTGCAAAGTTTACGGCCTCCGCGCAGTTGAAGCCCAGGTTGAAGCCGCCGTGGTAAGCAGCTGCGTTCAGTACGATGAATTCCCCGGGCTGCTGCTTTGCCTGCACACCAACAGATGACAGCCACAGCATTGGCACATGCCAAACATCCCATCCATTCCCCACCCCACCCCCGCGCATCCAACACTAGTGTAAGTGCCCACAGCACAGACTCCACCGTCTGAATCCGTGCCTCAACAGCTGGCTGAGGGAAAGGCAATCAGGCAAGGAGGCACGGGCTTAGGGCAGAAAGGTGTCCTCAGCCCACTCATGCAGGAAAAGTATCTGTTGTCCACCCATGCAGGAAAAGTATCTGTTGTCCACCCATGCAGAAAGGTATCCGTAGTCCAGCCATGCAGGACCCATCCAGGAGCGCAGGTTCTGGAAGAAGGGCATGCAAGCCAACTGTCCGCTGCGTGCGTTCGACCGGGGGCGAGCGGGCATGCGTGGCCCTGTGTGCGCACCTGCATGTACTCGATGTTGTTGGTACGCAGCAAGTTGGGGCTGATGAGGATGTCCTTGTGGCGCATGAAGGCGCTGCACTCTTTGGCCTCCTCAGGGAACAGCCCGGCCGCCATGCGCTCAAACTTGGCTTGGTCGTGTGGCGAAACGCAGTACCAGACCTGTGAGGCAAAGAGGGGGAGGGGGGGGTGCGCGCGCACACGGGAAGCGAGGTTGAGGTGGGGGGTTGTGCGCGCGCACAGGAGGCAGGGAGGCAGGGGGGGGAGCGCAGACTCACACTTTTTGGTGTGGCCATGTGGGGAAACGCATTCCTGTGTCGAGGAAGGTGGAGACATAGTCGCTGGATACATGAGCAGGCAGGCGAATTTGGGACACGGCACCGAGGCTCAGTGCTGTGTGCCGGGGCTGGCTCTCTCTTAGTGGTCATGCTTGTGTCGACATGGTGGTGGTGCCCTGTCATCACCTTAGGGGCCCCAAAATGGTGGAAGTTGATGGAGTACAAGTCTGCGTCCTCCTTGTGCCAGCCAAAGAAGGAGCGCCACATGCCAAAGTACGTCATGGGCGTGGTCACTCCTGCGCGCCATAGCCACAGGCACGCACACATGTGCGCATGCACATGAGCACATGGCCAACGGGCACATGCAGGACCCGCAAAGCTCTCGTCAAGTAAGGCACATAAGGCTGCATGAAGAGGAGGCTGGCCACAGGCGCAACCTGGTGGCAGAAGCCGGCCCGCATCCGCACAAGTGCACAATTGGGTGAGCATGTGGCAAGGCAAGGCGGGCGGCATTGTGAGCCGGGCCAGGGTCTGACAAAGAGATACCTGGGATCTCGGGCACATTCTTGGTCTTGAGCAGATCGCCAAGGTTGCGCAGATTCCAGCCGTAAGGCAGGTTGAGGTCGAAGAAGGAGTAAGGTGTGTCCGCACCATAGCTGCAAGAAGGACATGTGCGACGCATGCAGCGCGAGGCAGTGAGCATTACAGATGTCCGTACCCTGTCCTCATCAGTCAGGCTAATGCTCCATGTTTACAGCACTGAACAGATGTGAATGCGCTTGCCCAAGCCTTTGGAGGTGTTGTTGCTGTGTGACAGAGGATTGGAGCACTCTGCAGCTCCAGATCAGATCAGATCAGATCATGGGAGTACAAGAAAGGCTTATACAAGCACAAAGCTAAGGCGGGCAGTGGCATTCAGTCATAACAGGACTGCTTTGTGAGATGGGCGCATGCCATGGCGCTGAATTCGACCATGAATATGTTGCTGGAAACATAGCAGTATATGTACGCAGTAGATTAGCCAAATTCTGTGCTAACTTGCAGAAAGTTACGGGCTGCTTTTACGGTCGTCATCAACCCTAACTATGAGGTGTTGGAGTCACAGCACGCAGCAGAGCGGAATTAGGCAGACAGGAGGCAGGATCTAGCACCCCACCAGCTGCGCATGTTGAGGCACACAGGAGCACACAGGGCCAGCGGGCAATCATTCATTGATCAAGTCAGCAAGCGTAGATATGCGTTTGTGCGCGCTCTGCGCATGGCGGGTTCTACTCACAGAGGGGGGTTCAGCGTTACCGACGACCAGAAGGACCGCTCCATAATATCTTCGCCGTCGTGCAGCGCCCTGCAGCGTTCACACGGGCATGCAGCATCCAAGCTTAGCTTTACTCTAGACCCTGACCTTCGACCCTAAACCTAAAAAGGCGTGCTGTACGCAGGCTGGTGTTAGGACAAGCCAGCCGTGCTTGGCAGGGGCGGGCGGCTGCAGATCTCAAGGCTGGGTGGGTGCAAGATGCCAGGCTGGCAGGCGCTGGACCACTGTCCACACGTCCGTGCAAATGCTCCGTCCGCCCACCCACTTCCATGCAACGTCCACCCAGCAGCTGCTTGAGGTTAAACATGAAGGTTGGATCAAACGATAGCTTCGATTCTGCTGCTGACCTGATAGCACCACGGCACTTTGGTCCTTGCCCACACAAAAGCACCTTCCAAACAACCCCCAAGCCTGCTGCGCAAGGCACGCATTCCCTGAGCGTGCTTTGTGCATGTGTGTGTCTGCATTCAAATGCATTTGTACGCGCGCGCGCGTGTGTGTATGTGTAAATGTAAGTGTGTGTGTGTGTGTGTGTGTGTGCGTGTGTGTGCGCGAGCGTGCGTGTGCGCCTGCATGTGCATGTAAGACTGTGTGCCTTTTGACCTGCTTCCCCAAGGTGAGTGGACATGGCCCACCTTCGGGACTCCAGGCGGCGCGTGGTGTGATTTACAACACCACCAGCTGCCGCACTGCCTGCTTGGCCTTTGTGGCCTATGATGCGGTCCGCCTCTTCAAGTGTGATGCTGCGGAACTCCGACACCTGCAGCGGTTTGTGCTCCACAAACATGCACCTGCGCCAGTGCATGTGTTGCTCGGCTTGAATTTTCAAGCTACCAGACAGACATGCACCTGTGATGCCGCGGGCATGGAACCATGGTATCCAGGTCTACCATATCCGTGGCACAAAACTTGTACTTTACTGAGAGCATGGGCCTTCCCAGCTGTGCGTACGTACACCGCCAAGCCTAGCTCCTGAGTGGCGGCACGAAGGGCGACATTGAATCCGCTGAATCTTGCATATAAAGGTGAGGAGGGGTGCCTCCAGCTGAGTTGGGCTTGTTGGTAAAGATGATGCCTCGCAGTCGCTAGATGATGATGTCCTCAAATTACATGAGTGCCATCCCCAAGCAACCTTCCGCAAATTCCACCTCGCCTGCATTTGCTCGTCCATAAGCTTGCATGAGCTGCTCTTAACTATTTGTGTATGCTTTGAAAGGTACTTTTGCGCATAAAAAGCTATTGGTGGCAGGCTCGCCGGATCATGACGGCCTCAGGGCACAAATGAGTGTGCAGGCTGGAGCTCACAACGTACACAAGTAGATCCAAGCAGCCTTTGCAATGAAGGCACCTGTAAGCTCCCCTCTGGCCAAAAGCATGCTGCCTGATGGGCGTCTCAATGCGAACAGACTTGAGGTCAGGGAAGTTGTTGCGCCTGGGCCGCCAGCCAGGGGGTGGGATGACCTGCAAATGTGTAAAGAAAGAAAAAATGCACCAGAGAAGCAGCATCATGCAAAACCAAGGCAGTTGGGCAGCACTCAGGATGCATTGCTGTGGCCTAACTGTTCTGTGCTGCTCGTTCTGTGAATACAACTGATACAACCGATATCGACATGACAAGGTTAAAAGCCAAAATGAGTGTGTGCTTGAGGCTGCCATGGCATGAATGCAGGGGTTTTGCGTCATGCGCAGGGGCAGCACACGCAGCGCGCAGGATACTGGCCTCTGCCCTAAACCCTTGGTAAGGCACATCCACCCACCTTGAACATGGGAAGACCTGGGTCTTTTCTGAACACCTGGGAAACATAGTCCACGAATGGCCGCCTGAACTCTGCCTCAGTGGGCCTCAGGGTGGGGCACCAGTTTGGCTCTTGCTCCTTCATTAGGACAGCTTGCTTTTGGGGAGGAGTAGAAGGGAAAGCTAAGCTGACTGCTACTGAGGTGATATTGTGAAGCAGAGCAGGCTGCGTCCACTAAATTGAAGCCAAGCACTCCCTCCTCTTCTCTTCTCCTCGGGTGCGCCAAGCACCCCGTCACGGCTGCATGCTGTCCGAGAAGCGGGAAGGTGTGGCCTCCAGTGCGGACCGACGGGCCAACAACACCAGAAGCACTGCATGGCATACAATCGAAACAAAATGGAAGTGAAGAAGAGTGAAAACAGGCGGAGAAAAGCGGTGGGGGAGGAGGAGAGCTAGATTGCGGAATCTGTTCCCATCGCAAAAGGCGAACAAGTGACGCAACAGCGAGTATGCCACTGAATTCGGTAGTCTACGAGGGTGTGCCTGATCGGGGCGTGTTTGCGAGTGGGCACCCGGGGGAAGCAGAACCCAAACGCAAACGCACAGTTGTTCACCCCCTAGAAGAGACAGCGGCAACTGCATGATATTTGGGCGACGTTTTATACACAATCACTAACCACGAAAGGCCAGCTCGTGTGCCGGACAATCAGGCGAGAGGCCGGGGGCCTTTGCTTACCCCACAATTTGCAGTGCTTCTTAATTACCTCCTATGGTACCAATCACAAATGGGCCAAGAGTGGAGTATTAAATAGCTTGGTTGGAAACAGAGCGATTGATAATACTCGCGACGACGGAAACCAACACAACGGAATGCCAGCGAAGCCAATTTCAAATATATGAATTCATATTAATAATCATAACTAAAACCATTCCTCTTCCCACAGCCTGCATCCCACGTCCGGTATGTTCTAGGCAATGAGTGAGCGAACGGCCTTGGTTAGCCTGTGCTCACTATAATTTATAGTCGTGTGTGCGTATCCTCTGTGATGTTTGTTAGTCTATTTTTCATCATGGTTCGTGGCTGGCTCCAAGCTTGTTAAGATGGCATCTGTGTTCCTAGCTCCAAGATGGCACAGCACAGTTTTATGAGCAATTATTGCATTCAGACTCCTGTCCCTGCCCCTGCCCAAGTCCAGGTGGACCCTTGCTGCACAAACGCGCGTAGCGACATTTACGAGGCGAGATCTACGAAGCAGGATACTTGCAAGATGCACCGAAGCCTTGTGCTATACACCCTGGCAACACACCTGGTTGCTGTTATTAATTCATATGCTGAAGGATCCCATCAGTTGCAAGCAAGATCCCCTCCACACAGCTCGCCTCGTGCCAGCTGGCCATGGCCAGCATCTGCATCAAATGACGCAGGTGAGGCATGGTTTGGGATCCATGTTCAAAGTTTTGCTGTTTTACATTGCTTTATCCACTGATCATGCTAACTAAGCTCCTGAGGCTGCCAAAGTTGGCCTGTGGAACTGGCTGTCTGGGCGGGCCAAGGTAACAATGATAGATGAGCAATGCTACTTTCCATGGGCACACGTGCTGAAAACAGCGTGTACTAAGCTGGGACATTTACGTTTAAGTTCTTGTGCACCATCCTCCACACATGGAGTATTATGCTCCTCACTTAACGGCATGGCTATGTTGCTGCGTAAGAGCTGCTTTAAGCATGCATATAATGTTTACCTTAGGTAGTATGCAAAAGAAGTATGCATTAAGGTAGTATGCAAAAGAATCAACCTTACAGACAAACTTTGATGAATACAATTGCTCTACTTAATACCTACTTTTGTGTGATAATGTTCAGACTTATGGCTGCACCAAGTCTCCCGTGGCTTGCAACAAGCTGTGGAGCCGCCGCCGCCGCCGCTGCTGCCGCCCCTGCCTTCACCACCTTCATCCCCTCCACCTTTGCCTCCGCTTCAATCACCCGCTCCCAGCCCTGAGTCGCCTCCTCCTCTGCCTACATTACCTCCTCCGCCACTGCAGCAAGCCACAGTGCCGCCGCCGCCATTGCTCCCTCCCCCATCAGGCCCTCCTCCTCCCACATTCCCTCCTCCTTCGCCACCCCCTTCACCAACCCCCCTGCCTCCGGAGGTGGCAGGCCCAGCCCCTTCACCACCACCACCTTCCTCACCACCACCACCACCTTCCTCACCACCACCACCCTCTTCCTCACCACCACCACCACCACCACCACCTTCCTCATCACCGCCACCCTCTTCCTCACCACCACCACCACCACCACTTCTACCACCCACGGTCCCCATGCCTCCCGAGGCGCCAGGGCCAGCCATCACGCCACCACCAGCGCTACCCCAAGTCCCCCCACCATTGCCTGGCTCTACAGTCAACCTACCCCCGCCTGGGCCGCCTCTCCTGGCACCCCCAGACATGCCGAGTCCATCACCACCCAGTTCTGAAGGAGGGGATGGTGGTGGCGGTGGCGGCGGCGGCGGCAGCAGTGGTGGTGATGGCGACCTGGGTGGTGATCAAGCAGGAGAAGATGTCAGGGAAGGAACAAGTGACAGCAGTGGAGGTGAGCCTGGGTTGTGGGGGCACTAAGGTGCAGAGGGTACAAACAGGATCTGCATGTGCTAGCATTGATTTTAAACCATGCTGTCACAGCACAGCAGCTGCTGTGCCTAGATAATGCAACCCCGCTCTTCACAGCATGGCAAGGTCCCAGCTTGTATTCTTTCTCTTTTTTCTTTTCGGCCACGTAGCTCTCTTATTGATTTCATACTTCCAGGTACGCCTGCAAATGCAGCTGTTGTGGCGCCTGCTGTAGTGGTACCCGTTGTCGTGGTGGCAGGTCTTGCAGCAGGGATAGCGGTGTGGGTCATTCAAGAGAAGAAGTCTTCAGCTTCCTTGCTGAAGCCTGGCGCTCCAGCAGCTCCTGCAAGCCAGGTGCTTATAAACATAGACCCTGAGCCGGCTGATGGTGACGACCTGCCCACAAGCACTTACATGAGGGTAGACGGTGCGCGCACTTCTTCAAGGAGCATGACCACACCATACTCCCGTTGATGTCCTGTTGGTACAAGGTGGGAGAGCTATAATAAACAAATTGGTCTGCTGTGGGGGCAGCAGAAGATAACCTGAGTAGTTGACTTATGAGCATGCTTGGCCAAGCATGGTATGGCACATCTCTCAAGCCCACAACTATGAGACAAGAAGAGTTGATTAAAAATGCCTGGCATAGGTCTGATAGGATATAATAGGATGTGATCCATGAATATGATCTAAGGACTGTACTTGAGTTGCTGCAGTTTACCTGAACCTGACAGTTGAGCGATCCAATTACACGTGTGAGTACAGATAGCTCATCTTACCATGCATTGGACAATTGTGATCTGTTTTTTTAAAATGGGGTTCCATCACAGTGTCCTGCCTTAGAGATAACAAGCTGACAGAGCCGTACCCGTGCTCGCCAAAGCGTGCTCAAGGCTTCATAGCCAAGACCATCCATTGTGTAGTGGCTCATTCATTTTTTTCATTTTAAGACTTTCAAAGTTTGCAGCTCGGCTCTGGTCTTGCTTCCGAGTGAATTTCATTCTTTTGTTTGCAATGAAGAGAGCCTGTAAGATGTGGCACTTTTAGATTAAAAGGTAAGTGATAATGAAAAATCTTGAAATTTGATAAAGGAAGATTCCAACAATACCAGCACCGTTATTTCATACTGCAATTTCATACTGCTCCCATAGGGGTGATGGTCGAATTTAAATCAAATTGAGGTGAAAACATCATGTGGAAATGTTCACAGCATGGCTGGGGTACATGAGAGTCACTTGATGCGGCCTGATATTATACCAATACGCCTGTTCCAGATCACCCCGATCATCAAACCGCATAGCTGTTAATGAAATAGTGCCTTTAAGGCAAGCTTGCAATATATTAAAACAATTTCAAGGGAATTGGTGAGAGAGAAGGGGACGAAAATAGGCGAGGCTGCCAAATGAGATTTGTCAAATGAGAGCCGAGATGTGTCCGGAAATGACACCCTTAAAATCAGTATTAGCGAACAGGATTGTTTTTGTAATTCATGGGTGTGTATTGGTGCTTGCGTGAAAATATGACTGGGTGTCTCATGGTGGCTCATGGTTGGTGCATAAATGCCATTTAAGCCCGCAATTGAAGGTAGCACACATACCCACAGGGCACCCTGTGGGTATATTTTCACTTTCCTGCCCTTTCAGTTTGTGATTGCACACTTCTTTTCAATTGGGTACTGATGCATGCACTTTCCGGCCCATGGCCCATTTTTATGCAATTTTTTTATCAGAGGACGGATTACTGAACTGGGCTCCTGAACAACTGGTTGACTAGCGGCTTGTTAACGACACCGGGGTTTTTATGATTATTGCTCCATTTGGATGCTGAGCTTGAAACTAGCCCATCATGGGGGCACATACCCAGCGCTGGGAACATGCCAAAACATACCCTCTTTGGGCCTCAGATAGCCCTCTGTGGTAAAAAGCAAGAAGAGCTTCTAAAGGCATTCGACAATTGTGGTGTAACGAAACCAGGCTTTCCTTGATCACCAGATCACCTCCAATTACCTACCAACCACCAGGCACAGGCTCTGGGTTGGACAAGGGTCAGGCCAGTTCATTAACCGGTTCCTCAGCCCATTACATTAAGACGTTTCTTCTCATAGTGATCCTTCCATTCGGCCTCCGAAGGCTTGAGAAGCAGGCAGAGAGAGGAGAGAAAAGGGTTGGTGTTGTAAACTTAGCGGGTTTATAAGTAAGGTTCAATTTACTTAAACTAAACTAAACTTAGCGGGCCTACAAATAAGGTTCAATTTAGACCGATGTTCCGGAAACCCATCAAACACTGTATTAAAATTCAAACTGTATTACCGTTTAAATTTTATTAAATATATCCATATTAATTTCATGAGCGTGTGCTTGATCTTAAGAAATTTCTCTTAATCCACATATCATATGGCTTATTCACATTCCATGTTAATCCACATAGCATATGGCTTTTTTACATTCCATCTTATTCTATTTTATGATTCTGTATACGTTAGCCGCCCTTAGGCCCCGGTCACACCTGATGGCATCCCTACCCGAGAAATCAGTCTCCGGGTATTTTTCCAAGAGTCCGTTTTCTAGCCTTTGGGATGCAGCATTTTTGTAGGAGTGCGACGTTTTTTTCCTTGGACGCAAATTTGAAGTGTGTGAATATCTATGAATTTCCGACTGGAAAAATCCCAATTTCCTAGGGATAGGGATGTGGAAAGCGGTCACACTGGATGTCAAGTTCACATCCCTCGGTCCGGCTCAGAAATTTTATTTGCCTGCTGTGTATCAAAAGAATCTGTTTGTTGTTGATATTTGAGCAATGAGATCAATTAACCTGTGAACATAAAGCGCTGCAAGGGCCCTCTCCCGGGTTGCGCATCATCTTTGGATTCACCAGCTTCCCGTCATCTTTGGAGGACCACCAAGCTAGACAGCTCGTTGACGATATTATCCAGATTGGTGCAAAATCAAGCATGGATGATTTGTGCATGTTGTGCGTGCACGCATGCAGCGGACGCACACCTGAGCAGGCTTGGAGCGCCTGGGCACACCACTGCCTAAAGCATGCTGTGCGCACACACATCTAGCAGCACATGGGGCGAGCTGTATTGCGCAGTCCATGTGAAACAACTGAGGTGCTCGTACGTCTGAGC
>LKMJ01003796.1_pt1 | contig 14116 bp, 12 predicted proteins | sample 643391 | NCBI WGS metagenome assembly LKMJ01 (sample SAMN04112250, study PRJNA286221) | soda lake metagenome | biome: soda lake; feature: Kulunda Steppe; material: water; isolation source: sample PL-Br10 brine of Picturesque Lake | place: Russia: Kulunda steppe | collected 2010-07
GTTCTATCTAACAATACTCTCGTCACTCTTGCAGCATTCTAACGAGTCAGGTTGCGGGCGTGATCCCGTGCTGATCGCTACGAGTCAATTATGAACGCCACACGAATCTTCGGCTGGCTGTTCCAGACCATTGTTGGGGTAGTCGTCATCGCCCTCATTGCTGGGCAGTTTCTGGGACAGCCAGTGCTTTTGAGTTTCGTCGAGACGGGGAGTATGGAACCGACGCTTGAACCGAACGACGGCTTCGTGGCACTCCCGCCCGAACTCGCCGGCGAACCGAGCGAAGGCGATGTCGTCGTCTTCGAGGCCGAAGAACTCCACGACGGTGGGCTGACGACACACCGGATTGTCGACGAGACTGACCGGGGATACATCACGCAAGGCGATGACAACCACTTTACCGACCAGGATAACGATGAACCGCCAGTACAGGAGGCGGATATCGTCGCGGTGGCGTGGCAACCCGGTGGTGAGGTCCTCGCAATTCCCTGGCTTGGGACCGTCGTGACCGCAATCCAGTCCGGCCTCGAATCACTGCAGTGGTGGCTTGCGCAGTTTTTCGGCACGTCTGCATTTCTCGGCATGCAGGGAATCGCGACCTTGCTGTTTATCGCCTCGATTGTGCTCTATCTCTTGACGATCTATCTCGAAGATGACCGAAAACTCACGCGGACGGTCAGCCGGGATACCGGGAGCAACCCGCGTGCGCTGATGGTCGCCCTGACGCTGGTTATCGTCGTGGGAATGACCGCGGCGATGGTCGTTCCGGCCGAGACTGAATCGTTCGATATCGTGAGTGCAGAGTTTGAGAGTGACTCACCGACTGTCATCGAACAGGGGACCAGCGAATCTATCGAGTATCCAATCTACAACGACGGGCTCATTTCGACAGTGGTCGTTCTCGAAGCAAGCGGTGGCGATGTCGAGGCCGAACCCGAACAACTGACTGTTGAGAGGCAGTCGAGCGAAAATGCGACTGTAACGATGACCGCACCCGAGGAGACTGGCCACTACCAGAACCACGTCAAGCAGTATCGCTATCTCACTCTCTTGCCAACTCCGGTTATCGAAGGACTCCACGAGATCCACCCCTGGGCACCGATTGGAGTCATCAACGCGGTCGTCGGCATACCGTTTTACATGCTTGGTATGTCTCTGCTTGGCACTGGCCGAGTTCGCTCGCCCAAACGCGAGACGTCCTCGTGGTTACCGTGAAGTAAATAGCAATTAAACAGTGGTATCCTGAAATTATCTTTATACCATTCTTGCAAACCACGACAAATAATGATCCGTCGATTACAGATTGTTGCCTTTATCGCCAATCACACGACGGCTCTCGTCGTTTTTCTTGCCGTTGTGGCACTGATTGGCGGCGCTCTCACTGCCCAGGCATACGCCGGTTCGGAGACAGAACTCGAAACGGTCGAGGAATCGAGTTGGTCTGAAACTGCCCAGTACGATCACCAGGCACCTGTCGTTACCGAGACCGACGTCTTCGAGGAGGATGACGTACTCGAAAATCAGCCGGCATACCTCGAATCAATTACTCCCGTTCTTTCGGGGACCTACCTGTATGAGTACACTGCGACGGACGGCGGTGAGTTGAACGTGAGTGTCGAACACACCCGCGTCCTGCGGTCAGTCGACGCCGCTGAGGATTCGGCTGGCAACGAAGACGAGTTCGAATACTGGCGCAACGAAACCCAACTTGCAACAGCAACTGCCGAGTCGGTCGAACCTGGAGAAGAGGTGGCTGTGCCATTTTTGATCAACGTCACGGAATCCGTTAACCGAATCGAGACACTCGAAGCCCAAGTTGGTGGGACACCCGGCGAGACAGAGTTCTTTGTCGAATCACAGCTTACCATCTCCGGTGAACGAAACGGGGAGTCGGTAAACGAGAGTGCAGTTCACGAATTCTCACTCGACGAGCAGGGGGGTGTCTATTATATCGAGACCACTGAACCGAAAACGGACAGTGGTGAACAACACAGCCAGGAAGTCGTCCAGGCAACAGCGTCTCCGTTCGGGACGACCGTTGGGCCGCTGGTGTTGGTGCTTTCGCTTGGTGGATTACTTGCGCTTGCCGTTGGTCGCTGGCAGAACGTCTTCGAGCTTTCCGAAAGCGAGCAGGCGTGGCTCGCGTATCAACGCACAACCGACGAATACGAAGAGTGGATCTCCCGTGGGACGATCCCCCACGAGGCGCTGTCCCGACCGACTATCGAGGTAGAGTCACTGGAGGGTCTAGTACACATCGGGATCGATAGCAACCGGCGGGTGATCGAGGATACGACGAACGGCGTCTGTGTCGTCTTGCTCGAAGACGGTGTGTATCGCTACGAACGGCCTGACTTTTCGTCTATCGAACCACTGCAGATGGCATCACCACCGTCTGCAAACGGTGAGTCGACAGCGGATACTACAGACGACCGACCGGCAGACGAGGAACAACTGGCAGACGATGAGCAAGCGACGAGTGATGACCAATCCTCAGTGGAGAGCAAGGAGACTGACGAAAGCAGTAGCGACGACGACCGCTCGGTGCCATCACCACCTGAAAATGGTGAGACGCCCTCTCCACCAGGCGACACTTAGTCTTCCCAGTAGTACCGCGGTGCGAGTGTCAGGTATGCAAGCGCTGCGACCAGCAGTACTCGGGGAAAGAGCCGTTCGAGAACGGTCGGCACGAGAATTGCACCCATCTGGACGACACCCATTGCGAGGGCATCGCGTGCGGCGAGTTTCGGATACGGTACCGGTGCGATCATTAGCACCGACAGGACAACCGCCGCGGCGAGGATCACCGGCACCGAAGTAATTCCGGCCAGATACGCAGCGGCGAGAATCGACGATGCAAGCGTATTCTGTATGCCCGGCCGATTTTCATCTTCTGCGACGTACACCGTATAGAAAACTGTCCGAACGAGCGAGAAGACGACGAACAGCGATGCGACACCGGCGGCAACTGCAAACAGGGCGAGGTCGTCACCGAGCGGTCCCCAGCTTTCGTTTGCGACGATGAAGACAAAGAGTGCGGGTGCAGTCCCGAACGAAACGATATCGGCGATGGAATCGAGATGTGGCCCGACATCTGTACTGCCGTATTTCCGGGCGATGATTCCGTCCAGCCCATCCGCAACGGCAGCGAGCAAGATGAGTTGGGCAACGAGCATCGGCTTTCCGAGGACGGCGACGGCCATTGCGACGACACCGAGGGTCGCATTCGCAAGCGTCACCAGATCAGCAACACCGAGTCGTTTGTGCACCCGAAGCGACATACAGCTACGTTATCGAGGGTGTACAAGAAAGAGGCGATTCCCTCTTGTCGAAGCTGCTGGTGTTTATTTCGACTGGCGTTCTTTTCCCGGTATGTTCGACAACGAGGACGAACTCCTCCGGTCGGCCCGCCACCGACACGCCTGCGACGCCATCGAAGCGGGCATCGAGGCGGCCACCCCTCGTGCTGTCCTCGACGACTCTCTCGACGTTCAGAGCGGGACGCTCCGTCTCTCTGATAGCGCGTACCAACTCGACGCGTTCGAGCGCGTGCTCGTCGTTGGCGGCGGCAACGGCGCAGGCCACGTTGCTTCGACGCTCGAATCACTGCTCGGCGAGCGCATCGACGGCGGCATCGTCGTCACTGACAACCCAGCAGAGACGACCACTATCGACGTCGTCGAGGGCACACATCCCCTTCCCTCCCCGGCGAACGTCGACGCAACGAGCCGATTGCTCGACCGCGCAGCCGAAACGACCGCCGATGACCTCGTTCTGGTCGTTCTCACTGGTGGCGGGAGCGCACTGCTCTGTGCGCCGGCGGATGGGATTTCGTTGTCAGCGTATCGCTCGCTTACCAGGAAACTGCTCGAAAGTGGCGCGACAATCGACGAAATCAACGCCGTCAGAAAACACCTCTCGGCAATCAAGGGTGGACAACTCGCCCGTGCGCTCGCGCCCGCGAGGACTGTTGGCATTGTCTTCAGCGATGTCGTCGGAAACCACCTCGATGTTATCGCCAGCGGACCGACAGCACCGGACCCATCGACCTACGCGGATGCGCGTGATGTCCTGAAGCGTTACGACATCGGGGCACCAGAACGTATCGTCCAACTCCTCGAAGACGGCAGCGCGGGGAACCGGCAGGAGACTCCCGGATCGGAGGCAACGGCCTTCGATCACGTGACTCACCATATCGTTGCCGACAACCGAACGGCGATCGAAGCGGCGGCGACGACGCTTTCCCAGGTTGGATACGAAACTGTGATTCTTTCTGATCGCATCGAAGGCGAAGCAACGGAGATTGCCGGTATGCACGCCCAGATTGCGCTTGCCTGTGCCGAGACTGGCGAGCCCTTTTCACCACCAGTTGCGCTCCTTTCCGGTGGCGAGGCGACTGTAACCGTCGATGGCGATGGCGAGGGCGGACCAAACCAGGAGTTTGCACTCCGTGCAGCGATGGACTTTGCTGGGTCGGACGTCGTCGTTGCCAGTGTCGACACTGACGGTATCGACGGGTCGGCGACCGCTGCTGGTGGCCTTGTCGATGGATCGACCGTGGACGAGAAAGCGCGGGCAGCACAAGCGCTTGCGGATAACGATTCCTTCGGCTATCTGGACGAGCGGGACTCGGCAATCCGAACGGGGTCGACCGGAACGAACATCAACGACCTTCGGCTCTTTCTCGTCGGTTCGCTCTAGGGAGAAAAATAGCGGGAGGTGGATTTGAACCACGCGAAACGCTCACTACGCTCGCGTTTCTCTCGTTCAAATCCACTCCGTCCGATTTAGGCTGAACTCTCTGCTGTTCGGCGACGGAGTGCCTCACGGTGTGAGTTCAGCACAAAAATAGCGGGAGGTGGATTTGAACCTCGGTCGTTCCGCTTCGCTTCACTCCCTGGTTCAAATCCAGTTGCTATTTTCGACGCTCCCGAGACTCCTCGCTACGCTCGTCGTCTGTGGTCGCGTCAAAAATAGCGGGAGGTGGATTTGAACCACCGGTCTGCGGGTTATGAGCCCGCCGGAATCTCCTGGCTATCCCATCCCGCTACCTCTTTGTAATCTCGGTCTGTGTTTAAGCATTGTGCTTCCGGTGCCGTCTGTGAGTTTTCCTCATGATTTTATGTTCCTGAAGAACATTTCGAGTCCAGTTGGTCACTCGGACTGGGTGGCCTCATAGCCCGAGGCGGACTCGAAAAGGAGATACATCACCGCGATGGCGATAGCAATCCCGACACCAACCGTTCTGAGCGTAATGGGGCCGATTGCGTGACCGCCACCGTAGAAGACCAGAATGCCGGCCCCAGCGAGGAGGACAATCGTTGCCACGTACCGCCAGCGTGATTTGACGGGCACCATTCCATCTGCGCCTTGAACGGCGAGATACAATTGTGCACCACCGAGTACGAGTGCGTAAAAAACGATGAACAGTGCTGCCGTTGTCGGCCCGAGGACGCCGACAGCCTGGGCAACAGCGAGTATGGCAACTGCAACGCCGATGACAGCGAGATGTGTGAGCGCTTCTCGCCTGCCTGACAACCTATCTGGCCTCATCTGCCCTATCCCAGGCGGCCTGTATTAAAAAGTCTAACCGCCGAAACGCACACGAGGATTGCGAACCTTCTCCCGAGCATGCCAACTCCCGATTCTGACCCAACGTATCACTGTATCGACCCCGAAGACATCGAACCGACACCGGACCATCCCTGCAAGCGGCGCTCGATCAGTGAAACTGCAAACCTTTCGATGCTCGCTGCCTCCATCTACGAACTCGAACCCGGCGAGCAACTCCCCCGGACCTACCACTATCACGAACAACGCGAAGAACTCTTTTATATCCGTGCTGGTGCGCTCCACGTCGAGACTCCCACACAGGAGTTCGTCCTCGACACTGACCAGGTCTTCGTGGCCGAACCGAACAGCCCGCACCGAGCATACAACCCCGACTCTGCGGACGAATCGACAGTTGTCCTCGGCGTCGGTGCGCCACGGAGTGATATCGCTTATCCATTCGACGCTGATTCGTGATAGCACTTGTGTCAAAGAACCAATGGCAAAATGAACAAGACGCAATCATTATGCATTGATGATCATAATCAAAACTGGTATATGAATCGTTCAGACGAAGGGGGAAACGACGAACGGACATCCAGCCTAGCTGGACCCGACCGTCGCACTGTTCTCAAGACGGCAGGTGCAACGGCGGCGACGGTTGCACTGGCTGGCTGTAGTGCGATTGAGGGGGTTATTTCCGGATCAGATATCCCGTCCGATGAGCTGAATGCTGGATTGTTGACATTCACTGAGGGTGCACCTGCCGTACTCGGTGTCCAGGCACAGCGCGGTGTCGAACAGGCCGTCAGGCGAATCAACGACGAAGGGGGAATAGCCGGCAGGCGACCGGTCGAGTTGACCGTCGAAGATGAGACAGAAGCGCCACTCGAAACGTATCAGGAATTCATCGACAATGGGTACGATGTCACGTTTGGGCCAATCGGGAGTGACACACACGAAGACCTCGCTCCCGAAATCGAAGAAAACGAGGTGATAAACGTCGCAACTGACGGGACGATTACGACCCTGTACGAACACACCGTCCCGGAGCCGACCTACTCGTTTCGGTTCCAGAACTACGACGTGATGGAAGTCGTGACGGCAGTCCGGGAGGTAATTCAGCGGCTCGGTTCCGAGAACATCGATACGATTGGTGGTATCAACCCCGGCTACGCCTTCGGCGAAGACCAGTGGGAACTGTTTCGTGATGGGATGCGCGCCCTCCTCGATGTCGATGTTGCATACCGCGGATTTCCGCCACTGGGCGAGGAAGATATGTCCGAAGAGGTCGGGAACCTCGCGGAAGAACAACCCGACGTGACGTTTACGAGCCTTTGGGGCGGGGATGTAATCACGTTCTTCGAGGAAGCGCGCAACACAGACCTGTTCGAGAACACGACCGTTATCGGTCCCGTTCTTTACAGTGCAGTCGATGAGATGTCCGAAGACCTCGTCTCGGAAGTCGATGCGATCAGTGGCTCGCGAAACTACTACTGGGATCAGCCACCGGTCGAAACCTGGCCACCGGGCGAGCAGCTATTTACGCTTGCATCCGAACAGGACGATATCGGCGTTCCCACGGCACATTACATGAGTGGCTACGGGGCTGTCACGGCGTGGGCAACTGCTGTCGAGAAAGCAATCGACATCCTTGGAGAGTATCCCTCACAGCGCCAGATCGCACGGGTGCTCGAAGGGCACGGATTCTTTACACCCGCTGGCTATCACGTAATTCGCGAAGACCACCAGGGAATGTCGACGTCTTTTGTCGGTGATCTCAACTGGGACGGGGAACGTGATGTTGCAGTGCTTTCGAATATCAGCGAGTACGCGCCGAAAAATGTGGCCCCGCCACCCGGAACGTCGGCGGATGACTGGATCGCTGGCTGGTGATCATGTATGCGTGACCGACTTTCACAGTTCGACCCTCGCAACGTTCGATCGGCAGATCTCGTTCCCGACCGTATCCGCCGGAGCTACCTGCTCAAATTCACGCTCGTCGTCGTCGCAATCGCAATCGTGACGCTTTCTGCCGGATTGTTCTTCCAGTCTGCGATTGCGGATTCACTCGCCGACGACCAGGAGACGAGAGTTGCAGGTATCGCAGAGGATCAGGCGACGACAATCGAGGCGTGGGTCGATGAAAACGAGGAGTCAGTACGGCTGATCTCGACGCGTGATGCTTTCCAGGATGGCACCGACGACGAGATTTCCGCGACACTTGCCGAAGAGTACCTCTCTTTGTCTGACGAACACGAGTCGATTCATTATGTCGACATCGAGAGCGGCGATATCCTCGAAAGCTCCTCGTCGACTGCCGCTGGCGAGAATCTCGAAGACCGTGGATACAGGTGGGTTGTGACCGGCGACGACCAGCAGTTGCGCTTCGAGGGGGCCGATGATGTCGTCGTTTCAGAGATCACTGTTATCGATGATGATGGCCGGATCGCATTCGCCTCGCCGGTACCCGGTACCGAAGACCGAGCGATCGTGATTCCGGTCGATGTCGCAACGCTTTCACAGAACTTCCGCAATCCAATCGAGGGAAGCAACACGCAAGTCGTAAGCGCCGATGGGAAAATCCAGGTCGATACCGACGTCGAGACGCTCGGCACCGACTACGAGCGTGAAGAGGTGCTTCGACTCGGTCTCCACGGTGAGACTGGCACAGAACTCACAGACGAGTTGCTCATTGGCCACGCTCCTGTGACCGGTATCGATCAGCCAACATCGACTGCTGACGTTGGCTGGGTCGTCCTCGTCCACGTCCCCGAATCGGAAGCGTTCGCGCTACAGGATCAGGTCTCACAGAACATTTTCATCATCATTGGGATTGGCTTGCTCGGCTTCGTACTGGTCGGGATGACCATCGGTCGGAACACAGTCACAGCGCTGAACGATTTGAGTGGCCGTGCCGAGCAACTCCGGGATGGCAATCTGGACACTGTAGTCCAGTCAGACCGCGTCGATGAGATCGGAAAGCTGTACGATTCCTTCGGCGAGATGCGCGATTCACTCCAAGAGCGGATTACGGTGGCAAAACAATCCGAACAGGAGGCAAACGAGGCAAGAGCCGAGGCCGAAACGGAACGCGAAAAGGCAGAAAAAGCGCGTGCTGAAGCCCAGGAGTTAACTGATCACCTCCAACAGAAAGCAGGCGAGTACAGCAACAACATGGCACGTGCTGCTTCTGGTGATCTCACACAGCGTCTCGATCCGGAAAGTGAAAGCGAGGCAATGACGGAAATCGCAGAAGCGTTCAACGAGATGCTCGACGAACTCGAAACCACCGTCGTCGAACTCCAGACGTTTGCAGCCGATGTCGCCGAGGCGAGTGCGGAAGTGACCGCAAGCACGCGGGAGGTCAACGACGCGAGTACGGACGTCAGCACCTCCGTGCAGCAGATTGCCGAGGGTGCAGACGAACAGACCACACAGCTTCAGACGGTGATGCGAGAGATGAGCCAACTCTCTGCGACTGTCGAGGAAGTCACGAGCCAGGCCACGTCAGTCGCCAACACCGCCGAGCAGACCGCCAAGGTCGGGAACTCGGGGCGTGAATCTGCCCAGGAGGCCATCCAGCAGATGGAAGAAATCGAGACGCTCACCGAGGAGACTGTCGAGACAGTCGAGCAACTCGAAGCCCGCTTCGAGGAAATCGGTGAGATTGTCGAGATGATCACTTCCATCGCCGAGGAGACGAACCTGCTCGCGCTGAATGCCTCTATCGAGGCTGCACGCGCCGGGGACGGTAGTTCCGGAGATGGCTTTGCCGTGGTTGCAGACGAAGTGAAATCACTCGCCGAGGAGACCAAAGCGTCAGCCGCCGAGATTGACGCGCTCATCACGACGGTCAAAGAGCAGATGGACGAGACTGTCGACGATGTCCAGCAGACCCGTTCCCAGATCGGCGATGGAGTAGAGACTGTCGATGAGACTGTCGATGCCTTCGAGGAGGCCGTCGAACGCGTAAACCAGACCAACGACGGCATTCAGGAGATAAACGAGGCGACTGACGACCAGGCCCGGTCGACACAGGAGGCAGTCTCGATGATCGAAGATATTGCAGACATCAGCCAAGCGACCAGTAACCAAACGGAATCCGTCTCTGCCGCTGCCGAGCAACAGGCCGCCTCGCTCGATCAGATCCAACAGCGTATCCAACAGATCGAAACACAGGCGACGGATCTCGAAGAGCAACTCGACGAGTTCGACGTCCAGCAGGCGAACGAACAATCGTTGTAGTCGGATTGGCAGTTCCCCCCGCGGTCTTTATATCATCCCAGCAACGAACCCAATACGATGAGCGAGTTGGGGGTCAACGATACGCTTTTTCAGATTATTAGTCTCGGCTTGCTTGTAATTTCACTTCTCATCTCAGGATACGTTCTCGCACGCTTTAGCGACGATTCGGATGGTCTCGTTGCGGGTCTTCGCGAGCGGTTCGTTCTCGGCGTCCCGTGGGGAACACTTATCGTTATTACACTCGTCGCTGCGGTCTATTATCTCGTTCAGGGTGGCAGCGAGGAGGGTGGGCCGATCGTTACTGGCTTTCGGTCGTGGTCGCTGTGGTATCCCCAGGGGACTCTGTTCTCTTCGTTTGCTCACTCCAGTGATGGACACCTGATGGGCAATCTCTTTGGGACGCTCGCGTTCGCGCCGATTGTGGAATACGCCTGGCGACACTATCCACGCGAGACTGGTGATCCGGAGGAAGCAACCGATGGCACCGACGCTGACCTCGGTCGTCTCGACGATGGCATCGACACTGCCCCCAGTCGTCCCGACACTCTGTTACAGAATCCGTATGCCCGGATCGGTATATTCGTCTGTGGCGTCTTCCTCGTCGGTCTCCTCGGAAGCATCATCGTTCCCGGCGCAGTGATCGGCTTTTCGGGTGTCGTCTTCGCGTTTGCTGGCTTCGCCCTCGTTACGTTTCCGATTGCGACGGTGCTTGCAATCCTCGGCATCCAGGTCGTCCGTCTGGTCCATCGTTCCGTGACCGACCCGTGGGTAATCGAACAGTCGAGCGAACGGTTCGTCCGCCCCTCGTGGGCCGACATTGCCATCCAGGGACATCTTTATGGTCTGCTCGTTGGTGTCTTGCTCGCCGTCTTGCTCCTTGAGTACCGAGACCGCTCGCCGAACCTGCGCCACGTCTTTTTTGCTGCGCTCGTGTTCGCCGTTACACGATCACTCCAGTCGGTCTACTGGTTTCTCGGCAACGAACGCTATATCCTCTTTCAGGCAATCGGCACCGCGGGTGTGTTCTTGCTTGCGACGATTATCGCACTCACTGTGATCGACAGCGAGCGCTTGCTGGTCCCAGAGCTCAACTTGCGCACTAGAAATGCCGCAGTAGGACTGTTACTCGCTTTTGTCCTCGCGCTTGCCCTGCTCGGCATCCCTTATAACCTCGTCTCAGTAAGTGGAGGCGACGAAATCGAGGGGGGTATCGAGGTCCATGATTACACCGTCACCTACGCCGAAGATGTCGAGGATAGATACATCTCCGCACTCGACCTTCCCATCTACCAGGGCCCATCAGTCAACATGAGTGGGGTGATCGTCGCCAGCGAACAACGCAACATCTGGGAGCGGTCAGTCTCAGACCAAGAACTTGCCTCCGATGGGTCGGCGACGATTGCTGTCGGTGATGCGACCTGGCGTGAGACTGTTGATATCCAGCGTATCGAGTGGACCGTTGCCGGCGGGAACAGTACCTACAAGATACTCGGTCACCACGACGGCGAAACCCATGAACTGTATGCATCCGAGAGTGCGCAAGTCGAGATGATAATAAATGACTCAATGGTCAGTATCAGCCCAACCCCCGAGTTTTACGAGATCATCGTCGAAGACGCACAGACCGACGAACAGACCGTTCTCGGGTCGGACCCCCTTCCAGACGATGGCGAGCAGACGACAATCGCCGATATCACGTTCGAGCGTGACGGCAACAAACTCTTTGCCAGACACGACCGAACGGTCGTACAGATAGCGGAATTCAGTGCGTGATTGCAACGGGATCTCTCACGATTGGTCCGACCTGTCGGTGATATTTACCTATGACCTCTCCGTATGTTACCATATGACGGATAAATTCGGTCCATTCGGTGTGACTATTCGTGGTCCAGGAGAGCCCGAGGTCGTGGTTGTCGGCGGTGTCCACGGCAGTGAGAAAAGCGGCGTTCGAGCGGTACGTCGCCTGCGGGAGGCCGACCTCGATCTCCAACGGGGGGTAGCGTTCGTACTCGCTAACCCTGCTGCGATTGAGGCCGGCGAGCGCTACCTCGATTCGGACCTCAATCGCGTATTCCCGGGCGATCCGAATGGAGATCGAGAGGAACAAATCGCCGCCCACCTCTGTGAGTTCGTCGACGGTCGCACCACACTCTCGTTGCACGGCACCGAGGCCGAACCGACGCCGTTTGCACTCATACACAGTGCCGACGAACGCGAGTTCGAACTGGCCGCGAGGCTGCCTGTGCCACATGTCGTCGATCACTGGGGATTGAACGAGCAGACGATCACGACATGTGGCTGTAGCGTCGAAATCGAACTCGCCTCGGAAGACTCAGAGGAAGCTGCCGAAGCCGCCGAATATCAGGCTCTCGCATTTCTCAAACGAGTGGACGCACTTCCCGGCAATCCACCCGATGCCGATCCGGATTTCTTCCACATGGGCGACCCAGTCCACAAAGACGACGAGCGCTCGTATGAGCTACACGTCGAGAACTTCGAGCACGTTTCCGAGGGAACTGTCTATGCGAGTGTCGACGGACAGGATCTGGTCGCCGACGAGTCGTTTTGGCCCATCTTGATGTCCGAACACGGCTCAGAAGATCTGCTTGGCTACAAGGGACGGAAGATCGGCGAGTCCTTGGAGGATATCAGAGACACGTGGTTCGGTGACGACCGAGAACCGCGAAGTTCCGAGTGAAGCTAACAAAAACAGTCAGCGGGATACCTGTGAATGCTTTCGAACGGCCGTCTGCACAGATCTACCAGTCGATCCGGAACAACTCGACATCGATAGTCCGAGAGTCTTCGCGTTGGTGTTCGAACTGTCTTGGGAGTTTGAACTCGGCGCTGTAGGCGTGGGTCACCTCGCCGCCGTTGTCTTCTGTGAAGGACTCGACGAAATTCGCGCTGCCAGCGTTGTGGATCGAATAGGAGACATCTGCAATCGAAGCAGTCGTTTCCAGAAAGGCCCTGTCTGCGTGCTCGTTTCCATCCTGTGCGCCAAAGGGTGGGTTCATGATGACCGTCGTCTCTTCCGGTGGGGAAAGCGGTAGTCGGGTTGCATCCCCGCGCACCCAGGCGACACTCGTCGTCGAGGCGACCCGGCGCTGGTTTTCTCGCGCTGTCGAGAGCGCACTGGCGTCGATATCCACGCCCACGACACGCTCTGGGCCGCGCAATGCGGCGGCGAGCGCCAACATCCCCGTCCCACAGCCAAGGTCGACGACGACCTGATTGTCGATATCCCCCTGGAGATCAGCCGTGTGGACGAGATACGACGCCAGCTCCGGCGGCGTTCGGTACTGCTCCAGATCGACGCGCGGATCGTCGAACCCGGCGACAACCCCGAGTTGTTGGGTCAGTTGACTCTTTGTCGACATCTCTCTGAGAATACTATCGATAATACCAAAATACTTTCGGATAACTGTTGGTAATTCTTGGCATTATCGAGACCCGACGAGCAGAAACGTTTCGGAGCGTTCCATTTCGAGTTCGATGGAGAATCCTGCGTCGGTCAGAAACTTCCGGGCGCTCGTCGCGTCGTACCGTTCGGTCCGCGGTGGTCCTGCCTCCCCACGACCATTGCGTGACCAGTCGACGATGACGACACTGCCGCCATCTGTTAGCACACGGAACAGTTCGGCTGTCGAGGCCTGGGTGGCGCTTTCGTGAAACGTCATCGTCGAGACAGCGCCATCGAAGACCTGCGAGTGGAAGGGAAGGGAGTCGGCAGTCGCCGTGACTGGCGTGACAGTGGCGGGGATTCCACGCTGTTGATACTGGTCGTGCATCGCTTGCTGGACGTCGAGTGCGACAATTTCGCCGACGAAGGGCACGAGTTCGTCGGTGTAGAAGCCGGTCCCACTGCCAACGTCGAGAATCCTCGATTCCTCGCTTGGGAGATGCTGGAGTAACTCCTCGCGCGAACAAAACCGAAATCGCGTTGGATCTTCCAGTCGGTCAGTTTTCGCTGGGTCAAAGGTGTGAAAGCCCATTACCAGGTTCCGTGGAATGTATCGAATTCGAGGCTATCGAGTGGTTTCTCACCGATTGCGATCTTGTACTCACCGGGTGTGAGCATTGGTGAGTGAAACTGTGGACCGTCATCGGTCGTGATCCGTGGACAACCGGTATTGACGTAGGCATCCAGCCCGAAATTACGAAGTCGGTCCGGTGTCACCTCGTCCATCGTGATGAGATACGCGTTGTCGTTGTTCTCGACGATTTCGGTGGCCTGTTCCCACCGCCCCTGACCGATTTTCGTACAGTAAATCACACCCCAGGTGTCGGCATCCATCGCCTTGTGAACCGAGGCATA
>LKMJ01003797.1_pt1 | contig 14112 bp, 17 predicted proteins | sample 643391 | NCBI WGS metagenome assembly LKMJ01 (sample SAMN04112250, study PRJNA286221) | soda lake metagenome | biome: soda lake; feature: Kulunda Steppe; material: water; isolation source: sample PL-Br10 brine of Picturesque Lake | place: Russia: Kulunda steppe | collected 2010-07
GCCCGTCACTGCCGCCATCGCCGCTGGGCGGTCCCCGCCCAGCTCCCCTGCTGCCTCCGCCGCTCCCGCTCTCGCCTGCGCCGCCCACCCTGCCGCCCCCATCCACCGTGGCATCCGCGGCAAGGGGTGCACGCGCACACGGGACCAGGCCGGAGCCCTCCCACCCGCTGCTCAGGATGGCGCCCGACTCTGGCGCAGCAGGCAGGCTGCCTGGCCACACAAGCGCATGCGTCTGTGCCTCCCCCTCGTGCACTCCTGCCGCGTGCATCCCATGGGGTGCGGCCGGGCGTGGGCATGACTGCGAGGCGGCCCCCGCGGCCTCGGCGGGCGGGAGCAGCACCATGTGGTGGTCGTGGTGTAGGTGGTACTCCTGGGACCGAGGCGGCCCCGGCCTTTCGTGTGTGGCCGCCACACCCTCTTGGGTGAATGAGGTGGGGGAGGCGTCCTCGCCCTGGGAGGCGCTGCGGCGGCAGCGCTTGCGGGGCGAGCGCCGAGCGCGCAGCGCCAGGGGGAGGCTGTCTGTCAGACCTGTGCTGTGCGGCGGCAGCAGGCGTGGGTGAGCACCTGCAGGGCTGGTGACGCCGTCCAGCGGGTGGCCCAGCTGCTGCGAGGCGTGGCGAGGTGGGTGCGTCTGGTGCTGGCTGGGGTGCTGATACAGCATGGACGTGGTGGTGATCGAGGTGGCGCTGGGGGTGGCGGGGATGACATCCAGGTCCTCATCCGCTGCTTGTGTGGTGCCCGTGGCAGGCCCTGGCAGGTCGCCTGCCCCGCTGGCTGTGCACACGTCCGGCTTGGGGGCCGTCGGTGCGCGTGGAGGGCTGCTGCTGCAGCTGCGTGCCTTCGCCGCTCGCTGCGGCGCGCCGCATGCTTCCGGGGGTGGCTCCTGCGCGGAGGCGGCAAGCGCCTGGAGTTCGCACGGCGGAGCCACCCCGCAGGGTGGGGGCTGCTCCTCTTTGTCCAGGTGCAGGTCATTGGATGTGGGCGCAGCAGTTGCGGGCGTGGCCTGCCCCTGACTAGCTCTCCCAGGATGCTGCTTTCCAGCAGCCGCAACTGCGTGCTGCTTGCTGGGATGCTTGCTACTGTGGTGGCAGGAGATGACGGGGAAGCAGATGGCGCCCATGCTCCTGTGGGTGTGCAACAGGCCCTGAAGGGGGGGTGGCTCAGCACGGGTATCACACGACACAGCATGCGCCACTGCGGGACCGGGGGTTCCCCTTTGGCCATGCCTCAAACCTGAGGCTTGCTGCTGCGTTGTATCCTGCAGCAGACGGGCTTGCTGCCTGGGGTGAGGCTGCTGCTTGACCAAGTTCAGCGCTGGCACGCTCTGCCTCCTTCGGCTGTTGCTGCTCCCTCTGCCGCTGCCTCCTTGCTGCTTGGAAGGTGCAGATTTCTGGTGCAGGTGCTGCTGATGCTGGGGTGGGTTGGTGGGGTTGAGAGGGGGCTGCCAGTGCGCCAGGTCCTGTGCGCCCAGCAAATGCTCTGGAGTCTGGAGCTGCTCTGCCTGCACCCATGACCTCTTCTGACCAGCTGCAATGCTTTCTGAGTGCTTCTCAGAAGGTAGCTGTACAGGAAGTGCAGAGGGCTGGGCAGGCGCAGGCCCTCTGGACTGCCCTGGCTTGCCATCTGTCAATGCCTGTCCCAGCCAAAGCTGATGTGCCTACATTCCATGCAAGCCACACAACGTACAGATGAATAGCTTGCGTGGATCTGCACTCATGTTTTGCTGCAGCTGCTCTGAGGGTTTCTCCAATCCTAACCTTTCGTTCCGTGAGGTACCTAACACAGGCCCATCGCACACCTGCAGCACCACATCGAGCAGCTGACGCTTCCTTTGTAGCTCCTCCAAAGTGTCCGATCCTGGACGCGGCGACAGCTCACTGCAGAGTTCATCTAGCCAGCCCATTGGGAGGCTGGATATGATCCAACCAGTGTTCGTCACAGACAATTTCACATATTCGATCTCTTGATTCGAACTGGAAGAAGGATAACTTTCGAGTTTGGGATCACCCTTTCCATTTTCAAAGGTGTTATTATCATTCGTTTGTTGGTTGGGTGAAGGAGTGCTCTATTACAAGTCAAACCATTCATCTTCCAGTCAGGTCAAAGGGGCCCTCTGCTCTTGTCATTTAGCCCCAGCTAAAGTGGAACTCTTGCCTGAAACCCCCAAAGTTTGAAAAAGGGGAGCCGCCGCCACCGCCACCCCCACCCTGCACGTGATGCATCAACAAGACAGGATTCACAAGGATTGGAGGGCAGAAGCTCGTGATTTCCATGCCCATATACAGCATGTTCGGCAAGAGATTCATCAAGCACTCATCAACTTAGCTTGCGCGCCTGCCAGATGCTCTCAGGAGGAGCGTGGGCCTGTACACTGGCAAGTTTTGCGCATAAATTGACCAGCTCAGGACGTGCTACCAATGCTTTTTTTAAAAGCTTTTTGCTTTGAGAATAGCAGCAATTCCCACGACAGTCCGGAAGGGTATCACGTAGGCCGTTGCAGCCCTCCAATTGGCACTCAATCCGCCGAGTTTACAGGTGCAGCATTGACACGCGCGCAAGCACATTCCTCACCACTGCGGAACTTTTCATACCTCAAAGCAGTATGGTGGCATCCAACGTTCTTTTGGGAGACACCATGCTGATGAAGCGCATACCTGGTCATTCAAGTCTTCGCCGTTCTCCCACCGCGTCCGCTTTTCCTCATCCCCCAGCACCTCTGCCGCCTCAGCTATCTCATGGAAGGCCTTGGCCGCCTCCTCCCTCTTCTCCGGCTCAACCTGCATGATTGGATCGCGTGAGCAAGCAGCCCAAATGAAGGTTCCGGAGCGATGCATATGTGTGGGTGCCCCGCGTTGAAGCTCCCGAACGACCCCCAACGACATAGGCAACAAACAGAGCCTGCGAGTAATGCTTGCTAAGTCATGCCTTAGTCAGGCAGCATCTCACAGCCAGCCAAAATGAGCGCGCGCCTCCAGCTTACCTTGTCAGGGTGGTACTTCTTTGCTAGCTCACGGTACGCACGCTTGATCTCCCTCTCATCTGCGCTCTTGTCCACTCCCAGGATCTGTGGCACAAGCAGACTAGTTCGTGTTAGCCAGGCCAAGGAAAGAGAAGCGCCAGGAGAGGTGAGGAGCTGGTATGTGTATTTGTGAGGGGCACGACAGAAGCTGATTGCAGGTTGTGCTGTTGTGGCCGCTCCTCGGGCATTCTCACTCAAGATCCAGTGTGATCAACTGCAAGGACCGGCTCACCTTGTAGTAGTCCTTCCTCTTTGACATCCTCAGCCGCTTCTCGGCTTCAGCGTACAACTGCAGGCAAGAGAGTGGCATTGCATCGAGTGGCATGAAACCTCTGATTGGGGACTTCACTGAGGACAACCATGATATGGCACACAGCACCTAATCATGCTTACCGCTCTGAACTCTCTACTGCCCTGGTACTGCTGCACAGCATCTCGCGCCTTGTTCACTGCCTGCTCCCTGCAGAGTAGCACAGAAACAAGCCATTCAATGCACAGGCCAGCAGTTCCAACTGCTGGCAACTTCTCGATGGGCACCAAAGCTACGCCACAGCTTGGAGAAGGTTTGGGAGCACTGTGGGCACCCCAGTGAGAATGACAAACGGGCCTGTGCGCTCCCCCCCCCATGCACCGTGCGCGCACGCACGCAGATAGGCTTTCCCAAAGCACATGCAAGCCGGCAAGCAGTGGACAGCTCCTACACCGTGCTGGCCCTCCTTATGATGCACTGACTGGGGCAGCCCTACCATGTTGCGTGCTTGTCATCTTTCAAGCTGCCAGCAGCCCCACCAGACAGCATGCCGGCATGCCAGCACGCAAAAAAGAACACAAACACAAAATCCCGCCTCCACCCCCACTGCTACGCCTCGCCCTCATGCAAGCTTGCACAACCCCCAAGACACCAACGCACGCACAGAATCAAGCATGGATGCATGCACCACTCCTGCACGCGCACACACACACACACACACACACACACACACACACACACACGAACGATCGCACAAATGCATGCACGCACCATTCCTCCGCTGCAAGCAGCGCGCGCACTTGGCTGGCGCGGGCCTCCCTGGCAAGGTCGCCCTCCGCGAGGATCACCACTGCATCGTATGCCTCCGCGGCCAGCAGGTGGCGCCCCAGCGCGCTGCGCGCCTTGGCCAGGCCGTGCCACAGGCCTGCGTTGCCGAGGCGGTGCTCAGAGTCCAGCTGCGCCGCACAAGAGCACAGGCAAGCCCCTCTGATGGTTGCTTGCCTTTCAAGGGAGCATACAGAGGGCGGCGTGCCATCTTGGCCGTGTGTACCTGTCTGCTTTGTGATGATAAAATGACGAGCACATGGCATCATCTGGGCCTCTCTTGCATTTTGAGCTCACGCAAACCATCACAGATTCTGACATTGCACTGATGCATTGTTCCCACACGGGTACTTAGCCTTATGGGAGTACTGATGCCCAGTTGAGAATACTGCTGCACCGACAGTCGGTCACACTGCGGTGGTTGGATCATCAGCACCATCGCGCAGGTATGGCTGTGCGCGGAGCGCACGCTTGCACAAACCCTGATAAAAGCATCACCGTTCCGCCCAAACCGCAGGTCGTTTGCACCACGCCAAGCTCCTTTGGCTGATTGTGGGCGTCTTATAGCATCCACTCTCTAAACCCGCCTCATCTGCGTAGGGTTGGGCGCTGATGCCGGAGCACAATGAGATACGCGGGTTAAGGTTTCAGGTTCCAAGGCTGTATCTGCCAAGCGAGGGCAGTTTAGCCAATCGAAGCCTCCACTGAGGTTCGCACCCCGAACCTGCAGGTTGCAAGGGTGGACAGTCGACTTCCCATTGCAAGTGCCCCGCCGCCTTCTCCAGTGTCCGGGCACACATATGCGGGTTAAGACAGTGAGTGCGCTGTGGCCACGACTCACGTTCAAGCCTTTGGTGAAGGTTGCCTCCGCCTCCAGCCAGTCTTTGGCTTCCAAGGCCCTTTCAGCCGCGATCCGCGTCTTGTCGTAGGTTTTGACCTGCACGCCCCCGTCATGCATACTCAGGATTGTGAAGAATCGAGCGCATGCATGCACCCAAAGGCATTACCAGCCCGTGCCCTCATGCTCTGCTTGTCTTGACTGCACAAGCTGTGAGCAAGGCCACCTTGGTAGAGCTGACAGGGCACAAGCAGCGCTGACCTGATTTCACTGAACACACGACAACCTCAGGTGGGGCAGCGTTCACGGGCAATTTTACCACAGCCTTAAGGTTTATTGGACGTTGGCAGAAGGACTGCTAGCCCGCTGCAACAAGGATGTCAGATTCAGATGCGCGTCCGTGCGCATGAGCATGTGTGTGCACAACACACGGCACAGAAGAGCCACTCCCTGATGCCACAAGGTACTTCAGTCAGCCACTCTCTCCCACAGCCTTGATGCATGCACGCCTTGCGCTACAAGGCAAGCGCACCTTGTTGAATTCCGTCCTGGCACCCTTGCAGTCAGGGTCAAACTTAAGGGCTTCCCCAAAGTGGCGCTTGGCAAGGTCGTGGTCTGCAGCAGCACGGGTGGTAGTGGGCTGGGATGGGCATGCTGAACAGGGCTACTCAAAAGCCATGTTCAGAGGGGGAGCAGCGCCAATGGGGCAAAGCACAGGACAACGCAGATGCTTCTTTTTGGGACAACCAAAGGGTGACGGATTTCAAGGAAGCCCCTGATAAGAGTGCGTTGCAGACAAGGTGGGTAGGAGCCTTGTCCTGGTGAGAGTGCGTTGTTGCAGACAAAGAGGGTGGGAGCCCAACCAATCTCAGGGCTGACCCCCGTTTTGAGCAATGCCTGAAGCGCCTGGGTTACACTTGGGAAGATAACACTTTCGATATTTCAATACAGCAAAGAAACTTCCCCTTAAACGCACATTGCTCCTTCTTGTCCACCTTACCAGGCAAAATTGGATATCTCACTTGGTACACTCACCGTGCAGATAGAAGTAGGCCTTGCCTCTCAGGATTAGTGCCTGCAAGTTCTTAGGTTGGCTCTTGAGGAGGTTGCCTGAGACAGCCACCACCTGTGCAGGAAGCATAGGTGGCCCAGGCCAAAATTACACAGGGAGCAACTTAAGCAGGCAGCAAAGGGGGTACAGGCCAAAAGTAGGTCACCCAAGGACATGGGGCGGTGTGTGGGCATGTGAAGCCACTTCCCAAAGCCAATTAACTGGTCGCATGCGTGCAACTTAACGACCAACAGGGCAGGCCCAGGCCAGGCAGATAGGCCAGCCTGATAGGTTAGCAGCTGGTCATGGCCAGGCCTGCGGGCTGACGCGCTCCCAGGAGCTAAGCGACCAGGCTGCCCGTCCTGCCCTTGGCGTGCGGCACAAAATAAGGGCACGCGTCACATCAGATGGTGCGCAAGGAGTCTACGCGCAGTGGTGAGGCGCGGCACGAGCACAAAGGCACCAAAAAAGGGGCTGCTGCATCCGCAGGACTTCCTCAGCAGGGACTCCACGGCACCAAAAAAGGGGCTGCTGCATCCGCAGGACTTCCTCAGCAGGGACTCCACGGCACCCTGCCCTCACCTCATACTTATTGTCCACCATCTTGCCCTTACCTCGTCGTACTTCTTTTCCACCATGTTGCCCTTACCTCGTTGTACTTCTTTTTCACCATGTTGCCCTTACCTCGTCGTACTTCTTTTCCACCATGTTGAGCTCAGCTTCCAGCAGTTGCCCCTGGCACAAGGGGTGCAAGCACACAGCACTGTCCAGCCCGGACCTTGTGTCTGACCAGCCAATATACAGCCAACCGAGGCATGCTTATGCTGCCTGCAAACATCCAACCTGATGATGCAAGCGGCTCAGCTGCGCCTACGGGCCAAAACACCACGCTCTACCGTGAAGAGACACAGTCATGATCATGAATGCAGTCAGGGCTGGAGTAGTCACTGGGGCCTGTGGAACAAAACGGTTCCAACACGGGCAAGGTGGCACAGGACGCCCACCGCCTGCACCATGCACACCTGCACGCAATCTTGTGCATGCTCATAGAGCCCGTTCAGCGCTTTACGCGCTGCCGAGTGCCTCTTGGTGGCCATTGCCGCGTTTACAGCCGCCAGCGCGCTGTGCACGGCTTCCAGCTCACTCAGCTGCAGGAGGTGGTGAGTTCAGGCAAGATCGAAGTAAGGCTATGAGATGAGGCTATGCAATGAAGCTGATGATTAGGCTGAGTGCATGCTATACCACTTTGGGCGCTGCACACGCCGGGGCAAGCAAGATGGAATCTGACGCTTTTGCAGGCAGCACACAGGGGTGAGGCTTTTTGACAAGAGCAGGAGGCAAACTACGTGATTGCCCCGCGGTTCCCTCATGAAGGCAAGGGGTCAGAGGTGTACCTGCCTCTGCCTGGTGTTGAAACACAGGCATGGTTCCGACAAAAGTGTGAACTTAGGGCTGTCGCGGCGGCTGCTGACATGTGCATGTCCACTTCCCCTTTCTTCACCAGTTGCTGTTAAGAGTTTTGCTGGCAAGGAGCACATCCATGAAGCACTGCCGCTCGGAGCAAAAAGGCTTGTAAAACCACTTGATCGAAGCAAGGGCATTCAAATCTTGCTGGCAGGAACCCAGGGAGGCTACAGCCTAGTCCAAGGCAAGGTACTTGCGCATAGTCATGAGCGCAAACACACCTCTTGGGTAGCGGTTTTGTGCCCCGGGCGATGCTCCAGCACAGCCTTGAAGTCCCTTTCAGCAGCCTCAAGGCTACGTGTGCAAGTTGTGCATGAGTGTGAGTGTGTGTGTTGTGTGCACGCAAGCGGTGAATGTTTGCTTGCGGGAAAATATGTGCACTGGTGACAGCGGCAGTGTTCTGACCACAAGCAAGCGTTGGGATGCAATGCTGAAGTAGCAACTAATCTGCCGAGTATTCTCTGTCTTCTTAATTCAATAGAAGTTGGCTTAGAAGCAGCAAGCACATTCAAGCGCAACTTCCCTAATTCATGAAAGAGGTATGAAATCGGCAAAGGCGCACATGAGCACACGCGCACACTGCGCATGTACACGCTCCCACACCAACCTGCACATCTGCTTCAAGAGCTTGCCACGGGTGATGTAGCCCTGCAAATGCCACAGTTAGCATGTGTGTTGCGTGCGCGCGACCGATGGACATGTTCGCTGCTGAAGGTGCAAGACACAACTTACCTGGATATACCGGCTGTCCAGCTCAACGCTAGCATCCAGGTCCCTCAGCGCTTGAGCCTGCAAATTAGGGCGAGCACCTCATAAGACCAGATCAGGCTGCAGCATGGACCCGTGGGTGAGCAGCAAAGGATGGCAAAGCTTGCTTCAGCTCGGCACTGAGTGACAAATGGATTGTGGGAGCTATAGAGCTGCTCACCAGGTGGCGCATGGAGATATAAGCAGCTGCTCGCTTTGTGTACAGCAAGCTGCTTTTGCTGTCTGTCTCTATGGCCGAGTTATAGCTGCGGAAACAGTCGGGAGCTGGTTATCAGGGGACGTGACACATGAACACTCGTGACCGCACAGGGTCATTAATAAGCCTGGTTGCCATGCTGGACGGTCGGGCCCTATTTGTGCACTGCAGTTTCAGCTGCAGGTGATTTAGCATCAAGACTATCTCGTGCGTGATAGATACACTCACAACTGTATCGCCATGGCGTAATTGCCCGAGCTGAAAGCCTCATCCCCAAGATTCACTGCAGCCCCACCCCCACTGCCTTTTTGTTGCTGGTGCTCTTGCTTGTGCTCTTCCCCCACTGATGCCGATGATGATGATGATGACCCCACTGCCTCATGCAAGCATCCAACTAAAACCAGCACTGCCACGACAAAACCTCTGTCTCCCCGCCACATCACATACAAAAATCAGCAGCCACCCTATCCCTCGCCGTGCTACTTCATTCAATTTATTGTAACTACTCTGACCACACATCGTTTTGATGTATCCCAAAAAATTGACAACATTGTTTACAACCCAAAGTCTCCAAGCATTTATGATTGCTTAGCCAAGTGCACCAACATGGGCAGCAGCCCTAGGAGGGAGAGGAGCCCCAGGAGAGAAAGGAGTCCAAGGAGGGAGAGGAGCCCTAGGAGGAAGATAAGAAGGTCCTTGTCCTCCAGCAGATCCCCACCTAGGAGGGAGAGGAGCAGAGACAGGGATGACAGGAGACGGGAGCGCTTACCCGAGAACAAGGGAAAGCACAGAGGGAGGGACAGGAGAAACAGTGAATCGCCTGACGACAGAGTAAGAAGGAGCAGGCACAGTCCGTCACCACCCCCACCCCCAAGGAGGCGCTCCCCGGACTATACTGACAGGTGAGGGTGTGCATCGCACGACCAGGAGAACGTCATGCAGCATGTTTGCATGCATTCCCTCCCGCTGCTGACTTTCCCTCCCTGGCAAAGCCAGATGCCTTGTGTGCATGGGCGCTCACGTTGGCGCCCCTGCCTGGGTTGGGACTTGCCGCGAGCTCATGATCAGGCGCACGCGTCCATGCAGAGCGCTCCTTACCATCCCCTGTCGTTGACCAGTGAGGTTTGCTTGCCCTCTGTCGCAGGCCGCTGCCCCCCCCTCCTCCCCTGCATGATCTGCCCCCACCCCTGCCTAGGCCCGTACCGTATGATGGCGGCCACGGGGGCGGTGGATACGGAGGACGAGGGGGGAGGGGTGATGACTTGGAGGACCGCGATATCAAGGCAGACAGCTTTGCTGAGTTCCGGCGCCTGAAGCGCATCAGGATGTGGGAGAAGCAGACCTTCAGCCTGTGGAGGAACACACCCAGCCCGCCGCCGGGGTCGAGGGAGGAGGCGATGATACTGCAGCAGTGAGTGCGTGCTCTTGTTCTTGAGCCGCTTGGGGAGGCCCGCCAGCTTTGTCAGCGCGCCACATATGTGGGACGTTCCAGAACCAGCTTCAGCCAGTGCCCATGTGACTGCTGGTCAATGGGCTTGCGCCAGCTCATCCAAGGGCACGTGCAGTTCCAGGAAGCGGCTGTGTGTGCTGGCTCACTCACGCCCTCAGCACGTGTCACCCTCCACGCCCCTCAGCACGTGTCACCCTCCACGCCCCTCAGCACGTGCCAACCTCCACGCACCCTCTTGTGTGCTGATCCATCAGGCATTGGTCCCATCAACAAGCAGGTGCACGTGTGGTCAGTGTGTGTGATTCACAGCGCATGTGTTGCCGAGGCCTCCTGCGCGCATGACGAGCAACAGACTGCACCCACACACAGTTCTCACGCACACGAGTTTTTGCATGTGTCACAATTTCTGCGCACCGCACACAGCACAGGGTGCGGGCATATGCACAAGCCTGCATTGCAGACTCTTCCTATTTGTCTCGCACACATGCAGACAAGTACAGCACCATGTAGACACACCCAGGCACACATGCATGCGCATGCGCATGCATGCTCTTCTTCTTTCACACAAATGCACACACGCACACACACATGTGTGCAAACGCAAACGAGCTGCTGCAGGTATGAGGATACAGCTGCTAATGGTAATGGTGAGCGCCGCTCTTCCTCGCCCTCCTCAAGCTCACGCTCATCTTCACGCTCGCGCTCTCCCAAGCGCAAAGGAAAGCAGCGCAGTAAGAAGGTTGGCAAGAAGGGCAAGCGCAGAAGCAGCAGCAGCAGCAGCAGCAGCAGCAGCAGCAGCAGCGAGGATGATGAGAGCAGCGGGGGTGAAAAGGAGGATGGAGTGTCCCGCAAGGTGAGAGGGGGGAGGGAGGGTGCGAGGGCGGGGCGGCTGCAGCTGATGGGGATGTGGGTGTGGGTGTGGGGTAGATGAGCTTGATGCATGTGCCACAACGCATACCCCATTTAGTCCGCACTGCCTGACCAGCTGCACGGCAGCCTGTCCCTCCTGCTGGCACACAAGACGAGTTAAGAACAGGTACACATGCTCTTTAAGCCGCTAGCAGGGTTGCTTGCATGGCTCGCTTGGCTGCTTGGGGGCCGCCAGGTAGGGATGCCTGGCTTGTAGAGCTGGCCTGCTTGGATGGAGGCCATGTACTTGTTGCCAGCTGGAGGTACGCATTTGTTGGCCCCCGGCCATCCATCAGCCTCTGGGGGTATCATCCCAACGTGCGTGCTGATGGGCCAAAAGGGCAACGCCGACTGGCTGGCATAGACGCAAGTGCCACGACCGCTGGCAGGGGTGCCTTGCCACGAGGCTGCTGTAGTGCATGCCATATGGGGCAGCTGTTGCTCTTATGCCACATGGGGCTGCTGTTGCTCTCATACCATACGGGGCAGCTGTCGCTCTTATGCCATTTAGGGTGGCCATGACCGCACAGAGGCTGTGTGTGACTCAGGCAGCCGTGTCGAAACCCGGCCTCAAAAGCTGACCGGCTCTTCATGCCAGGGGGTTCAAGCCTGGCATGCGGTTGTGCATGCTCAAGAGACTTCCGCCGTGGCTGCTTGTCACATGGGTCGGCCGCGACCACTTGCGACGTGGGGTCGGCGGGGCCAGCGGCCGTGTGCACTTGTTTGCGTGACAGCCCTCTGGTCTTTGGCTTCACGCTCCAGCCTGGAGCCTGGAATCCAGTGCCCTTGCATGCACACCTCCTGCTTGCACAACTGCCGTGCAAGTGTGTGTGTGTGTCTGTGTATGTGCGTGCAAGTGTGTGTGTGTGTGTATGTGTATGTGTGTGCATGTGTGCGTGCGTGAGTGTGTGCACGCGTGCACACGTTTGCGCAAGTAGCAATGCCTGTTGCACTGCCTGTGTGTTCCGCAGAAAAGGAAGGGCGGGGAGCGGACCCAGGAAGGGGAGGATGCCATCGCCATGCCGCCGCCCAAGGCCCTGTCCAAAAAGGTGAGGGCTGCCAGGCCCTGCCAACCTGCACTCCACAAGAAGGCTGCATGTGTGTGGGGTGTGTGGGGTGTGTGCGTGTGTGCGCGTGTATGTGTGTGTATGTGTGAGCAGGTGCAGGTGCGTGTTGTACTTGTGTGCATGTGAAAGCTCGTGCCTGAGCCCATTATGGGCTATGGGCGCAAGAGCGGGTGCGCTAATCACTGTCAACCGCAGCCTGCTGCCCTTCTACCCCACCAAAGATGTCCATCGGGAGAGGAATGGGCGCTAGCAGGATGGGCAGTAGCACAAGGCTGAGCGGTCGGAGGAAGCAACAAATTTTGTGGCAAGCAAGCCATTGCCTGTGATGGCCAGCTTTACTGGTGCCTGCAGGAGTGCTGCTACCCCTGCCCACAGAAGTGCTGCGGTCGCTGCCTGCAAGGGTACCGCAATTGGCGCCTGCAAAAGCACTGCAACCGCTGCCGCCTGCTAGAGCCCCATCGCCACCCACAAAACACTCAGCTGCACCTACCCCTGGCCAGCCGAGCAAAAAACATGCAGCTGCCAACCACAAAACACTCAGCTGCACCCACCCCTGCCCAGTTGGGCAAAAAACATGCAGCTGCCACCCACAAAACACTCAGCGGCACCCATCCCCACCGAGCCGAACAAAATGCATGGACACCCTGGCCGCGCATGTGCATCCCGCTTTGCGGGGCGCGCATCTTGTTTGGGGATGGTTGGTGCACCTCATGCTGTCTGTCTCATGCAGCGGGCGAATGTGACCTTGAGCCTCGTGTCTAGCACGACTCCCCATGACTCTTGCAACCTGTGGCCCATGCACCCAGTGACTCTTGCAACCTGTGGCCCATGCACCCAGTGACTCTTGCACCCTGTGGCCCATGCACCCAGTGGAGGGCTGCTCATGCAGCGAGCCAGGCCATTGCCTCAGTGTTCCGTGCCAACCCCTCTTAATTAGAGTTTAGGTGGCGCTGCTCGCAAACCATTAGAGGGGCATGCGCATGCAAACGCTGGCACCCGCTCTCATGCACAATGCATGCAAAGGAAATGAATACACGCCCATCAGTGCCCATATGCTTCCGACATGATCAGCATCCATACTTTGTGCACACACATTTCACACATACGCGCGCATGCACGAGCGCACGCAGGAAGTGAAGGCCAAGCAGAGCGCCGCCAGGGAACAAGCTGCTGCAGACAGGGCGCAAGCGGAGTCAGATGTGCGCTCTAAGTACAAGGAGAAGCTGGCTGAGGTCGACCAACATGTGAGCACTGATGTGTCCCATTTGCATGCGCGCCCATGCGTGTATGCCTGCGCTGCGTGTGTGTCACTGAGCACACACGTGTGCACGTGTGCGCGCGCATATGCTTGCGTGCATGTGCCTGGTTGTTCTCAGTGGCAGAGTCTCCTCACCCTTAAGGAGGCAGGAAAGGACACGCAAGACAATGCGCGCACACACATGAGGCAGGAGAGGACACACAAGGCACATGCGCACGCACATATGAGGCAGGAAAAGACACACGGATCACACAGCGCACACACATGAGGCAGGAAAGGACACACAGATCACATACAGCGCACACACATGAGGCAGGAGAGGACACACAAATCACACACAGCGCACACATGAGGCGTACGCACACACTAATCACACACAGCGCACACCACCCAGCATGCTCTTTGTGCCCCCTCCCCTGTTGTCCATCAGGAGGCGGAGCTATTCACAGCTTGGCTGAGCGCGCTGCACCAGATCAATGCGCGCGCGGAGAGGGAGCGATTGGAGGCGGAGGAGGAGGAGGCAGAGGTCGGGCCGCAGCTGCCTGGTAAGCGCTTGTGCATGTGAGGGTGCGTGTGGGGGGGCATGCGTGCGTGCTTGCAAGTGTGGTGTGGGTGCGGGTGTGTGCATGCACGAGTGCTTGCGGGTGTGGGTGCGGGTGTGGGTGTGGGTGTGGGTGTGGGTGGGTGCGTGCATGCGTGCATGCTAGTGTGCGTGTGCACACTGGGATGGGGAGTGCAGGCACGAGTGTGCATGTGATGCGTTCGCAAAAGCACAGCCAGCATGGATACTGTTATCCATGCTGGCTTAGGGCCTGCCCATGCGCCTGCACGCAGCCGTGCGCATCACACGACTGTCATGTACTCGCACTGTGTAAATGTACATCGCTAGCGTGGGTGCACCTTTGGTCCTATGATGTACATCGCTAGTGGGTGCACCTTTGGTCCTATGATGTACATCGCTAGTGGGTGCACCTTTGGTCCTATGATGTACATCGCTAGTGGGTGCACCTTTGGTCC
>LKMJ01003798.1_pt1 | contig 14108 bp, 17 predicted proteins | sample 643391 | NCBI WGS metagenome assembly LKMJ01 (sample SAMN04112250, study PRJNA286221) | soda lake metagenome | biome: soda lake; feature: Kulunda Steppe; material: water; isolation source: sample PL-Br10 brine of Picturesque Lake | place: Russia: Kulunda steppe | collected 2010-07
GAGAGAGAGAGAGAGAGAGAGAGAGAGAGAGAGAGAGAGAGAGAGAGAGAGTGAAAGTGTAGGGAAGGATATGGGTATCAGAGACTCCTCAGTCTCATTGCAGGCAACCTGTTGCCTGCTTGGTGTGCACTTTCGCTGTTCGCAACCAGTCCACACACCACATTAGCTCAAACAAAGCTATGGTCATCATGGCATGATGCCACGAGCCTGTTCGGTGTGCAGCAGACTCTCGGTGTGACTTAGTGCACAGAATGAGCATGAAGCTTGAGAGCGAGTTTCTTGACTCCGAGTCAAGAGTCTGCATGATGTTAAAGCCATTACATCAGGTATTCTGCAATTATGAATCCCTCAATAGAACACCAATCAATTCTTCTGAAAATATATCAGAATGTGGTTTCCCATCTGAACGGCACAACAAACTTTGCTCGTTCATTTCAGACATTGCGGATTACTTTTTGGCTGGTGAAGACAAGCCACAAAACAATCAGCCTAACGGACAGTCTGGCAGTCAACCCTAAAATGTACTTTTAAACTGCTTCTTGAGTTCATGATCTTTTGTCACTTATTGGATTGAATGCGTGTTCAAGTTAAATGTCAGTCTCTTTACTGTATGCCGGGACCATGCTTTCTAAGGGTTAGCTAAGTATGACATTTCAGATGGCCCAAACACTCCAATCAAAGTAGAATGTGGGCTCACTTTATGGCATTGCTGTGAAAGTGCATGTTTCAATCTTATATGCTCTTCAACAGAAGTTCAGCAGCCCTTGCTGGCTGAGCTGCAAATTTCACTGTGTAACAAAAGGTGCACCCTCGTCGCTTCCCAACTATTTGTTGAGGCTGCTGCGGAGGGAAATTCACTGCTAATCGCAGGCAGGAACAGCTACCTTGAGGCAGCAAACAAACCAAGATTATCGATTAAATACCTCTGTCATGCTGTGAAAAGTGGCTCCCAAGCAGAAAAATTGCAGCAAAGTGATTGGTCCAACGGTGGTGGTCGCAACAATGTGACCGGAGGTAAAAATTCAAGATTTGGGAGCACAGGCAGTGCTTTGAAAGGCAGGTGCCTCAAGTCTGGGGGGTTGAGCAAATGTACACGCACGTTATAACACACGATCAAGCCTGTAAGGGGCTGCAACTCTCTTAAGGCTTTGACAGTTCAAAATACATTGCTGTACAGATTCACAGCAGACACCATACAGGTAATCTTATTCGCCAAGGCGTGAGTTTTAGCATATTCTTTCGTGCCACAGGCAGTTGGTTGTACCTGCCTAGAGCATGGTGAACTGCGTCTTCAGCTGCTTTCGAAGCTCCTGGCTTTCGTGGTGCTCCGGGAACAGCTCCAGCGCTTTTGTCACCTGCCAGACATCATACGCACAGACATCATGAAGGTCAGCGCACATACATGGCCATGGCCAGATATCCATAAGTGCACAACACGGTACTGCACATCCAGTACATGTGATTGTGCAATTGAAGGACCTCACGAGCATTAACGCACAAATAAGCAAGGCCAGGCCTCAAAGAAAAGGCCCAACATGCAGGCACTGCTGCTTAAACATTTAAGGCAGTGCGCAAATGTTTTCTTGTTTCCTGGTAGAAAATCAAAGTGCGCACGCGCATGTGTTTGTGTGTGTGAGTGCGTTCATGCATGTGTACGTGTGTGTATGTGTGCGCGTGCGTGTGCGCACATGTGTCCACTTAGGTGGGTATCATTATTGCTTTCACACTGGCTGGAAACTTCCCTGCTGCAAGGTGGTACCCTGAACAGTGGGCAGACAGCACCCATTGACACCCAACACTGTGCCCAGCGCATGAGAGGCTGGCTTTGGGAGAGCCATGGCTTGGCAGGGCTCCCTGCCCCATTCTTTCACCCCTAAGAGTACGGAGAAGGGTGATGAAGGAGGGCCAGTTACAGGAACCAGAAAGGGGAAGGCACAAAGGGACGGCCTTCTGAGCGCACACACACGCACACACACATAAGGCACACCAGAAGCCAAGGCAAGGGGCACTCACCAGGTTGAAGGCATCTTGCAGGTCACCCTGCTTAAAGGAAAGCAAAGCCCCGTTGTAGAAGGGCTCATATGAGCAGCTGTCTACTGCCTGGCCAGCCCTGCATCATGTGATTGATCGTGTGGGTATGTGTCGGTACATGTGTATGCACGCGAGCGTGCGTTTGTGTGTTTGTGTGTGTGTATGCGTGTGTGTGTGTGCGTGTGCATGTGTGCGTGTGTGCAAGGAGGCAGGAATGGTCCTGCATGGACGTGTAGCTCCTAATAATGAGCCCTGTATGTATGTGCTCTACATGCGAGAGAGAGGGTCGTACGGCAACTACGTCGCCTAAGCGCAGCATTGTCGCCAAGAATGCTGGGTTGCAAATATCAAATTCTACCGGTACAAGCATACCTTTTACACCATGGTGCACACACTTCCTCTCTCCTTACCCAACATCGATACAGCTCAATTTCTAGCGCGCACACACAAACCAAATGCATGTGAAAGCAGTTTGCAGGCGCGCACACATGCACGTGCCTGAAGTACGCGCGCGCTTGCTCCTCTCCTCCGCTGCGGTGCTCCAGCACGCCTAGATTGTTGGTCGCCTCTACATGGCCCGGATCAATGGCGGTAGCACACCGCAGGCACTGGTAAGCAAGTGTGAGGTCCCCTATACCGATAGCCACCTGCAGGGGAGGCGCATGAGATGTGCACAAAGGGGGCCTGTGCTGCATAACCTGTGACTGACAGCGCGCAGCAAGGCATGCCCCTGACGCACATGGGGCGGCGATGTGGACGCCTTGTCCTGGTCCACACCACTGCCCACATGCGGGGTGCGTGTAACGCGCAGGCGGGGGCAGCACAGGGGCAAGGAGCAAAGGGAGGACTCCTCCTTGACAGGCTGCCAGGATGGAAGGTTGGGTTAATGAAGGGTGCACATGATCCACAGGCGCATGATCCACAGGCAGCTGCAGGTCCTGCGGGTGCAGCTGTGCATCCCCTGCGGCAGACACGCGCACAATCCACAGGCAGGCGCATGTTTTACTGGTGCAGCCACGCATCCCCTGCGGCAGACAGGCACATACCGATGAGGGGCAAGGGCGCATGGCCTGGACACGAGCCAGCGCCTGCCATAATCACACATTTTGGCATGTGCATTGTAATGAGCATTATCCGAGGAAGAGACGCGCCCGTGGGGATGTGTTTGGTATCACATCAACAGTCCAGTTTGAGACCCAGTGGGTGCCTAGTGGGGCTGGAGATCTAATTCTGCAAGCTTGCGCAAATACACGCACACACGAATGCTGACGCACACATAACTGCGTGCACATGCACGTGCCTACGCATCCACACATTCCCTGTGGACAGAAGATACTGGAGTGCAGCATACACATTTGCCCACATCTGCTCGTACGTCAGCGTACTCGCTCAAACACCCACCGACACATGCACACGCACACACCTGCACGTGCACGCCACCCATGCGCACCCATGCACGCGCTCATACACACATATACATGCGCCTGCACACCTGGCTCAGGTTGTACCACACATCAGCTGCAGAGGAATCATCGGCCAGCTGGAGCGCGCGGTCGAAGCTTCCCAGGCACATGTCGTACCTGAGTTGTGTCGCAGGTGTGCTTTTGGGGTGAGTGAGAGGGAAAGAGAGATGCGCTGTCCATATGCACATTGGGTCCACTCTGTGCCAAAGAGAGGATGATGAGTTGGAATACCACTGTTGCACTACCCTGCTGTGTAGCTGCAAGTGTGCCACAAGCGCATGCGGGGGCACACACACACACACTGACACACACACATGCATGCACACACGCCTGAGAGCCGCTTGCTGCCCTTTCAAGTGTCGCAGCGGAGAGCAGCAGCACTGCTACCACCCCACCCCACCCCAACCCACCACTCCACTCCACACTCCACCATACCATGAGCGCACCCACGGCAGAAACCAGAGGCTGTGCCGTGTGTGCGCCCTCACACAGCTCTATGGCACAAAAAGACAGGGCCCTTACACAGCTCTATGGCACATAAGGACAGGGGAGGCAACAATGAGGCCAGCCCTGATCTGTGTGGCACCTCATGGGTCCGCATGCCCTCTCACGCAAGTTGCAGGAGTAAGCAATGGGAGTGAGCAAGCGCATATGCTCTGTATGCTGCTACCCACTGTGAGGCATAGAAGCAGCACAGCCCCAGGTTGGTCCACAGCTCGGTGTTGCTCACGCCCATTTGCAGCAGCCGCCGGTAATACCTGCGCAGGGGGCGGCACAAGCTTTGGCTCTCTAGGTGTCACTGCCACCATCTCATTGTCACGCTTGAGGAGTTCAATGCTGTGCTTTTCTGGTCCTCAAATTCCAGTGCTTAATCAAGGTGACATGCTTACACAGCCGTGCTATCACAGCAAATGATTGGCAATGCAGACAGGTCGCCCTGCATTTGCACCCAGGCCTTCCAGAGCAGCCCCTTTGGACATACAGCCCCTCATAAATAGCTGCAATGCACACAGCCCCTCGTGAGCAGCCCCTTTGGACACGCAGCTCCTCGTAAGCAGCCCCTTCAGACACACTGCCCCTCATAAGCAGCCTCTGGGCTAAGCCAATCCAGACTTCAGAGTACAACATGCCCTTGTTTGGTGTGCCTCCTATTGAGTCGTTCATGAGGCCCTGGACTCTGCTCATGCATTGCCAGCACTCGCTCAGCACGCTGCGAATGGCAGGCAGAGCAGCACTGAAGCGCCATCATGTGTGGCTGCATCGACCGTGGATGAGTCAGCTCGCGGGGGCAGACCTAAAGAGCGGGCAGAGGCTGGCTGCTGGTAGGGTTACGCAGAGGCCCTTCTGATGGGACCGGAGTCCACAAGGCGTGCACACACACACACACACACACACACACACACACACACACACACACACACACACACACACGCGCGCGCGCGCACACACACACACAACACACACATGCACACATGCACACATACGGCACACAGACACACACACAGGGCCCACAAACCTCAGCGCAACCTCTGGCTGGTCAGTGTAGAAGTGGTGGGCAGCAAGGCACGCGATGGCCTCCACGTTGGATGCCTCATGGTACAGCACTGCCTTGTACAGCTGCACAGCGCGCGGGCAAGAGGGGACCATAGAGAGGCAGCAGGTGGGCGCACATGAGCACGTGCAAACATGCAGCACAAGGGCTGTTGCGCATGCGAGTACATATGTTACAGGGGAACACCTAAGTATATATGCTACAGAGGGGAACACCTGAGAGTACATTTGCTACAGGGGAACACCCGAGAGTACATATGCTACAGGGGGGAACACCAGAGAGTACATTTGCTACAGGGGAACACCCGAGAGTTCGCCTGCGGCGTGTGCTCATACCTGCAGCGCCTTCTCGTTGTCCCCCAGCTCGTCATGGCAGCGCGCCAGTCCGATGAGCAGGCTGGAGTCCGCAGGGTGCGCCTGCAAGCGGCAGCCACGCAACAGGCATGCAAGCCAAAGCGTGGACAGGTGTGAACATCATCATCATGCTATAGTGATCATGGTGCACCGCAGTCTTTGGCTTTGTCCCCATCTGCATGACCGTGATCATCTTCGTCTGTGTTATCCCTCTCCTCCTGCACCTCCTGCACTTCCTGCGTCAAGCCACAGCCCATGCTTTCAGCCATGGCCGTAGAGGCCATATCACGTCAAGCCACGGCCACAGAGGCCCTTGCGTCAAGCGATAGCCACAGGGGCCATTGCGTCAAGCCACAGCCCTCAGCCACAGCCACAAAGGCTATCACGTCAAGCCACAGCACACCTCTGCAGCACAAGGGTTGGAATACTGCGGGGTTGCCTGGGTGCGCTCACCTGCAGCGCCAGGTTGTACTGCTCAACGGCGGCTGAGGGCATGTCCAGCCGCAGCAACACCTTGCACAGCTCCAACACAGGCGTCACCATCGCCTGCGCATGATGCACAACCGTCAGCGCGCTGACATATCACTGCACCTGACAAGCAGCAGGCCATGGGGCAGCGGGTGCCTGGTGCAAAAGTCAGCAGGCAACAGCGCACTTTTGCCCAAGTGTGCCTGCCCCCTGTGAAGCGTTATTTCTCTGAAGGACGAGAGCAGCAGGGCGTGGGGCGGCAGGTGCTCAAGGGGGCATGCGGAATGTGTTCCCAGCATCAGCATGTAGCAGCTGCTGCTGCGTTGCTTACACACTCCCATGCACCATATGGGCAATATGTACCATGAGCGCGGCAGCACCATGAGCACTCCCATGCACCACGAGCACTTCCATGCACCATGGGCAGAGCAGCAGCGGGAAGGCACCTGCAGGCCGCTCCCTACCCCGCATGAAGGTCACACAGACCTGTCGTTCAGCAGTGTAGTGCATATATAACCGTAGGCCACGGGAGGGCAGTGGACGGCATGCCAGGCCGGCTTTGCCGCCAAAGCCACGTGACACGCGTGCTTCACAAAAGAGGCACACGGTGCATCCATCGCACAGGCGCAGGGGCAAAAGCAGGCAGAGCTCTCACTTGGTTCCAATTTCTGATGCTTGAGGCAGCTCCACGGCCAACCTGCACCTGTGTTGGGTACCTCACGGACAGCTCTCCAGCTGCTCTAGGCAGCCTGGCTTGGTGCTCTAGGCAGCGCCTTGGCTGCCGTGGAGCCTCACCTGCCTTAGGCAGTCCCCGTGCTACTCTACAGCCTTGCTCGACCCTTCACACAACACTGGGCAAGCTTGTGCCCCTACCTGGTGCTTGAGGCAGCTCTTGAACTGCTTCTCGGCTTCCCTCATCATGCCCAGCTGGTAGTAGCACTTGCCCAGGCGGGCCTTCCACCACCAGTCCTGCGCAGGATGCAAAAGTTTGGGTTTGGAGGTTCAGGTGTTGGGGTGCGTAGGACTCGCCATTGGGGCATGAAGGTAGCTCAGGCGCGCCTTCCACCACCTGTCTTACGCAAGGGTGTGTGAGTAGGGCTTGGGAGCCTTGGCAGGAGTGAGTGAGCAAGGCATGGGTAGAGTTTGATCTGGCATCGAGCATGGATGCAGGCGCTAGGTGTGGGAGGCAGTAGAGGGCATGACTCTGAAGCACGTGCCTGTGCCAAAGGCATACGCAGTGTGCAGGGAGCAAGTACCAGCTTCCTGCAGTTCCTGCGGTGTGCACATGTCTGCACCCTAGGCACAAGCAATGTGGGCGCTGCTACATAAAGTAAAAGAGGGGCAGCGTCTCTACACGCAGGGTGCAGGCGGTGCAGACCTGAGTGCTTAGAGGGCAGGCAGCATCCCTGCCTGCAAGGCGCAGGCCAAATGTGGGGCCCCATGCAACAGCAGGGGGGGCAGCGTCCCTGTGCAGGGGGCGCATGGCAATGCAGCACAAAAGGACAGGAGAAGTTGGGTCAGGGTTTCAGGTTCTAAGTCTGGTGGGCTGTTGACTGGCGGGGTGGGCAAGAAGCCCTTGAAAAGTCACAAAGCAGCAGAGGGCACAGAGGCTCCTCAATTCAAGGCGGAGGCCTGAGAGGCAGCACGGGCAACAGAACTCACAGGCTCCTTGCAAGCACATGAGCATCCTGTGCCGTCAGAACTCTAAGCAGAGAGGAGAGCAGGAAAGCAGGAAGCAAGCTGCCTGGTTGCGCTTTGCAGCAGATCTCACCTCAAAGTTGCTCGCTTGTGTGGCAAGCGCGCACAGCTCAAGCGCGCGCCGCATATTGTGGTCCACATAAATCATGTAGTCGCACAGCGCACGCGTGAGGGCTGGGCGCTTGACATATTTTCTGGGTCAGGGTTGTGCAAGGATGAACCAGGGTGGCGCAAGTGGGGCATGCGCACACAGGCATGTCACACGTGTTATGAAGCACATGTGGGCGTGTCAAAATGTGTGATAGCCTGCAGTGGATGTGAAGGTAAGGCTTGTCAGCATGCCCAGCAAGGCGCGCGGCACACATGCTTTATCGTGGACAATGCTGAGCTGCACAAACGTCTTGGTGTATGCATTGCAGCACACATGTTCTGGTTTAGGCAATGCTGTGTCGTTGCATGTGGGCAGGAGCTCCTAGGAAAACACAGCCTGGGAGCAGTGTGCTGTTCTTATTTACACCGCCCTCTTACACAGCATCCCCCTTTGGTGCAACACCCCCGGTCCACATCTCGTGCGCTTGTTTGGGCAGGGAGCCCAAGTGGCGCCTCTGTGTCAAATGCACCAATGCAGGCCACAACTCAGGGCAGCCTCTCATGAGCTGCGAGCAAAGACAGCTTAGCACTCACACACATACACACACACTCACACACACACACACACACACACCTGAGGTCAACTTTCTCAGAGTTGATAAATGGGCCGCCCGGCTCTGACAGTAGGGAAGCCGTGCCCAGGCGCACAAACCTGCGCATGCATGCAGTTGTGCAAAAAAGCCATCTTTATGGGCACCCAAGCGGCACGAGACATTGCTTTTTAGAATCCCTCATTTCAAAACTATAACTGGATTGATGGTCTGGGCAGCAGATGAGGGTATACATCCACTGCAAAGTATCAAGTATCACTTCAGGAGCAACAAACCGTAAGGACTTGTGTTTGCTGGGCTTGCCAGGAAGCTTAGGCACACAAAAGCACTTGACAACAACTCTCTCATTAATGTGCACACATGCTTACACACACACACACACACACACATACACACACACGCATGCGCGCACCCGCACCCACACCCATACACCCACACATACACACCAGCGCACCTGCCAGAAGACGTGACTGGCCGCGCCATGGAAGTGCCTGGCCTGCCAGCTGTGCCCGCACGCAGAGACGCCTCCAGGCTTGCAGTGCCAAGTCGCCCCCTAGATGAGCCTGCCGGGTAGAGCAGGGAAACCGGGAGGCACCTGGTAAGCGCACCAGGGCTTGATCAAAAGGAATGGGCGTTATGCATACAATAAAATTTCATCTCACCCAGCAGGCTTTGGTGAAACACGCACAGGAGTAAAATAAAACAAGTAACCAAAAAGACCATGATGAAAGCACATCAGCAAGGTGTTGAGCAAGGCTGGAGAGCAGGCCTTGGGGTATTCAAAGTGAGCTGGGTACAGGGTAAAACATATTTGACCAAAAGATGGAGGAGGGGAGTGGGCGCGGCGCAATTAAGACTTAGCCCACGAGCATTTACGTGCATGGATAGGGCCACCTGGGTCAAGCACTGCAAGCCAGCATGGCACGAGCAAGCACGTTTTGCCTCCTCACAGTTGGTGGTTATATGTGGACCCATGAGTGCCACAGCCATGTATGTGCGCAGAAGGGCTCAAAGTGAAAGATTTGCAGTCAGAAACTACTGCAATCTCACGCACGAGGCCATCTTAGGTTTAGGATGAGAAAGCGTGGAGGGACATTGCTGACATTAACCCTCTGGAAAGCGACAGCAAACTGGTGACGTATCATTCTTGGGTTGCCTGTCCCCTCCTAGATCTTCAAGCTGATTCACGCGCTCGTGTGCGGAATGGGGGTGCCCCCTGATGCCACCTCGCTATCTGCACCTTGACCTGCCTAAGCATGAGGAAAGTGAGCAGGTTTCATTTGCGAGTCCATACTCTTGCGGTGCAATCCTCCATCTGGCGTGGGGAAAATGGCCACTGTGACAAGTGTTAATGTGCTGCTGTTTCAAATGAGGTGCATGTTCTTTTTCGCTATCAAGACTTGTTTGTGTGCTCTCTCAGAAAGAAGTACTCGTTCCTTTTCTTCCCTTTCTGCCAGTTTTTTCCTGTGGAGGCCCCTTGTATTTTGCATGCCTTGCCTAGTCACACTGTCTTTTATTTCCTTTTTCAACGGCATGAAAAACTCTGCCATTTCATCTTGGACATTATGAACTATTTTTTGGCTGGCGAAGACCAGCAACAAATCAATCAGCTTAACAACCAGGCTGGCGTCTGACCCTAACTTGAAACACGAAACTACTGCAATCTCACGCACGAGGCTATCGTTGGTTTGATGCACCACCACTGCTGGCTTATCCTGCACCTTCTGCTTGCATGGGCATGCTGTAAGTTGGGAGGCGCCCCTAGCCGGGCAATGCTTGTGCTCAGACTTTGTACACAAGTTGAGCCTGCAAGCTGACCTGCACCCCTGCTGGTCCTTTAACTGGCAAAGCTTGCCCTTGACCTTTTGGAACTAATTATGTGAGATAAGCCTGTGAGTGAGTGCGCCCTGCTCACCTGCGCGGCTGTTGGTGCCTGGTCGGGCAAAGCCTGTGACTGGCCTGCCGGAGTTGGTCATGGGCCGCACCGCCGGGGACATCCCACCCTGCACACCCACACACGCTGAAGTGCTCGGGAACAGCATGCTCAGATGTGTTGATGAGGGCAGGCCCTCCACCATTCCTAAGAGCATCAATGAAGGTGCAGCGCTCCCAGGCAGCTTTTAACTCTTCACCGCTTCATGTTCTGGACTGTGACAGACAAAACAGGGTTGTAGTGTCAACATGGCGATCGATGGAATTACAACAATGAACACAACAAGCACAGCAACCGGGCCGCTGCACAAAGGGACACAAAGCTGACATCGACACCTGCATGAGTGCTTCCGGGTCTGAGTATGCCAAGGCACTCAGTGGCACCAGAGTCGGGGCACTAAAGCGGCAGCCGCCGTCCCTGTTTGCCCTCTCCCGCTCATGCACTGCATGCCTTAGTCCTGCACCAGCACATGCTCAGCCGCAGCAGCAGCAGCAGCTCCAGCAGCAGCATGTGCCCATCAGCAGCCACGCCAGCAGCAACAAGCGGCCGGCAGGGAGCCACCGTGCGCCTCAATTGCAACCGTGCGCCTCAGTTGCTTCTGTGCGCCTCATTGCCTGCACCAGTCAGTGCGCACCATTGCTCTGCAGTAGCAGCAGGACCACCACCAACAACAACAACTGTGTGACCATCCGCACATCCCCTGCCTCACCTGTGCCCCGGTGCCTGGCCGGGCAAGTGAGGTGCCGGGACGTGCCACCTGCGCCGTCTGGTGCTCGTCCAGCAGCACGTCACCCAAGCCCTGCGGCGCAGTCACAGGCCGCAGCAGGTTGTGGTGATCCCGCTGTGTGACCCCGCTGTGTGATCCCGCTGTGTGAGATCCCGCTGTGTGAGATCCCGCTGTGTGATCCCGCTGTGTGATCCCGCTGTGTGATCCCGCTGTGTGATCCCGCTGTGTGACGAGGGGGGCGCTGCTCCTGGTGGTGGGCACTCACAACCGCGGCCCCAGTGCCATGGCCGCAGCAGAAGCCTCCTGGCGGCACTGCATTGACGGGCAGTGCCAAGGCCGCGCCTATGTGTTAGGCTGCACAGCCCGCGCCATGGCCGAGTGCCGCGGCACGCCATCTGTGCTCAAGCCAAAGCGGTGTGTGTGCCCATGGGCCACACTGGCCGCTGCTCCACGTTAACTGCCTTGGCCGCGTGCAGCAGTTGGGAATTGCAGCATGGTTGCCTGGCCAGAGCCAGGGATGTGGGATCTGGGTGGAAGGGGCACAGCAGGCCTGGCAAGGATCGTGGCCTGGCAAGGCTTGTGGCCTGGCAAGGCTTGTGGCCTGGCAAGGATTGTGGCCTGGCATTTAGTGTGCTCGCATGCCGAACAATGCTGGGATGGTGTGCAAGCACAGGGAGCAAGGACCAAGGAAGCCCTTGCGACTAGGTCAAGCCAGCCACCCATGCTGGCAACCCTGTGAGTGTGCAGGTTCATGCATGTGCAGCAAAAATAGGTGCCCTACCCTGGTTGAGGCCAGTGGCAGCATTGGGGGGAAGTCACATGCTGAGGATGAATGATGGCACAGCTGAGGCATGCACACATTTGCGTAGATGGTTATTTGGCCTGATTATCAGTTGATGAGCAGCTGCAGAAGCAGCAGCAGCTCGAGCAGAGGCGCACCCTTCCATATTTCCAGGCACATTGACGTGCTTTCCTTCCCGCACTGGCCATGGCTTTAAATAGGTAGTAGAAAGCAAAGGACATGGTCCATAGTTATACATGCAACCCAAGTACAATCGGAGCTCTGGCAGGAACTCTGCTCGGATTGTATCACATGCTCAGGCACTCCAATAACATGGGACAGGACAGTTTGCAAGAGGCAGGCTCGGGCATGCCTTTATGGAAGTCACATGCTAAGGATGAATGATGGCACAGCTGAGGCATGCACACATTTGCATAGATGGTTGTTTGACCTGATTATCAGTTCATGAGCAGCTGCAGAAGCAGCAGCAGCTGGAGCAGAGGCGCACCCTTCCATATTTCCAGGCACATGGACTTACTTTCCTCCCCATACTGGCCATGGCTTTGATTAGGTAGTAGAAAGCAAATGACATGGTCCATGTTCACACATGCAACTCAAGTACAATCGGAGCCCTGCCAGGAACTCTGCTTGGATTGTATCACATGCTCAGGCACTCCAATAACATGGGACAGTTTGCAAGTGGCAGGCTCGGGCATGCCTTTATGGGAGGATCATGCATGGTCTGATCATGTCGAGTTTGCTTGGGCGTTTGGAGTTGAAGCTAGTTGCACGTCAAGCGCAAATTGCGGCTCAAGTGCTTGTGCCTTAGAAAAGGAAAGGCTAGCTTGAGTGAAAATGCACAGGTTTCAACGCAAAGGAAGCAAAAAGTATACAGCATCAGAACTGCTGCATGCAACCTTCCTACCTGCTCCTCAATCTCAGTATCATCAATCCAGTTTTTTAGGGTCAAGGCTCGGCATTTCAGGTACCAGACAGCCTGGTCATAAGGGTTCCTCTCCAAGATCTTGGTGCATATCTCTATGCATTCATCAAAGCGCCTCCTTCTGAACCTACAGCAAGTGGACAATTTCCTTGGAGTGAGGTTTGACTCCACCGGATGTTATGAAATGGAAGTGTGCAATTCTTCACCACACCTTGATTGTGCCAGCCAAACGGCGTTCAGGCCTTTGTCAAGGACCTGCATGCCTGAGGATCAGACTGGATTCTACATACTGATAAATGATATAAATTAATTCATAAAATATTATAATTAGCGTACATTTCATCTGATCGTGCAAACATCAGGCCTTAAAATATTCCCCACATTAACTTCAATTAATTTTTAATTTATGGTACCCATTGAGCTTCGACCGCCCACCATGAGGGCCGGCCCATCATGCCAGCCTTGCACAGTTTCCCACGTCACCAAGGCCAGCCAACAAGCAGCAGCTAGCAAGTGGCGTTCGCTGCCTTTCAGCCCACTCCCTCCCCAAAGGCGCTCCAAGCTAGTAGCAAGCACGGCTGGCGATGGGGCTAACCCTGAACCTTTTCCCAGCAGCAGTGTTTCTCCCTACAAGGCCATGGGCCAGCAGCAGCAGGACCAGGTAGAAGGCTGTCTGCTGTGTGCACGTGCCCCTTTAAGGGATCATTCGCATCTTGTTTGCTGACTGTGCTGGCTGCTCTTGGATAAGACCACACAGCCTGCAGCCTTGTGGTATGGCTGGGAGCCGGCGCTCTGCGCAGGGCGCCATACAACCCTCTTCTGCATACTTTAAGGTGCTGCATCTAATGCACATCAAGCGCACATACGTGCCGCTGCAACTATGTGCACACCGGCGCAGGATTTTGATTCCCGCTTCTGCATCATTGGCAGCATGGACACGGTGGACGATTTCTCAGGAATGGAGCTCAATGAAATCACAGACAACATAAGTGTGCGGCGCAACAAGATATTCCTCATGTGCGAGCATGATTGTCTTGTTGAGATATGTTGATCCTCGTTGAGCGCACACATGATTGCGCAGCACTTTGCGCGCTTCACTAGCTTAAATGTGACCAGCCTTTAAATTAATTTGGCAGATTGGAGCGATTTCTGCCCCAGCCTTAACAGTGTTCGATTGCAACGCCAGGCGACATGCATTTTGCAGCCATTGCCACTGCATGTGCAAGGGGATTAGCTTGTGCTCCTGGACTGAAAGCCAGCATGTGGAGGTTGATGCAGCACTCAGGAGACGCCCAAACCTCAAAATTGTCTGCACTGGCCGCAGAGATGCATGTGGAGGGGGGGTTGAACCAAAACGGATCCGGACATTGTACTGATGGCCTTGTTGCACACGCATGCGCGCGCACACACACACACACACACACACACACACACACACACACACACACACACACACAC
>LKMJ01003799.1_pt1 | contig 14108 bp, 14 predicted proteins | sample 643391 | NCBI WGS metagenome assembly LKMJ01 (sample SAMN04112250, study PRJNA286221) | soda lake metagenome | biome: soda lake; feature: Kulunda Steppe; material: water; isolation source: sample PL-Br10 brine of Picturesque Lake | place: Russia: Kulunda steppe | collected 2010-07
CATGCAATATCAATTCCCAAAATCAACAGAACCATCCCAATGATCAAGGCCTTACTTTAAGGAGTGGAAGGAGGGTGGTTTTGGGTAGGGGGCAGGGTTCTTTAGCGGCAGCCACCGCAGCTGGAGGTAGACCCTCATCACCAGCCACAGCTTACCGGCCTAGACAGACTCGCCCCGAGAACCTCCCTTGGCAGCGTCGTACCACCCATCTCATTGAGATCAAGTACTGTGGAGACACTCGCCCTGAGCAGCAGCTCCAAGCTGCCCATGCTCAACATGGTCACCTTAGACGCAGCATTGCAGGAGACCATCTTCTTCATGTTATTCTCTTAGGAGTAGGGGGTGTTATTTACATTCCTCACACTTTGGTTCCTTTGAAGAGTCTCAGCCTTGATTCACCACGAGTCAAGAAACTTGCTCTCAAACTCCATGCTCATTCTGTGCACTATACTCATTAGCTTGTTCAGACCAGACGTTCTCTTGAGCATTCTCCCCACCTTCAAACCAATCAGGAGAGGTTTGCTGACTTGTCTGCCCGCAACCCTCCTGATCCTCACTTACCCCCCCTTTTCTTTTCTGGTGAAGGGGCTTTTCTTCCCAAGTGGCCCCTTTTCCTTAATCGATGTGAGGAGCTTTTTGCTGCTTGCGTGGTTTTTCTTTTCTTTTTCTTTCTTTCTGATGACTTTTGCCTCATGGGATCCCAAACGTGGAGTGTGGAGGGACATGCTTTAAAAGCCAACCTGATTTGCCTCTTCAGGCAGGGCTCTTCAGAATCTGTCACAAATATGAATGGTTGGCGACTTGTTTATCTGGCTGAGAGGGCAAAGGTTGAAATGTAGGGTTAACCGCAAGCCTGACCGTTTGGCAGATTGGTTTGTGGCTGGTCATTGCCAGCCAAGAAGTAGTCCATGATGTCCAAAACGAAGCAGCAAAGTCTTTTATGCCTCTGAGACAGAGTCAAGCCAGAGACAGTCTGATTAGGTAAAGCCATGCAAGTGATAAGGGGCCAAGAAAAATCCTGGCAAAAAGGGAGAACAACAAATGAATATTCCTTTCTGGGGGCAGGTTTCACTTGCAAGCACACACGCTCGCGGTTGAATCCTCCATCTGCCAGTGGCGTGGTGGAAATGGCCACTGTGACAAGTGTTCCTGTGCTGCTGTTCAAAATGAGGTGCATGTTCTTATTCACTGTCTAGACTTGTTTGTGTGCTCTCTCAGAAGAAAGTACTATTTCCTTTTCTTCCCTTTCTGCCAATCCTTTTCTATGGAGGTCCCTTATATTCCACATGCCTTGCCTAGTCTGACTGTCTTTGGTTTTCTTCCTCAACGGCACAATAGACTCTGCCATTTCATTTCGGACATTATGGACTATTTTTCGGCTGGCGAAGACCAGCAACAAATCAATCAGCCAAACGACCTGGCTGGCAGTTAACCCTTAACTTGTTACTTTCTGGGAGAGCACTTCAAGCCTTGACAGTGAAAAAGAACATGCGCCTTATTTTGCACAGCAGCACAAGAGCACTGGCTTTCTGGCTGAAAGGAACCTTGAGCTTTGACCTTTTCCCAATCCTTCTAACATTATATATCCACACAAGGGCATGTGATCAGACAAAAAAAGCTGTCTTCGTTATGCAGCTCACTGACCCTGAACTGTGTTCACCATAGTGTAGGAGTTGGACATCGAGAAAAGATTAGATATAGCAGTTTTATGCCATGGTTTTATGCAACACAATACTGTAAAAGTGACATATCTCATCAATAACTTGTGAGTGCGCAACAATTTCAATCACACAGCTAAAGGTCAAGACTTTAGAGTCTGTTAATATATAAATATTAACACTTCGACCAGCAGTATCACACCCCAGTGCCTTCCCAACAAGGCAAGCAGCCCTACAGAACTCACTCGTATCCCTGACTGAAGCTGAGGCATGACAGCTCATCCAAATTTAAAGCGCTTAGAGCAGCGGCCCCTTTGGCCCACACACTCCTGCAGTGCACACAGCGTACTGTCAGGTCCATCCGAGAATGCCTCCACCTCATCAAGTGCAAGCAAAGCCCCACTCTGGTGTGGCAATGCATCCTCAATTTTTTCACCCGCCTCAGTACTACCTGGCCCCGCCTCAAGGCCCCCCCAGTACCCGCCTGCCCAGCTTTCCCCTCCAACCCCTGCCCACCTGCTGCCTGGCGCCAGGTCCTGCTGCTCCTGCGCAACTTGCAGCTCGTACAGCGACTTTTGCTCGTGCGCCAAACCGAGCGCCAGCAATGGCTCACCTCCCTCGCCTACCCTTCCCCCTCCCACCATGCCCTGGGCGGTGCCATCCCACTCCAAAGTGCTCCCAGGCTGCATCATGCCATGCGCCCCTCCCAGCCCAGCGTACAGCCCCACTTGCCCCGGCCCCTCCCACGGCTTGCTGCCATCCACCTTCATGCAAGCGTCCATGGGTTTTCCAGGAGCAGCACATCCCGTGCCTGCTAACCCCCCTGCCCAGAGCTTGGCACCACTCCTTGCCCACCCCTGGTCGCCCGCAAGCAGGAGGTCAGGCAACGCCTCCTCAAGCACTAGCGCAGCCCCCCTGCCTGAGCCCCGCCCCCCTCGCCACTCCTCCCCCACAGCAAGGGGCAGCTGGTGAGCAAGGCATGCACGTCTCTTCAGGCCCTGCTCGTCTCCACTGCACCTACTGACACTGCCCCACGGCGACCCCTCGCCCAGGGACATCACCCCCGCATTCACGCATCCTCTCTCTGGCTCATGCAGGACCCTGTGCTGCAGCAGGGGCAGGCAGCCAACCTCGCCCACAAGTGCCCCGCCTGCTGGCCTCCATCCCTTACTTCCTTCCTGCGCCTTTGCTTGCATGCATGCAGCTGTAGCGCCCCACAGCCGCCCTGCACCAACACTCCCAATGCTTGCACTCTCAACGCTTTCTGCATGCCCCTGCACTGCGCCAGTGCCATGATCTCCTTCGTGTCCTGTGCTGCCTTGGATCCCCTGGAAGCCTTGGATCCCCTGGAAGCAGCCGTCCACGGCTGCACCCCTTACAGGTGGCCCATGCGGCCCCCTGCTGCCGCTACCACCCCTTGCTTCGGCTGCCCGACCCCGCTTGCGCGCCCCACCCCTCCACGGCTGCGCGTCTGCTTCATCTCGTGCTTGTATTGCCCCCTCAACCCCCAGCATGGTGTGCTGCCTGCTGGCACTGGGTGCTGGGTCCCCACACCTTGCACTGCTGTGTACCTGCGGCAAGGACTGCTGGGGGCCGGATGGCGGCTGCACAAGCCTGGTCGCATCTGGGGGAGCTGCGCGGGGGCTCTGTCCATGGGCTAGGTGCTGCTGCGGGGAGTCCTCATCATGGCGGCCGTGCCTGTTACCTGCCAGGGTGGCAGGCGGCTGCTGGCGCTGGAGCCAAGGGTGTCCCAGGGTTGGATCCGAGGGGGGCAGCAGCAGGCGGGGCAAGGGGCTGTCTGTCGCAGGGGCTGCTAGGGCTAGGGCGGGGCTGGGTGTTGGGGCCTGCATCAGAGCGCCACGCTGCGGGTGGGTGGCCGGGGAGGTGGCTGGGGCCAGAGCGGGGCCGAAGCGAGAGGAGGCTGCCAGAGCGCCATTCCAAAGTGGTTGCTGCTGCTCCAGCTGCGGCTGCGGCCGCGGCGGCGGGGGCGGCGGCGGCGGCGGCGGCCGGATTCGGATGCCAAACGTGCGCTGCAGAACCTCGGCAATCCGATCCTCCGTGCTTTGCCCCTGGCCCTCGCCTGGGCGCCCTTGGTGCGGACAGCAGCTCGTTTGTGCTGCCTCCCCCAGTGCACCTGTGCTGGGCTGGTGCTGCGCCTGCTGCTGCGGCTGCTGCTGCTGCAGTTGCTGGTCCAGCTCTTGGTCGGTGCCTGCTGGTGGCTGCCCCTGCCGTGCACGTGCAACCCCCTGCTCCACTGGCTGCGCAAGCTGTGCCATGTGAGCTCCCTGCTCCCTAAACTGGCGCTGACCTACAGGGACAGAAGGTGAAGGGTCGATGCTGGGGTGGTGCTCAGCCTGGAGCACCAGCTGGGGTTGAGAAGGTTTGATGGCCTTGGATGCCTTGCCAGCCTTCAGCCGAAGGGCGCCCGCAGCAGCGCTGGGCAGCAAGAGTGTCACAGGGTCCAAGACGCGCAAAATCAGTGCATGTGAGCAGGAGCATGCCAGGAGGATTTTGCTGCGGGGTGCTTGGCGACCAGATGTCCACATGCCAGCAGCAACAAGGCTGCCGCCCATCTTAAATTTTGCTTCCATGCCAATTGGGCGCCATCTCGAACTTCATGAGCAGGCAGCGTCCATCTTCGCTTTCATGGCACACAGTGATCTACTGCCCTTTATGCCTGCTTCCTCAAAACAGCCACAAAGCACCAAAAGCTGTTCTGGGCCCAGAAATGGTGTGAATTGGAGGAATAATATCCGAACACCTGTCAGCCAAAGCAAAAGTAACCAATACCCCTAGATAGACTCAAACTGTGTCCCGTATGCTCAAAGCACCTCCAGCTGAACAGATAACCTTATCTTTGGGCTTCGGGAACGCTCGAGTGCCTAGAGCTGATGTGGGCAATTTACAGCAGACGGTGTGCTATTGACATGCTAAGCGCTGACCTGATGCTCCTACCAAACCCTCAGCACAGGTGCGTTCTCTGGTGAGCCTCATGCAAAATTTAATTCCTGCATCAGGAATACCACAAATGCAACGCACGCCTGCCCATTTTACAACCACTAGGCCTGCAGTAGGCGAGGTGGCTGTTTCTGCCCAGCACCCCGATTGCTTAGCTCTTTTCCTCTGCCTTATTTGATGAGGCAACTAGCGCCTCAGCGTTTCCACCAGCTTAGCGTGATTGCATGCACCAGCAAAAAACAGCCATAGCACTTTGGATTGTGAGCTTACTTAGCAGGGCATACCTTAAGGTGCGGTGTCGTTGCAGTGACAGCTGCAGGTGGGCTGGGAGGGACCTGGAAAGAGGATCCGCAACATGTGCTGGGGCCTGCACATCAAGATACTCGAATGATATTTGCTTTTCTAGAATGTGAAAAAATGTGCATGCCTGGTGCTTGCACTGGCCTCACGTGCGTGCATGCAGTACTTGACCACAAGGCCACAGACACAGATGCCGCCTTGATTTCTTTAGCCGCAACACAACCAGGGAATCAGTCTTCCATGCCATTTGACTTTCAACTATGCGTACACCACTGTGCTGCAATACACAATATACAGGACTACACCTTTTTGCAGGACATGGATGGTGGCGCTCTCATTGCTTAGGGCCCTACTGTCTACCCCGAGGACAGGTCCTTTGGGTTCACCTTTTAAAGGCAGTGGAAGCCTCTGGATGTATTTAAATCTAGTTCTCATCCTATAGTGACGTGTTATCAAATGACTAGTGTACACTCAACCCGTGTTATAGTCGAATCAATGTACACTGATACGTCAGGTGGCCAAAATTGACTGAGCTTTTAATGGCTGCAGAATCACAGGCATGCAGTGAAGAACCTCCGCTGAATTGCTAATGTGCAGAATTGGATATCCTAGGGTTGCAGGAGGGGGAAGGAGGAATCCCAGACTAGATGTAGTTCAGTCAGCCCACCTTCCCACAACTTCCAGGTCCAACCTGATCTCAAGGCCATCGTGTATGAGGTGGTAGAGTTTCCCTACCTGCATGAGTAATTCCCCTATCTCCTGGCTGTCATCGTGCTGCCTGTGTTGATCAGCTGCATCCATACCCCGCACAAGAGCAGGAATTTCTTGTTAAAATCGAATGCCCGATGATGAAGCCACTCAATATCATAATCTTAGGCACTTCATCTTGCCGATGATTCTAATCATCTTCGCATCTTGCCTAGCTGGCCTGTTCATTTGAATTTTTGCTAGTGTCTGGTCCCATCGGATGCGGCTACTTGTGTCACAAAATAATATGATTTCACAATTTGATATTGGTTGCAGGATTTGGTTGCATAATTTTGGTAGCAGGAAAATTTTGCTGGGTCGAGGCAACAGTTTTTTCCTTTGCATATATTAATGATGAAAATGTTATGATGATCTTAGCCTGAGGTCGTCTACCTGGAGCGCGTAGCGTGGGCCGCACAAAAATGAGCCAAGGCCGGAGCAGAGAAGATGCTGAGCTGCACAAGCACCTCGTCCGAGACTTCATCGTTACCCATCTGTAAGTCTCTTTTGCAAATCCAAGGGAATGCTGCAGGTTGGTGTGATGATGTGAGTCTGAGCAGGCAATTACATCGCAGGAAGCTGCCTGATTTCAAACATTCACATCAGGAAGTAGGATTGTGTGAACACAAACGTCCTTACACATGAGAAAAACTGCACGCCCGGTGCTTCTAGCTGTTTTCAATTAAGCATGTGTGCATCGGATTTGTAGAAGCGCGCATCGGGGAGCACAGATGTGCGGCCAGCAAGTATCAATAGATCCCAGAACAGTATAACAACCAGAGCCTTGATGAGTTGCCTGCAGCCTGCACCTCAAGTGCAACCGTGACATGATGCGGCGAGCCTGCTCTGATGTGATGATGTGTGACCTAGCGCTGTACAAGAGCCAACGTGCATACCGGAGAAAATGTGTCGCTCCTATCATCAATCTCATTCTGCTTTGCCGCATGCCAGAGGTCAACGTGCCTTCTGCTAGGCTCAATCAATTTCAATGATTATGCTAATTCAACAAACCCAACGCCTAGGGGAATGGATGCTTTGGTTTTCTCCTGCAGGTATGTCCTGCTCTGGATTGTGCTCAGCTCCCTCGTCATCCTCATCAACAAATATGTGCTGTCCTATTCCGGCTTCCCCTACCCCGTTGCTCTCACTCTCTCCCACATGGGCTTCTGCTCCATTCTTGCTTTCTTCCTGGTCAAGGTTCTAAAAGTTACAGAGCCAATTAACTTGGACACAACAACATACTTAATGTGAGTCATGGAGCTTGTCTTGAACTGCAGTTTTGCATGGCCATACTTCCAGGGCCCCTTTGAAGGGACACATGTCACAGCAATGCCTTATGCTTGAGGTTTGGATTGTGGCTGATCTAGGCGGCAATGAAACAAGCCTGCTAACTGCAAGCATGAAGCACGCTTGCATGTGCAATCTAATTCTTGCTGTTATGCAGCTTGCAACTTACCTTGCTTACCTTAGCTTAGCCTGCTGCCAGAAGGTGTGTCTGTTTCAATGCTGCAGGAACGTGGTGCCTATTGCCGGCCTATTTTCAGGTGTGTGTAAGTGTGGTGTGTGCACACGTGCATGTGTGCATGTTTGCGCGTGTGCGTGCGCATGCACAATTACCGTGCCTAGGGGCTAGAATTGTGCGCATGGATTGAATTTAGAATGCACGTAGGATGAGAGTTAGGGCTAGTACTTTATCATGCATTGAACGCCAGAAAGCTTTCTTGGACAGCTTGTAAAATACGAGCGCATCCCTGGAGCATCCCTAAGCAAAGCTCTTTGTGAAAAAAGCTCTATGCCGTCTGCCTTGCCTGCCTGCAAGTATGTGACAGCAATCTTGATGAAATGCTTTTTACAAGCATCATGTGCCATGAGCAGCAAATGGCACGCCGACACGCAGAGTTGATTCCTCTGCATGTTCTCTTTCCATCAGCGCCTTGATCAGCCCAGACCGTTCATATCAGCTGGGCCCTTGATGTCTTGTTTGCAGACATGTGCTCTCTCGCGCTGCTGCTGTCCTGTCTGCGCAGGCACTCTTTGGCTGGGTAATGCAGCGTACATGTTCCTGAGCGTGTCTTTCATCCAGATGCTCAAGGTGCCAGGAAACACCTGCGCAAGGGTTGCTTTTGTTGATCTAGCAGCAAACAACGCGCTCACTGTATGCAGACATTGTCAAAAAGGCCGTGTGCTGACCTTGTGCTGTGCGTACGACAGCAGCCTTCTATTGCCAAGACCTAACACTCGGCGATTCCTCATGAGTTGAAAGCTAGAGGGCCACCAAATCATCCTTTCTGGCCCCTTCCTGAAGCTAGCCACGCGTGTGCACATCAATGACTGCAGGCGGTGATGCCAATTGTTGTTTACGCTGTTGGTGTGTTAATGTCGACCGAGGCCTTAAGTTGGGGGGTATCAATCAATATGATAGTGGTGGTAACAGGCGTGCTCATTGCGTCCCATGGTGGGTTGCTACAGGTTCTCCAAATCTCTGCACTTGCTGTCCCCCTTGCAGGCAGCTTCTGGACAACTGCTTTCTGCAATATCTATGTGCATGCTGTGAGAGGAATTCTGCAGTATCTATGTGCATGCTGTGAGAGGAATTCTGCAATATCTATGTGCATGCTGTGAGAGGAATTCTGCAGTATCTATGTGCATGCTGTGAGAGGAATTCTGCAGTATCTATGTGCATGCTGTGAGAGGAATGCTGCAGTATCTATGTGCATGCTGTGAGAGGAATGCTGCAATATCTATGTGCATGCTGTGAGAGGAATGCTGCAGTATCTATGTGCATGCTGTGAGAGGAATGCTGCAGCACCACAAATGAGCAAACCCTTAACAAATAAGCCAAGGATTGGCACCAAATTGACAATTGCATTCCAGCAGTCTGTTCCTGGCCATTGACCTGTCCCTTTTGCCTTCTTATCCACTTGCTTCTTCCAGGAGAGCTCCTGTTTAGTACTATAGGTGTTATCCTGCAGTGCTCCTCCATTGTGACAGAAAGTTTCAGGCTGGTGCTGATTCAGATCTTGCTCCAGAGGAGAGGCATCAAGCTTAACCCCATCACCACATTGTGAGTTAGACAAGAAGGAGCTGCTGTGGAATGAAGGAAAGTTCATCTAAGGAAGTTCATCTAAGAGAACACATGCTGCGTGAAGCTGCACGTCCTGGTGCCTGCCCATGCTTTGTTGTGGGGTCACTGCGGCTTTGAGCTGGGGCTTGCAAGTAGAAAGGTGGCCTCCCCGTGCTTCTGTATTCAAGTTGACAAGTAGACAAGTTAGGATTAAGCACCAGCCTGGTCGTTAGGCTGATTGGTTTGTTGCTGGTGTTTGCCAGTCAAAAAACAATCCATAATTCTCTTTTCAGGCCTGTGAATAGGGTCGCATTCAGACTAATTGGACAAAACGAGTATCTGTCGCAGCTCAGGAACGAGGCTCTTCGCTGCAGACTAGGGCTTACCTACCTGCATGCCCGCCTTCGTGCTTACTTACTCCACTCCATGCAGGTTCTACATTAGCCCCGCATGCTTTGTCTTCCTGGCCTTCCCATTTGTGTTCTTGGAACTGCCCAAGATGATGAATGATGAGCGCCTGGTTGTGCAGCCTTACCTGCTGCTGGGGAGCGCGTTCACTGCATTTGGTGTGTTCCCATCTTCCTCTCTCTCACCATCAAATGTTTGCGTATGTATGATAAGAGTCATGCGTGTGAATGATAGATGGTGTATGTATGCACATGTGCTTGCCACTGATCCAGGTTTTGTACGCGGTCTAGGAAGATTGGGAATATCTCCCTTTGCTTGGACCAATTGTTGGCATAGGCTGGTGCAAAGTGGGGAGGACCCACGCAGCCAAAACAAAGATTGAATTGTGTGCTTGCAGCATGCACAAACGTAATTGCAGGGCCAATGCTCCTTTTGCAGTCACTCATTGACACTTATTTCATGCTTCATTTCATGCATCTCTCCTAAATTGCTGTTTCTCTTGTTTCATGTGCAGCCCTTAATATGGCCGTGTTCTTGCTCATCGGTAAGAGCTCCGCGCTGACCATGAACCTGGCAGGCGTAATCAAGGACTGGATTCTGATCTTGCTCTCTGTGGTTTTATTTGGGTGAGTTGGGTGTGTGTGTTTGTGCGTGCGTCTGTTCATGTATGTGTGTGTGCTTGTGGGCGCGTGCATGTGCTTGTGCGCGCGTGTGTGTCTGTGTGTACGCAAGCGTGCGCACACACCTTTCTGGAGCGCTCGCTTGATTGCACAGGTTCATGGTCAGCGCGGAGCTGCTCAAACCATGGCCTGCCCTTGACCATGTCATTACCGCACCTACTCATGGTGTAAACTAGCTTGTCTTACATGAGTTTTCTTATGCATCATTTGGAGTGTCCTCTATTCACATCTGACCTGTTTTCTGACAGACTGTCTGGCCTTAGTGCAGTTTGTTACTGCAAGCCTAGAAGGCCTTCATGATTCTGGTTCACCAAATCTCAGTCCTTGAGCTGCTTATGTACGTGCTTTCCAATGATTTTCCAGGACTCTTGTGACCAAGAGCCCTGTGCCCGCTTTGTGTGAACCCTTGTCCTGCTTGTGTGCGTGTGCCTCTCAGGACTCCTGTGACGATGACCCAGCTCCTAGGCTATGGTTTGTCCTTTCTAGGTCTGTGTTACTACAACTACGCCAAGTTCCAAGCCAACAAGGCAGCAGCGCAGGCATCAGGAGCTCAGCAGAATCAGCAAGAGCAGCCTGCAGGGAAGCAGATACAAAATCCTGGCGGAAGAGATGATGAAGTCCCCCTGTTACGGCATACAGGTGAATAGTTATCAAAAAGCACTTCAGAAAATGCGAGGAAAGAGATAGCTGAGAGCCTCTAATGAATCTATAATTTCCGCAATTTAAGACGTGCTGCTGAAGGTAGAGGGAGCATGAGCACATGCAGAACCTTTAAGTACATTCTTGAGCCTGCGTGAGGACACGCACCAAAAAAGAGATTATTGGTTGGCATTCAGTGCCAGACCAACAAAGCTGTAGCACTTTATACCAAAATACCAAAATATCTCAGGCACTTCATACGTATGCTGGATTCCCTCTAGGCAGCCCAAAACGTCTGTCATCAAACTTCAATGTTGGAATGGATATGGTGTGTTCACTGACCTTACAAGAAGAGTGACATGAACGCTTTCATGGCGATGTCAGGTCCGATTAAGCACTTGACTTGTTGCACCAGTGCTACCAGTTGGGCCAGGTGCCCTATGCAAAGCACCCACTGTGCACCCCCACATCTTCAATTTGGCAGGTATCTAATTGGATTGCTTGTCCATATCTTGTTACTGGCAAGAACATATGTCACAGCTTTATGGGGCAAGTGTTTGTGCATGCCTGTAGCTGCGCAAGCATGTGTAAGCGTGTATATGTACATGTATGAATGTGCATACAAGCATGCTGGTGTAGTTTGTGTGTCCGTTATGCTTGGGATGTGTGCACATTAATGCACGTTGATGATATGTGAGGCGAAGGGTTGCCCAAGAGGGATGAGAGAGAGAGAGAGAGAAAGATAGGAGCTGTACAGGCAACGTGGCACCACTTGTAATGCCATGCTCAGCTGCACTTTGCTTTGCTGCCGCTGCTTGCACCCATTCCTTGGCCTTGAGCTCCAGCTAATGCAGCCGGCCAAGGTGCTATGAGCGGCTTGCCCAACCTGTTTACCAAAAGTGCAGACACTTGGCACACATCAGACCCCTGGGTCTCTCTTTCCCAGGCCAGGCGCGCTAGGACCGGTCCGCAACAACAGAATTCGTGTAGTTTTGCGATTAATACTGATTCAGGCCCACTCATCACTTAAGGTGAGCCAGAAGCGAGCGAATAAGCAGAATTCAATTTTGGGGTGGGATCCTACGCATTACATCCAAAACCAATTTAAAAGCTGCGTAAGCCGACACTGACCCCTTTAAGAGATGCATGAAAGAGCATATTGTGACCTTGGTGTTTTGCGCTGAAGATATGAGAAAGGGTGGTTAAATAGGGTGCTCCCATCCGCCAAAGAGGCACGGTGAGACTTTTTGTAGATGGGTAGGGCCTAGATGAGAGATTATTGTTGGAAAGCTACTTTTCATAGACGCCTCTGTCGAACTGAAAGCCTCCCAAGTCCTGGATGCTTCAGCAGATGCGCTCTTGTGCATGCTCCGAAGCCTTGGAGTGCTCGGAGAACAGCTGTGGTGCTCAGTGTGCAGCTGCCAAACTGACCAATTTGCTCACTGGCACAAGGTTTGAGGTGCACGTCCTCATCAGTGATGTCACCTTTTCGCATGGACATTGACGGAAACCGGCAATACTACTCCAACAAGCCCCCGAACTTCCCCAAAATGTTAGAAATGTACAATGTGATTAAAAAGTGGACGAGATTGTGCAGAAGATGGAAATGGCTGATCGGGTTATGGAAAGGAGTTATTATCCATCCAGGGAGCTAGCACCCTGCTGATGTCACCTCCAAAAGTGAGAAATGATGGGGGGGAGAGGGGAGAAAAGTTCTCCAACCCCGCGCATCAGCCTGGCCTGTGGGCTCTGAAGTAATTCCATGCAGCTGCGCTTGCCACAGTGCGACTGATGCGCACCCCGTGGCTTGTACCTCCCCCATCCCCCAAAGAGACTCGCCAAGACTTGCCTCGCGTTTTGGCATCGGCGAGCCTCGGCGAGACCACTGGCCAACCTTACATATGAGGCATTGGCATATAATTAGGGTGGGAGGCATAATAATATGTTACTCACAAAAATATGATATCATGTGATGTGTCATATCATTAGTGTGTAATATTCCCAGGAATTGAAGGCTCTACCCCAGGCTGCGCTCGGGGTTTTTTGGACCCAAGGGATTGATTAATGAAAACCCTGAAAGGATTGGTTGAGCAGGAAATTGTTGAGTGTGGCCAGCAGCATGCTGAAAAGAGATGTTGTTTGAGGTGCAGTTTATCCACTAATTTAGGTCTGTATAAGGCTGTCAAATGAATAAAATGAAAGAAGGATGTGGCTACTGCTGCTGCTCAAATTTTATCCGAAGCTGCTTTTCAAGCTGCACCCATCTGACCACTGCTGCTGGCCCTTCATGTTGACCTTATGGTGAACGCCTAATGCGCGCCTCAGAAAGGAGTTGTCCATCTTCTTGAATAGGATCTCAGCATCAGTACAAAGCGCATGAGCTCCTTGCAGCAGTCCTGTTGTAGCTTGGATGTTGGCGCGTAACGTGCAACATGGAGCTGTCGTACCTTGCGTTTTTGGGGTGGCCCACCTGCTCCAGGGCTTCCTTCATGCTTCATCACTGATGATTCATCAGGTCCTCCTGAGGCTGAGCTGGGACCCTGCATTGCTGATCATGCTGCTTGAATAATTGGGATAGGTTGCTGGGGCTGATGACCGGCACTTCAGTGCAGAAGGCTCATGCTGCAGGTCCATGATGACTGCATCGTATCCTGCAATGGTCTTACTGCTTGTGGTCTTTATACAGCCGGGTCTTGAGCTCCAGCGGGGTGTAGCTGACCCCCATGAGCTACTAGCGACATTTGCTATCAGCGCCTAGAGCTATCCCAAATGACTTCCTCTCCATTTTTAAACTTATGTTGGCAGTTAAGCGTCATTTCGAACACCCGAAAATATCATATGATGCTGGGTCCTCATAATATCAGGCATAATATGATATTGGTATTATATAATATTGCACGATAATAATATGATGAGGGCGCCTCACACCCTACATATAGAGCGTAACACAAGCATGTTAAAGCTGACTCGGCTGCATACTGCACTTCAACTTATTGCAGGCCGCGCATGAAAGATTGAAGCTCTTTACCCCCTCAAAAGTGGCATCGAGGCTGGTTAATCACTCTGCTCACATTTGTGTGAGCCTGTAGCAATGAAGAATATGCCTGAATAATTGCCTTTCTGGCGTAGAATAGGAAACAGGCTTTCCATGCACAAGACCCTGACAAAGTCACATTCATCCTGACATGCATTTATAAGGAACCTATATTATATTTAAAAAGTTTGTGAGTGTAAGAGTGATGAACATGAAAGCTAATGCTTGCATCTGCATCTTGTTATAGCTGGGTCATTCTTGCATAATTATCACATTCCAGGGCGAGATTGTTTTATGACTGTTAGGTTATCATGAATCAGTCACACAAAAAAACTTGCTGAAAGGTAAGGTATTTTTGTGACTCATCGACGCCAGCTGATTGGTAAGCCATAATGTCTGATATGGGTTTTGAGGGGTGCGGTGCTGGGTTACAGAACAATTACTGCTGAACAAGGGCAGCCAGCATGCAACCAGAAAAAATATTTACAAGAAGGAAAGAAAAGAAAAGACTACGCTAACAAGGTAACCCCTGTTTGCGTGAATTAAGGAAGAAGTTTACATCTGGTGCAAGCACCAGGCAAACCTCCACCATCAAACGAGGAAGAAGGTCATTAGTGGGG
>LKMJ01003800.1_pt1 | contig 14106 bp, 17 predicted proteins | sample 643391 | NCBI WGS metagenome assembly LKMJ01 (sample SAMN04112250, study PRJNA286221) | soda lake metagenome | biome: soda lake; feature: Kulunda Steppe; material: water; isolation source: sample PL-Br10 brine of Picturesque Lake | place: Russia: Kulunda steppe | collected 2010-07
AGCATTGCAGGCTCCTTATGAATAGTGCAGTCTGTGTCCTGTTGCTGCCTAATTGCGGCATGAGGACCTGTCACAAAGAGCTCTTTGGATCCTATTGCTGGTCTTGGGAAGCTAGGAAACATAACTGGTGGTTTCCAACAATAATGCTGGAAGATAACAGTGGTCATGAAGGGAGCAGTGCAGGTGGAGTGAAAAAAATTTAGTGAGAAATTTTGTGTGTGACCGCTAAAAAGTTTTTCACTTCAAAAGCTCAGGAGTGAAAAAAATTGTGTGTGACCACAAAACACTTCTGAGTGAAAAAAAGTGAAAAAAATCACTGGAAAAAAATAGTGAAAAATTTTGTGTGTGACCGCGGCCTTGATCCCATAAACCCACTCCCACTCTGCGTGGCTGAGTGCAGCTGCATGGATCTGGCCGTTCCAGAGCTTGGGCTCCACTTGTATCTGGGTGAGCCCTCTAATGGTTCTGAATCAGCTGAAGAAAAGTGGCCAGCTCAAGGACCCCTCAAGGGCTGTAACTGGGTAGGCAGCTCTTGCCGGCATTCATTGCCTTTTAGCAGCTTCCCCAAACAGGATCTCCAATTTTGATGCGCTTTGGAAGAAGCTAGACAGCTCTGCTCTTCACTTCTCTGAGACCTCTGAGATTGCGCTCATGATCTGGTTCACACATCCCTCTTCCCAAATTATGCACATGCAGCGATACCAAGAGTGTACTTCACGCTCGCAAGGGCTCGGAGCCTGCATCGGCGCAGTTCTTGGACCAGGCCTTGCACTTCATGGACAGCAGCCTTGCAGCCGGTACCTTGTCCCAAAGGAGCCCAGGCCCAGACCGTGAAGGCCCAGTGCTTTCTTTCCTGGGTGCACTCCTGGGTGTGGAGCTCGAGGCAGATGCACTCAAAAGAGTACGAGAAGGAAGGTGAGGTGGCCTGTGTCAGTGCAAGCTTGTTGTGGCTGCCTCTAGCTTTTGGCCTCGACCAGCGGCTGAAACATAGAGGAAGGTGCAGGAGTTAGGTGACTGCATGAATTTGAGGAGGACCTTGCCAAGTAGGTGATTGTGTTGTGAATGTGCCCATACCTCATCACTGTGCTGTCAGCATATGTGCTGCGTCCGGAAGCTAACCTCAGTGGATGACATGCTTGCTGATTTGCCATGAGATACTGAAATGTATTTTAGTGGCGTGCGTGTGCAACTGTTCAAGCACACCTGTGCGCAAGGGCACTTGTTCTGCCCGCAGACTGGCCAAAATGGCTGGGTCATGCATCCACAATCGCTTGTCATGTGTTCAGAGCAGCTGAGAGCGAATGTTCCTGCTTGTTATTCTTTACCACTCTGCTTCAGCAACTTCATTCAACTTTTATGCAGCTTCTTGAGCACAAAAACATGTTTGGCCTGGCTGCCCATCTGAGGATAAAGGCTGGTAGGAAGTCTCACTCAGGGCATGTGTGTGCGCTTACCCTGATTTTGCAACCTCACAAACCCTGCAACATGTGTGTGCTCTCCAACTGTGTAGGTGCTGGAGGGGCAGCGTGTCCGCCAAGCTGGCTTTGGATGTGCCTTTCACTAGCTCCAGTGCGTGTGTGTGTATGTGCTGGGGGGGGGGGGTTGCATGGCTGTGGCTTATATGAGGGGCGTTGGATTGATGAGGGACCTATAGGGTCAGAGCTGCCAGGTCGGGTCGCTGCTCATTGGTTAATACAACAATCCGCGCACCAAGTGCCAGAAGCTTTGAGGTCAGCAGGCGTGCTCTGGTGGTCAGGTTGCCCTGCCTTCCAATTCTTGTGGCCTCCCATGTGCCTTAAGGCATTTGGCGGCCGGCTTTATTGCTATATTGAGACACCCCAAGAACATGCTAAATCACGAGGTAGGGAGATAGTGAAGCACAGGTGCTTAAGCCCACAGCGTAGCACTTCAGCATGTCCTAGGGATTCGCACATGGGTGCAAAGCCCTGCCTAGCTCAATCCTAAATTGCCTTGCTCCTTTCTCTCCCCCCCAATTCAAATTTTCTCTTTGGTGCTGGGCACCAGTTGCATGCACCTGTAGAGCAAATTTTTAACACAGATGCACCACTGTTTGCTTCGTGTGTCAGGCGTGCGATGGAACTTCACGAAGGCCGCCCCTTATCCTGAGCTTGAGCCCTCTATGGTAGCAGAAAGCCCTTTCAGCGCCCATAATGAGCGCTGCATCTTTGATGGCATCACAGCTAACGGATTATTTGGGACCGGGCCTGACCATCCAAAACAATTTGACATTATGCGCACAACACAGTCCTTGAACATCGGTGTGAACAACCGGCAGCGTCGGCCAAACTCTCTTCTAATGCAAGTGACGGCCTTGCACAAGGGATTGGGGTGCTGAATAAGGCTCTGTGGGACAGTTGTGTGGCTTGTTGGGTGCATTGTGTTGCCATGCTGCCTGTGTCAATAGTTTCATCCTGGTGCATCACAGCACTGAACGCACGCTGGATGGCTCGTGCAAGCAAGCTCCTGACTGACTGCAAGCACTGTGGAGTACACACACAGCCACAGAGCTAATACAACAAAGTCTGTGCTCCCACATCACTGCTGAGTGTGGCTGTGGCTGACTTTTTCTTGAGCCTTGTAGGAGCCTAGCTTTGTTCAATGAACCTGCCGTTATTGCACTCGGTTATGGCTTAGCATGCTCTGTTTCCATGTATCTGCCAGGTAAAAGTAAGCAAGTGCTCTATCCTGTGGCCCTGCAAATTGCACTTCCCTAGTCCTAGCAGGCCTCAAGAGGCGGCGGCGGCGGCGGCGGCTGATGCTGATACTGCCGATGCTGATGCTGCTGATGCATGCAGTGTTTGTGTGCGTGTACAGTCCAGTGCACCAAGAGACAGAGGCACCATGGGCTCTGGCCTGCCCTTTGCCCCCAAACAACTTACAGTAGGCTGGGGCCCAAGCAAGGAGGTGTCTGCTGTCCAGGATGGGTTCCAAGGTCCATGTCAAGCTGCTGAGCATGGCGCTACAGGGCGTCCACAGCATAGCACTCCAGGGGGCAGAGCAAATAAGGGTCTTGGTGCTTCATGTTGCCTGCAGGTCAGAGAGAGCAATGATGCGGTTTGAGTCTGAACTTGGAATTGAAGAGGGTAATGCGCGCACGAGGGCCTTGTTGAGATCTTTGTCTCAGGTGATACGGGCCATGACCAGTTGCAATTTGATGCCCTCATCGTGATTGGGTTGTCAGGGGTACTTGACGCGCAGGTCAAACATCCATGGCATGCTTGTGCTTGGCAGTGAATGCTTTGTGTTTTGCGGCGGCTTTAGACGGGTGATTGTGATGTTACGGTGTGTTTGCAACGGGTACGCATCATCACCCAAAGGGGGGCTGTTGCTGTGCCTCTTACCTGCAGGCCTTCAAGTCGGGACAAGATGAACTATCCCTTTCCCAGTCTCCTCAGTCCAAGTCCAATATGCCGCCTGACACAGGCCATTCGTCCATACAGCTGACTAACGCATCGTCCCTTTTCAGCAACTCCCCTCTCTCCATGAACAGCACGTTGTCGCCTCAGGGACGTAGCACTGAATCAGGCAGCAGGGCCAGGAATTCAGGTGTGGCTGACGTTCATCTGCAGCAACCCCTGCCATCCAAGAATGCAGGTGCACACCCTTTGTGGCATGATCACACGTAGCGCAGTTTATTTGCAAGCCCAAGAAGACTGTGCCTCACCGGCATTCACTGTATGTGAGTGTGTGCCTGTGTGCTTTGCGGCCCTCAATGTGCACACAGCATGCATACTGGATTCAGGAAGCTGGGGGTCGACACAAAGACATCTCTGCAAGCTGCGCGCCATGCCCAAGCCTTGCCTTGTTAACAAGAAAAGGCTCTAGGCTGCATGTTGATGAAGATTTCAGGTGCATGTGGGCAGTCCTTGTTATCTGTGCAGTACTTCCGTTGCTGTGCCCCGACTTAATGTGTTTTCTTTGCACAGCCCCAAGACCATGTCCATGGAGCCCTCTTGGGGCATTGGTGCCAAATGCTGACCATGCCAATGGAGTGTCTGGTTCTTCAGCATCACAAGATGGCGGCAACCTTGTGCAAAGCCTCAGCATTTCTCCGAGATCTACACAGGTCCGCACCCTCCTGCTCGGATGCCTTGTATACAATTTTTAGATGTCTCCAAGCACCAAACTCGCGAAAATGGTATCAATACATGATCTGCAACTGCACATCAGCAAATGTGCATGAGCCTCTTTGGATAGCTGTTGGTGTTCCATGCTCCCGCCTCTTTCATCATGGGGGTCTCGTGCTCTTAGCCACTCCAACGTCCAGAAGTACAGCTTGCGTGCCGTGGTTAGAAATTTTGCCGTGGGCATGTATGAAAGTCAAGTTTTACTTTAAATCGACTCTCCAGACTCTGCAGTGGGCGGATACTGTTCTACCACATAAGGGATACGTGCACCCTCTGAAGCCCATTAGGGAAGTACACCCCTCAGGAGACCTTTCTGGCGCAGGCCCATGAACTCATAAAAGAGTGAATGTGGGACATCGAGTCTTTTCTTCTCTCTGACGCACAGGCAGCCACTCTCATCAACACAGCTTTTTCCACAGTTATCTCATCCCATTGACCAGGACTTGTTCACATGACATTGGTGCATCCTTTGGGCATTAAGACTTGTGCGATCAATCGTGTACACAACTGTGCTCACCAAGCAGGTGAACATTTCCCACGTCTCACTTGCTAGTAGCTTCAAGCATGTATCAACTGTACTGGTCTTTTTGTTGACCTGGTCAGTTGCTGTAAAGAGAAGCAAAACAATACATGCATTCGAGCTGGTTATTCAAACACAAAGATATGTACTACAGTCCACACACCTTCAGAGACATGTTGCACAACCATGTCTTCGTATTAGTATGCATACATTGCACATACATTAATGTCAAGGATGTGTAGAATTTAGATTATTAAGGTGTGAATCATATGTAAATCATGCTGGCACTCAGATGAACATGTCTTGTTCTTGAGCGCAGATTGCATGTGACAGCTCTGGAGGCCTTGGAATATGCATCCCTGAAAAAGGAAGTGGCATGACCCAATGTGTCTCAGGTATGTTTACAAGGTGCCTGTATGTCAAAAAAGCGCATGTATTCATCTTGGCATGTATGAACCTTGAATTGGCCATAGCTTTTGCACTGAAAACACATGTATTCATACCCAACAAGTGGGACCCAAGAATGCTCGCGTCTTGTCGTTTTCAAGGTTGATTGCAGCAGCTGTGTGTTTTCATGCAACTATTCTACAAGACGAGAGATGGCCAGTGCTAGCACTTACTCTTGGCCTGAACTATTGATTGCTAGTATTCAGGACTGGCAGCAGGCTGGAGTGGGGTGTGCTTTATGACTCTGACAGTCCCCATTTCTTTGATTGAGAAGATTTTGATGATGTGATTTTTGATGAGAGGACTGGTGCTTTCCGTACATGGCTGGCAGCGCTGAGTCTTTTGAGACCTACGTGGCTCACAGGGCTGACAGTCTTTAAGACAGCTGAGGATTGCTCTGACAAGCCCATCAACTCCATGGGCCCTGCAAGAGAGGCTGTGGCAAGGGCTGCTCAACCAGACTTAGTTCTTGAAGAAAGGAGCTTTGATGTTGCGTTGTCCCTGCTTAAGCCAGAGGAAAGTGACAAGTGAGTCAAAATCAAGATGAAAATAAACGATTGTGAAGAGTAAAGATGTCAGCAACATAAGCTGCAGCAAGCGTCTACTTTGGCCAACAATTGCGTTCTGCAAAGAAGCTTGTACACACATGTGCTGTCCTGACCCAGCATCTCACAACTCTCTGTGCCTGCAGTGCCGGGATCTTATGGACCATAACTCATAGTTTGAGGGCCTCAAATTTCTTATTATTACAGGATTTCTTTTGCTTGCAGGAGTCCCTTGCTTGTTGTCATATCTGACAGCACCCAACACCTGTGAGTCAAGGCAATTTTGTTGTTGTGCCTTACTTTGCGGTTTTCCTTCACATTCTTGCTACCAGTTTTGCATCGTGCGCTCCCTTGAGAAAAAGGCACTGATTGCTCTATCATGGCACTGCGGTAAGTGCTTACTAGGGAATTGTCCGCAGCAAGGAGAGGTTTGTGCAATACTGAAATCGGCATGCCGAACTCTTCTATGCAGGCGGGTGCGGGCAACTCTGTCTGCGCTGGCAGAGTCTCAGCTTGCTCTCATTGCAAGCATGATGCCTCAGCATGCCATCCAGGTGAGAACCAGGGCCAGGTTGACTGGCCCCTGAAATCTTCACCGCAAGCACTCCCTTTCAAGCATGGTCTGCAAATATAATCAGGGTTGTGCATCCACGCCATCTTTGAGAATTCTGACCGTCTGAACAGTACGGTGACGGTATGGTACGTGTAAATTGGTAAAAACACGGCCAGGAGAGAGAGACGGTGACAAATCGACCAGTTTGGTGGCACCTGTGCCAGCTTGGCCCTGCCAGCATGCTTGCAAGGGCTTGCAGTTTCACTTTCAGGGGCGCCCGCCCATCGAATTACTTCAAATGTTATACAAAATGTTATACAAAGAGTGTGTTGATGCTAAATTATCGAAAACGAGCACGGCATGCCTTTGCAGGCCCTAGCCTGCCCCCCCCCAAGTAGCCTGACAGGCCCTCCCCAAGCCAGAGGGCTCTCCCCACATCAGGCCTCAGCTTAGGCCTGCCCAGAAGAAAGAGTATGGTCAGCAAGAATGGCTGGGTGTAGGAGCAGTACATTAAGAGGCTTAAGAGCACAACCAAGACTGGCAGCAGCAGCAAGGTGGACAGTGAGGATGAGGAAGGGGATTCGCTGCATGGCTGGACACTGTCCAGTCCGCTGAGGAGGAGGAGAAGGAGCAGGCACAGCAGCAGCAGCAGCAGCAGCAGCAGCAGCAGGGTGCTGGCAGCCCAGTGGCTGAGAGCAGCAGCAGCAGCAGTAGAGGGGTAGAGCAGCAGCAGCAGCAGAGATGGGCAGTGACCTAAGATGGGTGGAGGGGGGTGCTCGCGGGGGTGTAACGATACACATCCCTATCGATTGGCATCCCTTGGGCAAGGATGCACGAAGACCGACTCCCCGCTATGGCCAGGACGTCCAAATCTAGACAGGGAGGAATGTAACGATACATATCCCTATCGATTGGCAAGCGCGGCATCCAAGACAAAGCTCTGCCTTTTTACAGGGGGTGGGAGGAATGGGTACTTCCTTTGAATAAAAATACCTTGTATTTAGGGTTGCTGAATACCGAATAATTATTTATAACCATAAAGTATGTATATATATCCTACGTATAGCATATACCGTAAAGTATGTAAATATCCTACGTATAGCATATACCGTAGCTATACGGGAGGGGGCAACTTATATAACCCGTACACCCAAACCGTATATACCGTTTCCTGGTTACGTGTACGGTCATAAACTGTGTACATATATGGGCATATATATGACGTCGAAATGAGTGGTTCCCGTGCCATTCCCGATTGATTCGTGATTGATTGATATTGCAGACTTTGGCGACCTAATCAAAACATGAAAGCATGGGACAGAGGGGTAGGGGAGCAGAGTGGAGTCAGGGACTGCAGCAACAGCAGGTGCAGCAGCAGCAGGCTTAACAGCATCTGCACATTAGCAGCAAACGGAAGAGACAGATAAGCAGGCAGCAGAGCAGGTAGCTCATGCAATCAAGCGCCAGTTGGGGATGCAGCGCGCATTGGTAGCAAGCAGCGTGCCCACTGATTGAAGACCTTGTTGCCTGTGCTTGCGCCGGTGGTTGGCAGGTTGAAGTGCAAGGTGAAGTGCAATTAATGTGGTGATGGCCCTGGGAGCTGGGTGCTCTCTTTAAGCGCTCTTGCAGATTGCAAGGGAAAGCTGATGATTGGTGCGAAGGAAGCCTTTGTCAGGCTGAAAAGGGGGAAGGGAGTGAAGGATGCAGCCTCGGCAGGGTTTGGGCGGCTGCGCATGGAGGCTTTGCCCCGCAGCCTTGCTGATGTGTGTTTGAACCTCTGAATGAGTAGCGGTCGGCGTATAGCCCTTATTGGAAAGATATAGAGCCCTACATAGCAATATATAGCGATATAGCGCTATATTCCAGGCGCTGTATGTGCCAGAACGCCCACATGCAACTGAAATTTTGTCATCAAATTTTGAGGGATGATAAGAAACCCTTTGAAACTCTCTTTTGCAAAATATAACAATGAATGTATAATAAGCAAAAAATAATTCAGTTGTGCTCTGCTTGGCCAATAGGCCAAGATATAACGCTATATTTGACCATGCCTATCTGACTCAGCCGTCTCTAAGTATGCACTCACAGTGCATTTTACTTCGCTCTTGCTGGCTTATGTCACGTTCATTTCTTTTAAGGGATATGCTATAGTGTCCCCAAAATGTATGATGACTAAAAATGTCAGTATGGGGGCCTTGCCATGTCAGATCTGATCTACTTAGGCAACATGTTACATGTCGAAAAGAAACACCGAGTCAGCTTAACTATTCCTAGCTGTACCAAGCTGCAGGCATGTTAGCCTTGACATAAACCATCTTCTCGGCTGTCTCAATGCTGAGGCTGTTTTGGAGTGGTGTGTAGATGTGCCCCTAAGCTGACCAGTTCCGCTCCGCTGCAGCTGACGTTGCATGTGCTGATAGAAGCTTGTTTGCTGCCACAGAGAGCAATGGGAACTGCTTTGCTGCCTTGCATAACCAGAAACTGCGCACAAAAAAGTGGCTTCACATGCTCAATGATCTGCAACTGCGCTGATCATGAGTCAGCTGCGGAGGCGCGCTTCTTGAGGTGAATACTCACTTCAGGCAAGGGCAGTCCACATCCACGAAGGGGCGCTCTGCCTTGATGATGTGCATTGCAAAAAATCTGTGGAATTGCTCGAGCCAGGCTGCTGTCACTGCAAATTCTGGGATGCTCTGCTCATGCTTCTTCATCTGGGGCTGTTCAATGCAATCCACTTCCTCTTCCTCCTCCTCCTCCTCCTGCTGCAGCTGCTCACTGGGGTCTGCATTGCTTGATCGCCTCATTTTTGCTGCTGCTTAGGCTGCCGAGGGGCACGTGTGACGCACAAGGGTCATCAACGGGTTTGCTGGGCTGAGGTTCATCTTGAACTCTTTGCAAATCCCCCTCATTCTTCCTTAATGACTGCAGTGAACCTGCTCTCCCATTTCTTTTCACTAGACGTCAGCTTCTTGAGCAGTTCAGCTTGCAGCGCCCTTGGACATATAGTTGCTTGCCATCATCCCCCAACTTCATCCATGACTTGAGCTCATGGTATTTATCCTCCATAATTATATTGATATTGCATGCCGACAACTACGGGAAGAGCCCACGGGCCCAATTCAGTTGGCAGCTACTTAAATTGGCCAAATTCACACATTTCATATTTTTAAAAATCTGCAGTGCTATGGGTCAACGCCAACCCCTATAAATGAGCACATCACGCTTGAGGGCGGGCGTGTGATAGTCTGTGACGCTGACTCTCGCCATGCCTTTTGGCTGATCCACATGCACATGATAGGTTACTAAGCCGCATCCGCCAAACGACGGCAGCTGAGCTGACGCCTAAAAGGCCTGCAACCGGAACTGAATCAGCTGATCATGATCCACATGAATTATCACGGCCTGCAAACGGAACCGAACCAGCTGATCATGATCCACATGCACAATCACGGCCTGCAACCGGAACCAAATCAGCTGATCGTGATCCACATGCACAATCACGGCAAGGCACCCCTGCTTCTTCACCCTCATGGCAGCAGCAGCTGGGTGGCTGCTTAGCGCCCATGTCACCAGCTGCTCCTTTGAACGCGACTGGGCGCTCTTTGGCAACATTTCCAGCAAGACCAAGAATTGTTTGGCTTGGATCGGGCCAAGAAGCTGTCTTATCGTCGGCAATAGCGACAGCGGGGGCACAGGGGCAGATGAGGAGGTTGCTCTGTCCCTAGCATACATAGTGATTGAGGATGAGCAATAGGCCAAGGGTTAAGATAGAGAGGATATCAGTGATGTGCAGGGAGTAAAATGAGACTTTGACCTAATAACAATTGTCTGCACAGGGCTGCTTAGCACTTCCTAGTATCCAACCGTGAGTTGATGCCGCACTTTGTTCATTTCAGACTTTCACAGGCCACTACTTTCTGTTGACTTGCCTCATTTCCCAAAAAAAAAGCAATTGGTTGTGCGCTCCCTGCTCTTCAAAAGCTACACAATGATCCCCCTGGGTCTGAATGGGGAAGTTGGGATTTGTGGTCTATACAAATCCTATGGTATACGGGGTATATATGGGGTACATATACGGTGTATAAGTTATCAAAATTTCCATAAACGGTTTCCAGCAACCCTACTTACATTGTGTCTTCAGCTTTGTTTTGAAGTAGTTTTCAAATATGTTCCCAAGCCAGCATTAACCAGGCGGAACTGTACACAGAACCGTACTTCACTGTTTAGACGGTCCAAGTTCCAAAATTTGAGAAGTGCGGTAAAAATTGAAGGGCGGTACCATCTCGTAATTCTTATTGTACAGCAAACTGCCTACTGTACTTGCAAAAGCCTGAATATAATAGACATGGCTCTTTGGCACACACACACACACACACACACCTGCAATGGACTGTGTTCTCTTCACGCTGCCCATTTCCTGCTTGTGCCTTTGAGCTGCCAATAGTGCACCCCTCCTAGCTGCTCCCCTATATGCTTAACAAGTCCCCAGCTCCCCTCTTGTGCTTGTTGCCTATAAGATTAATCACTGCTATCTGGTCTCTACTAACCTCTGCGCAGTTCCTGGCACTTCAAAGCACAGAGGCTGTGCCTGACCATGTGGGCCAGCTGGCACGAGCGCACCAAGGAGTAACTCTGATGTTCATGGACATCTGTGGCTTCACTAACATGTGCAAGGCAAGTGGCTTCATGTTTCTAACGCCTGAGGATATGGAGACGCGCTGCAACTCACAGCTCCTGGCTCACAAGACAGCAAGCCTGCTCTTGTACAGAATGAGACAGTGGGAGTCAGCTAAACAGCAGCATGATTTTATGCACTTACAAAGCAATTGTAATAATGGTCTGCGATGTGACTCCTAAAGAGTGCTGAATACTGCCTTGTACCATTGCCTGACACCTGGTCATGTCTAGTGGTTGGCAAATGCGTACCCTTCAAACAATAAATCCGTGTGCGAGTACCACTGGCTCCATTCATTCATGCAGAGTGTTTTGGCGTCAGAGGTGCTGGTCTTCTTGAACACACTGTTTTCTATCCTGGACAGACTCACAGACGTGTATGGCGTACATAAGGTGATTTTTTACACAAGGTTTTTTATTTTAGTAGGAAGTTAAGGATTAATACTTAATACATGCTTCTGGGAGCTGCTGCATTTAGGATGCAAGCAAAAGCCTGTGGTATTTGTCTCAACTGAAACCTGTTCAAATACCTGGGCTTGTCAGTTGCATTTGTACTATAAAAGCAGTAATTTTTCACTTCAAACCCCAAAAGTGCACTTTTCATTTTTTCACTTTGGGCATTTTAGGCATTTCATGGGGGTGGTCTCAGGAGGTCCCCAGAGAGGGTCTCAATTGTGCAAGACCCCTAGAGCCCCCTTGTTTGGGGTTTTGTATGTCGGAAAGAACATTTTAATTGGGAAGATGTCTGAGGAGACGAGGCTTCCCTATGTGGGTTACACTGTTGCGTATGTATAATCGATGAGAATCGATGTTGTGGCATCAGCCAACCATCCCTTTTCCCACGTAACATACACACGTGAGTTTTGCAGCTGCAGCACTAGCTGAAGATGATTCTCTGAGTTGACAGAGCACTGAGATGACGTCTCATGTATGTGTTAGCCAGGCTTACACTTGCGGGGTGCCGAATGTGGTGAAGAATGTCAGCCAAACATAAAATGAGATGTAAAGTCATCGCTGACATTTCCTGGGCGTTGAGACTGTCAATTTGAGGAGCACTTGTGCACAAAAAAGGCTTTCTTTGCATGCGTGAGGATATACTCTCATACGAAGGCAAGGGCTGATGCACCATGGCCACATGCACAAGGGAAAAAAAGAAGTTATTTAATGTGCACCAACCGCAGTAACCACGCTCTGCAAACTTTCCAGCATTCCGTCCTGGCACTCTTCGTATGATGGCTCAGGGTCAATTGACTGTCATGCAAGAACTTGCAGGCCAAGAGTTGAGTGCTTAAGCGAGGGCGTCTGCAGCATTGCAGGGTCCTTATGAACATTGCAGTCTGTGTCGTGTTGCTGCCTGATTGCGGCATGAGGACCTGTCGCAAAGAGCTTTCTGGATCCTTATGCTGGTATCGGGGAGCTCGGAGACACTAGAGTATGGTTTCCATTAGTAATGCTGGGAGAGAGGGGTGGTCATGGGGGGGGAAGTGCAGGTGGAGTGAAAACAATTAAGTGGAAATTTTCCAGTGTGAACGCGAAAAGTTTTTCACTCTGTAAGTGAAAACCCGCTTCATAAGTAAAGATTTTTGCTCCGGAAATAATGAAAATGTTGTGTGTGACCGCAAAATTTCTCACTTCCAAGTGAAAAAAGGTGGAAAAATCGCTGTCTCGCACGACCTGATGCTATAAAAAGTATTTATAACGCTATAAAAGTGAGGTTTCAAAGGAATTATGGCGAGTGCATTGCAAGAATTGGAAAGGAAGCACATGCTCGAGAGGCAGCCATGCATAGATGATCAGCCTGTTGCAGCCTCTATGCAACATAAGGCTCAAAGGGCCTCAACATGTAACAGCATTTTTCATCGTGGACTCGTGTATGCATCCCTAAGACCTGTGAGAGGGAACTGAGTCCCGGGGGGTCTGTTCATTACTGCTTAATCTGATGTTTATTACTTGGTGAATGGAAAAGATGCATTTCTAACTTCTGCGCCTTTTCATCCAATTATTTTTTTTTATAGCAAGGCATTAAAAAGGGGAAAGGACACAACATGATACTCTGAATTATCCACAATGTTAATATTTCTTATATACCTTTGTCAAATCTCACCTCATGTGAGGCCATTTTTGGTGATAAGAGGATGCAAAGTAGCAGCTTTTGTTTCTTATGGTGTGCTCAGCATTCTGGCACATTCTGGCACTCTCCACCTCAAATACTGAAGTATGCATTGGAGTTACTTGACACTGGCAATACCCAACTGTAACTCATCATACCAAGAATTCAGAGTTGTGGGCTTTTTTCGGGTGTCTTCACAAGTCGAGACTGCAGGAGATTGTTACATTGTTTCTGCTGGTATAATGTCAACTAAGCAGTCCGATGGATTTGGGCTGGTTGTTGAGGATGGACAGGACCCACAGGAATCAGCAAGGCGGGTCCTGGAGTTTTCCAAGGCAATCCTGGATGCAGCAAAGCAGGTACTGGGTGCTCAATATAATCTAGGAGCATCCCTAGGAGCTTCTTTTGCTCTCACTCATCCTTTTCCCACTTACAATTTTGGCCATTACCCCCATCTGATTGTGGAGCAGCTCACTCTTTTAGGTTAATAGAAGGAGTAGGTCTTTTACTTAATAATAGCAAGAGGATTGAGCGCCAAATGCAAGGTCTTTGCTTTTGCACTCGCACCTAGGCCAGCCTACAGAAATGCACTATTCTAGGTCAGCATGTGCTTGTGCTCTGTTTTTCCACCCTCAAGCAGACAACCAACAACTTGTGTCAATTTGACAATCAACCTGTCTTTAATCACCACTGCATTTCTGCTCTTAGGCATCCCTGTTTTTGTGGTTTGCTTCCTAGCACTAGGCAACAGTTGAGTCATCTACCGTATGAGATGCGCCATTCTTAGTGCCCAATTGTCTATACAGTATTTAAAAGCCTCCAGCTGTAATGTGTTTTAACTGTATTTGCCTTGCAGGTTAAGATGCCAGATACGCAGCAGCCTGTGCTAGTTCGGATTGGTATCCACACAGGTATGCTTAGTCCCCTACCCTAAAAAAAAGTGCCAATTAGGAACCTGCTCATCAATGCAAACAAGAACGAGGAGCATTTGTGTCAGGATTGGGGGGTTTGCAGTAAGCAAATGGTTCGTTTTAATTCAAAATGTATCAGTCTGATTTTCATGCACCTTTGCCCGTGAGCTTTTGAGAGAAGGGGGGGGGGGGGGGGGG
>LKMJ01003801.1_pt1 | contig 14103 bp, 15 predicted proteins | sample 643391 | NCBI WGS metagenome assembly LKMJ01 (sample SAMN04112250, study PRJNA286221) | soda lake metagenome | biome: soda lake; feature: Kulunda Steppe; material: water; isolation source: sample PL-Br10 brine of Picturesque Lake | place: Russia: Kulunda steppe | collected 2010-07
CTCTCTCTCTCTCTCTCTCTCTCTCTCTCTCTCTCTCTCTCTCTCTGTCTGTCAGAGGCAAACATAGAGGAGCAGCATGTTTACGGCTTGGGAAGCAGACTCATCGAGAGGTTGCGAGGTCATGTTTCTTGGGCCAGACTTGGGGGGAAGAGGACAAGGCCACGCCATGCGTGGTAGACTACAAGGCCAAGCAAGCGATTTGAGGCGCGTGCACTGGTGCCGCTGCGGCCGCTGTTGTGCAGGCTAAGGAGCAAGAGCTGGTGCAGGCGCAGCGGCAACTGCAAGCGCAGCAGCAGGCGCAGCAGCAGCAACAGGCGCAGCAGCAGGATGAGGGTGAGGTTGATGCACTGGGCCCGCAAGAGCCTGGCAGCCCCCCTCGGCCCCTGCTAGAGGTGTTCAGCCCTGATTTTTCCCATTTTGACTCGAGAGCAGATGATGGTCACGGCAGCTTTAGCGCGGAGCCCACGGGCGCCCCGCACTCAACACCTGAGCGTCCAGGAACACCAGACGGTAGGGAAGCACACAGGCGCGCTTCCTCGCACCCGGTGCTCTTGAGGTCTGGTGCTTGACGAGAGAATAGGAGGCAAAGGAGGCTGGCATGTGTTTGTGTGTGTCTATTTGTGTGCGTGTCCGTGCAGGGACGTACTTTTAAGGGTGCGCATCCGCATGCACGTGCACACATGCACAGCACGCACGCACGCACACACACACATACGCGCATGCAAAATGCATGTGCGTGCACATGTGCACACGCGTGCAAAATGCACACGCATGCGCATGCACTCACGAGTACAAATACAAGCATGCGCTCATGCACACACACACACACACACACACACACACACACACTGGGCGCAAATGTGCATGGACAGCACGCATGCCAACCATTGAGTCTGTGCATCAGACAAAAGGGGAGGCCCTGATGAGGCCAATGCGCCCGCAGGCTGTGCAGCAGGGGTGTGCACAGTTTTCGATCAATGGCAGCACGTGAGCAGACAAGTCTCTTTTTCAGAGCAGTTCTCTCAGGTGAAGGGGAGGGATTGTTTTTATGGGCTTATGGGAGATGAAGGGTTAATGGGAGAGTAAGAGAAGTGTTATTCAGTTTCTGCGCCATTCTGGTACCATGTACGTACGGGGTTCGCAGCCGGAGGTCCCATTTTGCCTGTGAGTGCCACACAAAGGCATCGCCCATGCATTTGGATCTTTCAGCACTCCCGTCCATTGTTTGTCCCGGGTGCGCCGTGCTCGGGAGCCTTATTTTTCTCCCTGCAGCTGTCTGAAGCCAACAGCTGGAGATGATTTGCTGCATGTCACTGAGTACCATGCAATTATCCGCCCGCATCTCGTATGTGCTTGGTGTAAATCGCAGGCGCACAAGGAAAGGGAGGGAGCGATGGCGACGATGAGAGCGGGATGATGGGAAGCGGGGGAGTTGGCCAGGTGGATGATGGTGAACAGGCCATGGATGCTTCCAGCAACTGACCGCCTCCACAGGCTTGTATACAAGCATTCCGGATCTAGATGCAGAACAACAGAGAGCAGGATAAGCTCTGTGCCTAGTGTCTACTGAGCGGGGTGCCTGTGACTTGCTGGGGGTCAGGGGGTTAGCAACTGAGTCAAATTAATGCATCAAGACAGCGTTACTATGCAACTTGGACACATAAACATCAAGACAAAGCGTCGCTTTTCAACTTGGTTAAATAGGCATCAAGACAGAGCGTGACCAATGATTCCTCAGCACACTCATTTGTAGGAGCAGAACGGGGAACAGCCAAAGATAGCGGTGTGCGCAGGTGTTGACGATACTCAAGATGGAAGGGTGAGTAGCCAGTGCTTGCTTGTTGGGATGTGTTGTAGGCAAATTCAACACACGTCAGGAATTTATCCGAGTCATCATGATGTGGTCCCACAAAAGCGCGCAGCATGTCCTCCAGCGTCCTGTCAGCTCGCTCGGTCTGTCCATAAGTTGCAGCATGGTTTGCTGTTGACATGACAAATTTGGTACCCAGTAGCCTTGTGAGTGTTTTCCAAAACAGGCTTGTGAAGCGTGGGCCACGATCAGAGTCCCAAATTCTTGGTAGGCCATGGTGCCGGAACACATTGTCAAAGAAAAGTCGAGCAACCCCTTCTGCGGTGACTGTAGTGATTGTAGGGGCCACATGGAAGCGCTTGGTGAGCCGATCTACAAAGACAATAATGGCACCATAGTTTGTCTCTTGTGTAGGCGGTAGTTGGGTGACAAGATCCAGCGTGACTTGCTCCCATTCATCTTCAGGGGTAGGCAGCGGGTGGAGGAGTCAAATAGGTTTGGAAGTAGAAGTTTTAGCTTTCTGGCAAGTTGGACACGTGCGTGTATAGTTGTGCACGTCCACAGTTATCTTGGGCCAGAAGTACTGCTGCACTGAGCGCTCAAGAGTCTTGGCCCTCCCCAAGTGTCCTGCTATGGGGGTATCATGAGCCTCATGCAAGAGCTTGTAGCATAAATCTCCCCGGGTATGTAAAGCCGAGCTGCCCCGCCGGTCAAGGGCGCTTGACTGCTCCCGGGTAAAGACCATAATAAGCCACCACGGACCTCCATGTCCCTGTGGCGCCCTAGCTCAGCTGCTTTCCAATAGCGTAGGTACTCTTCATCTTGCAGGGCATCTTGCTGCACTCTGCTCAGAAGGGAATTGTCTGGTTTCAAATCAGGCTTGCCAGAAAGAAGTCTGGTCTTCTGCTCAAAGCATCTGCCACCACATTGTGGCGTCCAGGAATATGTTCTACTATAGAATCTTAAGACTGTAGCCTTTCCATCCATTGTGCTTGTCTCTTTGGATCAAGTCTGGGTTGAGTTTGCATGTGAGTGTTGGCCCAGTTGTCCGTCCGCGCGGTAAAAAAAAGGTGCCTGCCATACAAGTAGTGCCTGCAAACTCTGGCGGCTTCTACAAAGCTCAAGAGCTCCTGCTCATGTGCAGGGTATCTCTTCTCAGCATCGTTGAGCTAGCGTGGGTGGAACGCAATAATGCGCGGGGTCTTGTCAATCTTTTGCATGAGCACAGCACCAACACCCACCCCAGAGGAGTCAGTGTGCAGGATCTTGGGTGCAGTGTGGTGTGGCGCTACAAGAATAGGTGCACTGCAAAATCTCCGCTTTAGCTCCTCAAAAGCCTTTTGCTCAGCCTCTTTCCATTATATGGCAACTGAGGATCGGCCGGTGGCTAGTCTGGAAAGTGGGGCAGCCACAGCAGAGAAGTGGAGGACGAAGCGTCTACAATAGTTGGCCAATCTTAGGAGGCTTCGGACATCATATACTGTCCGGAGTTGTGGCCAGTTCTTGATAGCTTCTATCTTTGTTGGGTCTGTGGCAATACCCTCTTGTGAAGCAATGTGCCCCAAAAACTCCACCTCAGTCTGGGCAAACGCGTATTTGCTGCTCTTGGCATACAGCTTGTGTTCGCGAAGTAGTGTGAGTACTTTGTGCACGTGCTCCTTGTGTTCTTTGAGGCTCTTGGAATAGATCAAGACGTCATCCAGGTAGATCACCACAAAATCATCCAAGAGTGGTCTAATAATGTTGTTCAATAACCTCTGGAAGGTAGCAGGAGCATTGCAAAGCCCAAAGGGCATCACTGTGTACTCATTATGTCCATATTGTGTGCGAAAAGCTGTTTTGGGAATATCCTCCTCTTTGATCCGAATCTGATGGTATCCACTAGCCAAGTCTATCTTGGAGGAGTACTTGGCGCCATTTTATTGATCCAGCATCTCATCAGTCCGTGGTTGGGGGTAGCGATTCTTGATGGTGATCTTGTTGAGCATACAATAGTCTTCGCATATTCTGAGCTCACCACTCTTTTTCTTCACAAACAGGATGGGTGCACCAAAGGGTGGGACAGATGGTCTGATGAATCCTTTCTGTAGGAGATCATTGATCTGGTTGCGTAGTTCGACTAGCTCAGTCGCGGAGAGTGGGTAAATAGCGCGGTGCGGTGGGGGGTGCCCAGGTTCTAGCTCAATGGGGTGATCCACAGCCCTTGGAGGTGGTAACCCGGAAGGCAGCCCGTCAAGCACATCTGTGAACTCCGCCAATACTGCTCTCATCTCGTCAGGTACATCAGTGGCAGGTTTGGGCTCCTCCTTGAGGGTGCACAGGTACATAGGTTCCTTTCGTGTGAACGCTCGCTCCAGCTCAGTGTGGGTCAGCATCATATGCCTAATGGAAAAGTCAATGTCCTCCTCTGGAGGTGTCTGAAGGGCGTGTGCCTTGCCATTGTACTCGAATTGTAGCGTATTTTACCTCCAAGCAATGTCTGGGTTGGTCTTTGTGAGCCATTCCTTGCCAAGAATTGCATCAAAGCCTTCGAGTCTTGTTGCATGGAATTTCAGAGAATCTTTGTAAGTACCAAAGTGTGTGCGAGCTTTGGGCAAAACAAGAGAGGGTGATTCCATCTGCCCATTTGCAAGCATAATAGTGTCTGGTCATTCCTTGGCCAAAGAGATAATGCCCGATTCCCAGAGTAGCTTCTCATCGATACAGTTGTGTGTGTAGCCCCTCCATCCACAAGGAACCTAGCAGGGATATCCTTAATCGTGCCCGTGAAGACAATCAATCTTGTCTCCTGCCCCCCATTGTTTGCAACCTCCATGGAGACACCGCCTTCCACTCTTTCTTTTACTTGGGGGTGGGGCCTTGGCGGCTCTCCCCTTTTCCCTGGTCCTCCCCTTTGCCGTGTAGGCGATTGTGCACGGCATCAAACTTTTTCTTGTGGCATTCCTTTGCAATGTGTCCAGGTTTGCCGCAGGAGTAGCAGACCACGCCTTGCGCCGACTTGTTACCTCTGCGCTGTATGTTACCCAACTCCATGGGCATAGGACCAGAAGTAACCTTTGGCTCCATAGCCTGGTAGCTACGTGAGTGAATAATGCAAGTAGATACACAAGTTCATCTAGCTCAGCTGTACCATTACAACTAGAGCCTAAATAGATGTACGGGGTCTGCAACAAGCTAGACTCGCAAGACAAGTTTGCTGGTGTTGACACGATGTCGCTAGCTGTTGCGTTCTCAATGGCTGTGGGCTACATATCGCCATGACGAACATCAGTCCACATGGGCTAGCTAACATGCACATAAGTTGAGAGCCTTCCCAAGCTTGGGGTCGACCCCCAGCCTGGTCGATAAGCTTATTGTTTTATAGCTGGTCATCGGCCAAAGAGTAACATGGAGCCTAAGCATATCGCCAAGTGTGCTGTGCTGCTGACAAAGACAATCAAGACACTCTAATTAGGCAAGGCATGCTTGAGGGGTTTCCACATAAAAAGCCTGGCTAGCCTGCTTAGGAAGGTCAAAAAAGGGAGGTGGCACTAGAGGAGCAACCCCTAGCAACCCCTTCCACACACGCACACATGAACAGGTTACATAACTGTATCCTATCCGCTGAACGAGGCCAGCTGAGCCGAAGCCCAAATGGCCTGCAAATAGAATTGGATCTCGACAGGCTCATATCAGAAGAAAGTTAGTGTCAGAAAGAGGTTTTGGCGAGAAAGAGAACTCAAGAGATGCTCAGACGGCCAAGTGAATCGCCTGAAATTTTCATGTTTGTTGGTAGTGGGGAAACCAAGACTGACAGGACGCTAACGTGTGGTTGCTTGCTTGAGGGTCCAGGTCAGCAATGTCCCTTCACATTCTCCTCTTCTTCAAGAAAGAGTCAACATTCGTGACAGTAGAGAGCCTTCCCTGGAGAAAGCATATGTATACATTTCACAATACCACAATCTCTGTAAGTTGCGCAAGACATCAGAAGCAGGCCTTCTCATTTGTCTGGTATGCTGGTAAAGTGTTGGAACACTGGGAGCTTTGAAGTCCTGTTGAGGTCCTGTTGAGGTCCTGTTGAGGTCCTGTTGAGGGCTTTGCAGGAGAAACCTGAATAGAGAGAGCAATGGTGCAGGCAGTGAAAGTGGGAGTGGAGCCTTGCCAGGGATACCATATAATGTCGTTCCGCTGTTAGACCTGATGGTGCTCGTGCTTTGTACGTTATGTACTTCTAAGCGAAAGGCCTGGCTTTTTATTCAAAAATTAGCAAAGCTCATTGAGTATCCATGGATGGTAACGTTTACTTTTAAAGTATTGAAAGTTTATGAATCCGCTAAAAATATCTTGAAGAGCTCAGGCTGGACATTCTTGCTGGATTGACGTGTACGCCCCTGCATTCTTCCAGCATGTGCTCTTGAGCCCAGAAAGTGCAGGCCCTTTTGCGAGCAAAGGCTTCAGTTGAGCATCAGTCGGGCTTAGTTTGTCAGGGAGGCCTTGAGCAAACATGGCCATGTCTTCAGAGGGAGCGCTGATTGCAGTCATAGCAGACGAGGACACCATCACGGGCTTCTTGTTGGCTGGCGTGGGCCATGTGGATCTACGCAAAAACACCAATTACTTGGTTGTGGATTCTAGGTGCGGATTCGCGTGCGAGACACAACCAAGCCATAGCTCCTTTAACGGCTCCTGTGTTCTATCATGGCCATGATCAATCAGCCTCTGCACCAAAAGGCCTTGAAGAAGTGCACATTGCTTTTCATTCCGGCTTGCTTTTGACAGGATGTCTGTATTTTAGGCGCAAGCAGTGGCTGTGCGTCAAGGAGTCTATTATCGCTCAGTGACATTTAGAATAAGTTTGGTTCCACATGATAGTGAGGAATGGAGCGCATGCTACTTACTTGGACGCAGCCCGTGCATGCAGTGCACCCATGTTGGACTAGGAAAGTTGGAATACATGATGCCCTTAGTCAATCCACATCCGTAGCGCTTGCACTGGCCAGGGCACTTAAGTTGCACCACCAAGCCTGCGCAAAGAGAGGCTGCGCGTGCGCACGCCTGGGACGCATAATACATGCCTACACATGCTTTCACGCAGGACCAACGTGCGCACAATTGAAGCAAAGTTCAAGGAGTTCACGTCCCGGGAGGATGTAGCCATCATCCTCATCAGCCAGAATGTGGGTGCTATGTCGCTGAGGTCATAGGCTTCCACTGGGCAGGGTGCCAAGGCTGGATGTGAACCTTGGTCATGTGCTTGTGAACAAGCAAGGCTGTTGCTATTCCAGGCAGAGGTGTCCAGCCGGCTCGGATGCTCAGGGGCGAGTGGCAGCCTACTGGCAGCAGCCTAGTTGCTTCGAGAGCTCACGCCAACTCAAGCCGTGGTGGTCAGAACTGTATGAGTGCGCGCCTTTGGGAGCTTTGCCACACAGAGCAGTGTGACCATGCACAAGTGTGGCCATGCACTAATGATAATGAGCTCAGAGCAGGGTCGCCATACACTAATGGCACCTGCCGTGAGGATAGGTAGGCCAGCGAGATGCGCGCACTTATCCCCATGTCCTCCAATGTTGTGACTTGCACCTTTGCTGGTGGCAGTGTGGTATGCATGGCCCGCGGCAGGCTACCTATCCCCATGTCCTCCCTGTGCACACTGCTACACACAGCAGGCAGGACCCAAGGGTTGCTTGCCTGAAATGTGACATAAAAGTTCAGCGTGCTAGTGTACATTAGGTTCAGGCCCTGTGGGCAATGGCTGATGCCCTCCAAGGGAAGGACTGATGTATTGAGGCACAGATACTTGGAGGCAGTTGCACCGCCTACTCTTTTGCAGGCACTGTGTGCTTGTTTGGTAAGATGCCAATCTTTGCTTGTGGTGTACAGGTGGCCAGCATGATCCGGCATGCCGTAGAGCAGCACACCAAGGCGGTAAGCGTGCATGCAGTTTCCAGGACTTGCGCGGGTAGAAGCATGAGTATGGTTGCATGCACTATACAACAACAAGGCTATTTTGCTAGACCAACCTGTCGCTGACGCATGATTTTTCTTGGATTAGGTCCTCCAATACAGGATTGTTTGAGGGTGCTTGTGCATAAATTTATCTAAGTACATCATCTTAGTTGCTCCCAGTACATCATGTCAACTGCTCCCACCATATGTGCACAGCTTTGCCCCCAGCTTGTCCAAAATTCACTGGTAACCATGTAGGTACCATCTGTGCTCGAGATACCCTCCAAGGACCATCCATACGAGCCCAGTCAAGACACCTTACTCACTCGCGTCAAGAACATTTTAGTGAGTTGCCCGTTCTTATCTTTACTTGTTTTCATCAACTTCAGCTTGTTGCAGGAGAGATGATGGAATGAATAAGGTAGGTTGAACTGCAATGATGGCATATTGGTTTAGCCTCACTGATTCTAGCTCTAACATGCTTGCAAATTTTGGAAGTAGTTGGCAGTGACTTGCAGAGGCTGTGTATTTTTAGCACAATGCGCTCTATTAGGCCAGTAAGCCAGGGCTGTCTCCCTGAAACAGCAGCAGTAGAAGCATCTATGGGGGCAGCAGCTTGGAAAGAGTCAGGCGTGGGGATCTAAGTTGTATATTCATTTTCCTGTGTTGTAATACAAGTGCGACACTTGGAGGGCAGTCCGAGGCCATTTTCAGCTGCAAAGGGCACATTGAACATAGCAATGTTGCATCGAGACACCAGCTTGCTCTGCCAAAATAACAGCTGTTTTAGACGCGACCACACTCTAGAGAGCAGGTCAGCTGAAGCAGGGTGAGGCTGCAATTCAGGAACTGACCTGGAGGAGCCATGTGAGCTATCCTTTTTTGACCAGGTGGTAGACCTGGTAAGCTTGGGTTGAGCTGCTCTTGTTTGGCAGGTACAGCTATTTTAAAATCTACCTTCCCTGGGGGTGCCACCAACTTGCCTGCATTTTCATTTTTTGACAAGCGGTGCTAGGAAGCTGCGTGAGACAAGGGCTCAACCTGGGATGACTCAGGTCAATCCCATTGCCTATTGGAGCAAGCTGTTGGTCGCTGCTGCTCCAGCGTTGACTGGTGGCTTGCTGTGCATGTCTTCACTCTCTGCCCTCCCTCTGCAGTTCAACATGAGGGTAAAATCGTGGGGGTGGAGAATCAGGAGGGAGGGCAGCTGATATTGGGTTCAGGATCTTTAGGGTCAGACCTTGGTTGCCCCGATTGGGAGTGCCAGGCAAAGGCCTCTTACCCTGTTTCCCACCCAAATCCTGAAGTCTGACACAAGCGCTATGCATTGTATTATAAAAGAATGTAAACAGCGCATTTTTCGTATTTTTCGCTGGGGGAAAATGCCTTAAATTTGCGCTGTGAACTTTTTGCCTTTTAAAATACTGTTGAATTCGAGAGTGCAGGGGGGGGCTGGCAGCCACAGCCTTGCTCAGGGATGCTCTCCTATTCATTGTCGCTGTGTTTTTGCATGAATTCAAAAGAAATTTATATCATTTAATGCTGTTCTAGCACTTCCACTCTAATCCTCATCGCTAAAGTCCCCTCCGATGCTGGACCCCTCCTCCTCCTCCTCCTCCTCCTCCTCCTCTGAGAGCACCACCCAGGGCTGGGCCATGTCCTGCTGCTCAAGGGACTGTGTGCGCTGGGCCAAGCGCAGGTTGCTGTACAACCACACCAAGTCATTGGCACGCTTGGTGCCCAGGCGGTTGCGGCTGTCGCCGTGCATGTAGCCAAAACTGCTCCAGTTTTGCTCACACCCAGATGCTGAAGCTGACAAGCTGAGGAGCTTGGCGGCAAAGGGCTGTAGGGCTGGGCAGGCATCTTTGCCGTACTGGTCCCACCACGCGTAAGGGGACATGGTCTTCACATTCTGGTGCAGAATGGGGATAGCCTTGCTGAAGACTCCTTCCCTGCTGCTGTACTTGCTGTACTGTGGGCCCTCAGATGGAGGCTTATATGTTTGATGGCCATATATGTCAGTAGGATGGAAGTTGAGGGGGTATTTGGGCCTCCCCAGACCCCCCTGACCTTGCTTCTGTTTTTTCCAGGTCAATTCGACAATCCATACGTAAAAATGCTAAATATAAACGAATTTTACTGGTGGGGACCTCCCAAACCGGCGCTGTTTACATCCTTGGTATTATAGCCACAGCCCAATTTTACAAGTTAGGATTAACCACCAGCCTGGTTGTAAGGCTGATTGGTTTGTGGCTGGTCATCGCCAGCCAAAAAGTAGTCCATGATGGAAGGCTCTGTCAGTTACAGCCTGAACATCGAACAAATTCAGTGTAAGCCACAGCAAGACTCATTAAGATGAACAAAATGAATGCAGTGTAACAGAATCTCATTGCAGGGGTATGATGCACTGTTTCTGATTAGAAATCAGCCTGACATGCTTCTGGAACCATTGCAAAATCTGGTGCTAAGGGATGGTAAGCGCATTGCAATGGGATAACGTGTGTAGATGTCCTACTTGAATGCCCGTCAAGTGCCACACGGCTGCAAGCATCCTAAGGCAATGCTAAAATACGCATTCCTAAGCACCATTCGCGAACTTTCTTTAGCCGTTCTCTTTCTCTTTGATCCCCTTGTGTGCAGGGTGCAAGCTGAAGGGATCTAAGATGGGTGCAGGAGTGGATTGTGGGCTGGAGTGGGGTGTGCGGCACACAGAAGAGGCAACTATGTAAAAACTTACATTACCGACGGGTATTAATTGTTATCATGACAGAGTGCTGCTTGAAGATGTTTTTATTGAACTGTATTGCTGGACAGAGGTAGCTTAACTTACACATTAAAAGTTACGGTCAGCTTTAGCCTAAAGGGAAGTTTACAAGTTTACAAGTTTAAGTTTGACCTTCAGCCAGGTAGTTTGACTGTTCAGGTTGCTGGTGAACACCAGCCATCAAAATCACATCCATAAGCTCTGAAATTTAACGACAGGAATCATGAGTTTGTTTTTGGAAAAAATGATGACATCTTTAGGACAAGCTTGGGAGAAATAAAAAGCTCCAGTCTGATTGACAGTAATTTTGTGTGCCAGTGGTAAATCGTGAAACAAGATTGCGAATTGAAGCCTCAACAAGGGCACAGAAAAAGAGTGCTTTTCATCTTGAATTGCCTGCAAGCCACACTTATCACAGGTACCATCATGATGTTCCCAGCTTCTTGTCTCGACTCGTAGCGCATGGAAATATAACCTGAAACGTGCCACGTTGCGCTGTGTTTGCTTGCCTAAATCCAGATGCAGATACCTGGGTACAGAAAAAGGCGGTCCATCAACAGTCACCGACCTAAAAGGCAATGCAACCCATTTATGATATTTTGCAGCCTTGTCCATCTGATCTTCATTGCCTAGCTGGTTTGCCTGGTACCAGGTACTCCTCAACCTCTTTCTCAGATCGACAACAAATTGTGACTGTGGAATCGTTTGAAATGTTCTCACGCGATGCTGGAAATCACCACTCCTTTCCAAACCATGAAAAGCATCCAAAAACTCAGCACTCCAGCACTTCTTGTTAACAGTGCTCATTGCAATATCAGCCTTGAGGACTTTGGCAAGAGTGCTACTATTACTGCATAGCAGAGCATGATTAAATCTCACAGCCGCTCGGAACCAATAGAATTGCAGGGGCTCTTGGCCACACTCACGTAACACAGACCAGCCTGAAGGGAAGATCAAAGGAAACAATCGCAGGTGCCAAATAAGTCACAAGTTAGGGTTCACCACCAGCCTGGCAGTAGGTTTGTAGCTGTCATTGCCAGCCGGAAAGTAGTTTTAGGTCACCGAACACGGTGTGAAATAAAGTTGCAAAGTTTGTTGTGCCGCTGAAGAAGGAAAAATGTTGCATTACGTAGAAAGTACTGCCTGCCAAATAGCAGGTTATTATTCATGACAGGGCGAGAATGGAAAAAATTTCAAGTTGATAGAATAAAGATCGATTTTCTCAGTCAACTAGCACGTATTTACGGAAATTGTTGTATCGTTGTTTTGTGTCACCATTACATTATCTTTCAAATCTTTCACATTCATTCACTCATGTTATCACAAGAGGTGCAAGGACAGCTAGAGAAATTTAAGAGCACCGTGGAGGCCCTGCAGCGAAATGCTGGCACTCTGATGTCAATGCTGGCTCTCCCTCAAACACCTGCAGCAGCACCACCAACACCACCGCAAAGTTCATCTGATTCAAGCCGGACACCTGTGCAAAGTACTCTGTCCCATTTGGAGCGGGCGCAGGTCTTACTTGCGCTCGGGCAGTGCATGCATGCGCTGCATCAGATGCACATGAAGGCGTCAGGCCTTGACCCTCAAAAGCATTTCGAAAGAGATGTTCACAAGGTGAGGAAGAATGCAAGATTGAAGGCACACCAGCATCCAATATACCTGGTGACACTTGAAGAGGTCCTAAATTTTTGGTTTGTAAGGGACTAGTGGCATATTGATTTTATAGCTTCGAAGGTTGAGCACTCTTTCCAGTAATACTTGCACTCTTTCCTGCACAGGAAAACGAGCGCCTTGCTGCCTACAAGAAGAAGGTGTCCAAAGCAGTAGCAGCTCATGAGCTGGCAACTTCGAAGCCCACAATCTCTCTGAATGTGTCGGCGGCCAATAGGTGGGTCAAATCATAAATATAATATTACGTATAAGTGATGTACCACCATTGAGCTGTCTTTTAGCGGGGCAAGCTTCCTGCATTGCTGTTCCATGGAAAAGGTGGACATGGTCGGTGGGAACACCGCATCTACTCACCACCAACATGTTTGTTACACATGCACATGCACAAGGGTTCTGGCACATAAGGCTGTATACAGGCTTGCATCCTGTCGTCATTTGATAAAAGGTACAATCTGATTACTGACAATGGAAAATCAGCCAGATTGGTTGCAGTATGTTTGGGGGTGTGTTTATGAGATGCAGCTTGATTGATCAACTTTCTACCGCCCTTTTTTGGTGCGCATGCAGGTTCATTGACCATGCCATTCCAGACCTGAATCCTGAGCAGCGTCGTATGTTGAAGGAGCAGTCACAGGCGGGCAAGCGCCAAGCAGAGGAAAGGCGCGCTGACGACCAGGCAAAGAGGGCGAGAGGGGCGGCAGTTCGTAGTCATAGGGGTGCAGGCAGAGGGGTAGGCAGCAGGCAAGAGAAGGCCCGCGGGGTTGGGAGCGTGAAAGACCACGCCGTGAGCTTCCTAAACGCAGTGCTGCAGGAAGGGCTTGGGGCGGGACCGCAGGCCCCACAGCCGCCGCCACCGCTGTCTTCACCAGAGTCATCAGATCCTGACAAGTGATGGCTGCCTGACCGTGCATTGTAGTTTTGCTTTTTTTTAGACATCATTGCAGCTTCTCCAGCTTCTTGAGAGTAGTGCCCACCTTATTGATAGAGTTCAGACTTTTATTGCACTTCTACTCCCGTGTAGGAATGAGTTCCAAGCCAATGAATTTAACCTGTTGCTCCACATTCGACCTAGGCAATGAAAATATTCCCTGCATAATTGGGTTTTGACAATATGGTGAAATTCGAAATACGCCGAATGATGCGATCGAGCGTTTGCCTCTGAGCTTTGAGAGCAGGCGGAGGAGGGGGATCCGGCCGGCCGCGGAGGCACTAACTGACGCCAGCTGACCCTCCCCCCTACCCCCAACCCCTACGTGGAACCAAATATGTAAATTTAACAATGCTTAAAACTGTGTTAGCTTGGGGCCACTAGAAGGTGCAAGATGGAGGTAAACAGGTGCGCATGCATAAAGAGGGCATGTCCTGGGGAGGGTCTTTAAAATCCGCAGAATGATGTTTAATGTTTTACAGTGCGGCAAATGATTCGGCGAAATTCAAATTCGCGAATGATTCGAGATGCACGACTCCTCCCTGGTTTTGACCATCGCTGTAAAGTCAAGGAAAATGCAAACTTCGCCAATCCTCTTAGATGCTGTCCATCCCTATGAGGGTGATTAATAGACAAATGAGAAAAGAAAAGCCTCGTAGGCAGTGAAAACACTCCCTCCATCCATTAAGGAAAAGGGGTCACCAAGGCCCTAGGCAAAGTATGACCCTCAGTGAGGGTCCCTCACCAGCAACTAGAAATAAAAGAAGTCAGTGGGGATCAGGAGGGTGGCTTGCAATGCCCCGCTCCTGGCCTTGATGATGATTTGTTGCAAAAGTTCTCAAGAGCACGTCTGGAAAAGAAAAGAAAAGACTACACTAACAAGGTAACCCCTGTTTGCGTGAATTAAGGAAGAAGTTTACATCTGGTGCAAGCACCAGGCAAACCTCCACCATCAAACGAGGAAGAAGGTCATTAGTGGGGGTCGGGAGGGTTCTGAAAAGA
>LKMJ01003802.1_pt1 | contig 14103 bp, 13 predicted proteins | sample 643391 | NCBI WGS metagenome assembly LKMJ01 (sample SAMN04112250, study PRJNA286221) | soda lake metagenome | biome: soda lake; feature: Kulunda Steppe; material: water; isolation source: sample PL-Br10 brine of Picturesque Lake | place: Russia: Kulunda steppe | collected 2010-07
CCACGAATCTGTCGGGTGCTCGAAGCGGTACTGAAAACTGACTGTCTTCTTCGGCGCTTCGAGTAATGCGTTGAAATTATCGAGATAGGTCGATTCATCCGCGGGGTGGACGTGTTCGAGGGCATTCTCACCGACAAGCGAGGACGGTTCCTGTCCAATGATTGTTTCGACGGTTGGGCTGACGTACGTGATCGTTCCGTCAGGATCGACGTGTGTAATGATATCCGAGGAGTTCTCGACGAAGGCTCGAAACCGTCCGAGCGCTTTCTCCCGTTCGAGACGATCCGAAATATCCCGCAGACGCCCAACGACACCACCGAACTGTCCATCACGCCGCAAAACTGCGAGTTTGTTTTCACAGGGAACTCGCTGGCCATCGCGGGTTTCAACTTCGAGTTCGAACGTCTCGTGTGCCTCATCCGCGGTAAGTAGCGAGTGAATCTTCGCTTGCCCACGCTCGAATGTTTCCTCATCGACGACGACCGACGTGTCCGATCCGATCAACTCTCCCGTCTCGTAGCCAGTCATCGAACAGAACGCCTCGTTGACGAACGTAAAACAGCCGTCATCATCGAGCAGATAGACTGGATCCCCGGTCGCCTCGACGATCCGTTCGTACTCTGCAAGCGCTGCTTTTCGTTGCTTGTGGTCAGTGATATCTGCACAAAAGACAGTCAGCCCGCCGTCACCAGGGAAAAGACGTAGTTCGTACCAGCAATCAAGCGCCTCTACGTACCGCTCGTAGGCAATTTCACGACCAGTTTCGAGCACTGCCTCGAATTCATCGAGTGCAAAGAGTCCGTCATCTTCGAGTTCGGAGAGGTGCTTTCCGACTGGTTGGGAACCGAGCAGTGACTGGGCACTCTCGTTGAGAGAGGTGAGTTGTAACGAACAATCGAACGAAAAGACAGGCTCGGAGATGCGTTCGATCACACCAGTTGTGGCTTCGGTGTCGGGCTGGTGGTCGGTCACGGCAGTCTCTACGGACACACACCCAATGAAAGTTCGTATACAGGTCGTTACCGGAATTTAAATCGCTGGTTTTCACCAACAATCGTACTCGCAATTCCGGAACCGAATGCAAAGGCGACTCGCTGTGCACCGAGATTGAGTCGCTGTGCAAGCCCGTGTTCTGGCTGGAACTCTCTGATCTGTACGTCCTGTTCGAGTGTCTCTTTGAGCGCCGTTTCAACATCCCGTCGCGTACCGAGTTCGTCGACGAGACCTTTCTCGGCTGCCTGCGTGCCGATATAGACGCGGGCTTCTGTTGCCTCGATTACTTCGCGGTCGAGATCACGCCGTTCGGCGACATTACTGACGAACTGGTCGTAGTATGCGTCGATCAGCCCCTGTAGATACTCGCGTTCGTGTTCTTCGAGATCTTTCAGTGGCATGCCGGCGTCTTTGTACTCACCAGCGGTCAGCTGTTCGTATTCCAGGCCGACTTTCTCGGCCAGCTTTGCGGCTGTCACGCGCGAGCCAATAACGCCAATCGAGCCGATGATACTGCCATCCCGTGCCCAAATTTCATCACAGCCACTCGCGATTTCGTAGCCACCGCTTGCACAGGTATCGGTCGCGTACGCGAGAGTTGGCCCATCGAATCGCTCGGCAGCGAGTTTGATATCTTCACTCGGGACGATTTCGCCACCGGGGGTGTTGAGCCGAACGAGCAGTGCTTGAACGTTCGTATCGGCATCGGCGCGTTCGATCTGGTCGACAATCTGGTCGGCACCAGCGCCCGCCGGTGTTTTTCCCAGGCCACCGCTTGTCTCACGGCTGATCGGTCCCGTGACTGCAACCTCGGCGACGTTGTATGCCGGTGCAACCGAGCCGGCCATCCCACCGGCGATCCGGAAGATTGCCGGGATGAGAAGTAAGAGGAGAACGATACCTCCGAGTTCGAGTGCTGATTCCGGAAATTCGATGAAAAGCAACCAGCCCGACACAATGCCTACAATGATAATACCGACGAACAGGACCGCGCGGATGAGTGTGTTCAGGACTCCCATTGATGTCAGGCCAGTTGGGCCGCTTGAATAAGTGACCTGTCTTTGCGACCGGTAAGATAACACTCAGATATCAATATGATGCTTCGAGAACTGTGATTTCGTCTGCCTCGGTCGAATCAACATCGAGGTGCATCGGAATATACTCGCGGCGTTCGTAGGTTTCTCGCTCGTCTTCGCTTCCGACTGTACACCAGAGCTGGACCTTCTCCGGCCCGTACCACTCACACTGGCGGTTGATCCCGAAGCAGATGTACTCAGACCCATCGTATTCGATGACTGCCCCCTTTCTGATGCCGGGATCACCACGGATGATGAGCTTTTGCATAGTGTAGCGTTCGAACGAGGCCTCCTTAACCACTTCGGAGAATTATCGGCAGTATTCACGACATTACCAACGCTTTCAAAAGGGGGCTCTGTCTGTAATACGTATGAGTGAAGAGAAGCCCGACCGTTTTCAGGGACTCGATGCAGCAATCAAACGTGTTCGTAATCAGATCGACGAGACAATCGCCGAATCAAAAGCAATGAGTGATGAGGCGATTCGTGATCTCCGCGACGCACTCGATGATGTCGATGACCGAGTCGACAAACTCCGAAACCGGACAAAAGAAGAAATCGATGAAGCCCTCGCAGAATCCAAGGAGGCAAGCGAGGAAGTCCGTGAAGAAATTCAGGAAACGCTCGACGAAATTGACGAACAAGTAGATGTGCTACGTGATCGCACCGAAGAAGGCATCGACGAAGCCGTCGAAGAAGGCAAGGAAACACGCCAAGAAATCGAAGAGGAAGTCACAGAAGCAATAGACGAACTCGAAGAACGTCTAGACAACCTCGGCGAAAAAAAGTAATCACACTAGACAGCAGATCGGAAAGACAACAGTTTATTTCGAACACCACTGCCCCGCATAGTGGCGCAGAGGGTCCGCCCAGATACCTATAAAATAAGACTGTTTCTGATACCGGTTGCTTTCTCATAGAGAGTGGGATCAGAACTGTTTTGAGTGCAGTCACAAACAAACAGAAGAGAACGGAGTAACAGAGCAATGACAATGTTCACCCAATGCTGGCGCGAGAGTTCCCCGTTGAGATTGTGTTTCCCCCAAATCACCTCGTTGGTCCGTGTCCCCGAGGAATCTACCCTGCCGAGTGGCTCTGTCTCGATGGAGGGGAAATAAATGGCGAAACGAAGCGAAATAATCCCCACAGTTGTCGAAGCGATTGCAGAGGTTGAAGATATTTCAGCACACGATCTCGATTACGCACTATACGATTATATCGATACGACCGCACTCGAATCGCTCGTTACGTCAGACCCCGGTGAGTGGATGCTCGAATTTCGCGTGCCCGACCATACCGTTCGCATCGAGGGGACGGGTGAGGTATTCGTTGACGATGAACTGATCCGAACGTTCGATTCCGAGACACCCGAACAACGCGGCTAGCACCGAGATATACCAGACGCAGACATGTCTTGTCTGATACGAACTGTTCATCCTGTTTCTGAATTTTCCGGCACAACGCTCGGGGAAGGGACTGTTTAACCGTCTTCGCTCCAATGAGCGCATAATGTCAGATCTAGCAGAAAAGACTGTTGCTGTCATCGGCGGTGGATTTGGTGGGCTCTCTGCGGCCTGTTATCTCGCCGACGCTGGGATGGACGTGCGTGTCCTCGAAAAAAACGAGCAACTCGGGGGACGGGCGAGTCGTCTCGAACAGGACGGCTTTCGGTTCGATATGGGGCCGTCGTGGTATCTGATGCCGGATGTTTTCGAGCGGTTTTTTGCTCATTTCGACCACGAGCCTGCCGATTTCTACGACCTCGAACGGCTCGACCCACACTACCGGATTTTCTTCAAAGATGGTGACCAATGCGACATTCGCGGTGATCTGGAGTATATGCGGGAACTGTTCGAATCGTACGAACGTGGTGCTGGTGAGCGCTTCGAGGAGTACATCGAGACGAGCCGCGAGCACTACGAGGTTGCGATGGAGCAGTTCGTCTACGAAGACCGCTCACGCCTGCGTGACTGGGTCGACCCGGCTGTAATGCGTGCAGCCCCGATTGGCTTGCAACTTATCGGCTCGATGCAAGAGTACGTCGAGCAGTATTTCGAGCATCCGAAACTAAAACAGATCATGCAGTACTCGCTGGTGTTTCTGGGCGGCGCACCGCATAACACACCCGCGCTGTACAACATCATGAGCCACGTCGATTTCAACCTCGGCGTCTACTACCCAGAAGATGGACTCGGTGGCGTCGTCGACGGAATTGTCGAACTCGGCGGAGAACTCGGCGTCACCTACGAGACGGACTGTGAGGTCACAGGACTGACACGAGCGCGAAACGAGTTCATCGTCGAGACAGCCAATCGGGAATTCCGTCCAGACCACGTCGTCGTCAATGCTGATTACGGTCACGTCGAACAGGAGTTGATGCCAGAACACGAACGCCAGTACGATGACAAATACTGGGAGAAACGAACGTATGCGCCATCGGCGTATCTCCTCTATCTGGGTGTCGAAGGCGATGTGTCCGAACTCGCACACCACACGCTCGTGTTGCCGACCGACTGGGACAGCCACTTCGAGCAGATTTTTGACTCGCCGGCCTGGCCGGAAGAACCCGCTTATTACATCTGCGTCCCCTCGAAAACCGACGACTCGGTTGCACCGGAGGGACACAGCAACCTCTTCGTGCTCGTGCCGATTGCGCCGGGACTGGCCGACGGACAGCGCATTCGTGATCACTACCGCGAGAAGATCCTCGACGATATCGCAGCACACACTGGCGTTGAACTAAACGATCGAATCGTCGTCGAAGAGCAATTCAGTGTGTCAGATTTCACCAGCCGATACAACGCCACTCGTGGCACCGCGCTTGGACTTGCACACACACTGCGCCAGACAGCCCTTTTGCGCCCGTCGAACCGGTCGTCGGCAGTCGAGGGGCTGTATTTCACCGGCTCGTTTACGACGCCGGGCATCGGTGTCCCGATGTGTCTGATCAGCGGTGAACATGCCGCCGAGGCGCTGATCGAAGACCAAGCCGCTAAGAGCGTGGATATCTGACTTCGTACTAGAATCGTGACTGATGTCAGTGACCGACTCGCCAGACTCGTCCCCTCCGAACAGACGCTCGTCGGGTATCTGTTCTGGCTGTCGCGACCACGCTTTTGGTTCTATCTTGCGGGACCAGTAATCGTCGGTGTTGCTTACGGTGCATCGACGGTGAACGAACTCGTGACAGTGCTAACTGTCGGGCTGTTTCTTTATTTTCTGCTCCCGGCGAATCTGTTTCTCTACGGTGTGAACGATATCTTCGACGCCGACATCGACCGGGTCAATCCCAAAAAATCCGAGGACGGCCCTGAAGTCACGTATCGCGGTGACCGTTCGGTTATCCTCGCTATCGCTATCTCGACCGTCCTTGGGTTCGTCTTTGTCCCGTCTCTCCCAGCCGAGGCACTGGCTGCACTGGCGGGCTTTTATTTACTGGGGGCTGCATACAGTATGCCGCCGCTACGGCTGAAAACCACGCCGTTTCTCGATTCCGTCTCGAACGGGCTGTATATTCTGCCCGGCATCGTCGCCTTTACAGCCGTCGCTAGTGAATTTCCGCCACTTCTTGTGATCGTCGGTGGCTGGCTGTGGACAATGGGAATGCATACTTTCTCGGCGATTCCGGACATCGAACCCGACCAAACTGCCGGAATTCAGACAACTGCAACAGTGCTCGGGGAGAGACGGACACTTGGCTACTGTATGGGATGCTGGCTCGGTGCAGCCCTGGTGATGGGACTCGTCCACTGGTTTTTCGCCGCGGTCTTTTTTATTTATCCACTGTTCATTGCAGGAATCGTCCTTGCGTCGATTGACATCACCCGCGCGTACTGGTGGTTTCCGATCATCAACACACTTGCCGGGACCGTGCTGACACTCGGTGGTATCTGGAGGTTGATCTATGGTTGACGGAGAATCAAACGAGAAGCGACAGGCTGACCGTGAAACGGTCGCAGGAATCGACCGACAGACAATCGAAGAGACACTCGATACAGTTGTCAGCAACAACCGGTTTACAATTGCCATCGTCTTCCCGGTTATCGGCGCGATTACGTTGCTTGCAAGCGCCGAAGGGTTGCTTCCCGGCTGGCTCGAATTCAATCCATACTTCGTGCTGTTCGGCGTCTTCGTTATGCGATTGCCGCTCATTTCCGGCGTCACTCCATTGATCGACCGCCGGGCAGCACTCGCGTTGTCTGCACTGATCATCTATACGTATGCAATCGAGTACGTGGGTGCAACGACGGGCATTCCCTACGGTGAGTTTAGCTATCAGGTCTCACTTGGCCCAATGCTTTTCGGGACGATTCCGTGGGCACTCCCGCTGTTTTTCATTCCACTCGTGATCAACAGCTATCTGCTCTGTCTGTTGTTACTCGGAACGCGAGCCAGTTCGCTTGCAATCAGACTTCCAGTGATCGCCGCGACCGTCGTCGCCGTTGATCTGGTTCTCGACCCTGCGGCGGTTGCGCTTGGGTTCTGGGAGTTTGCCGAAGGTGGATTCTACGGTGTGCCACCGTCGAACTACGCTGGCTGGGTGCTTAGCGCAATCGTCGCGACGGCGCTTATCGATATTGCGTTCACTCGGAGCGAACTCGAAACGCGGGTGACCGATTGTGAGTATATTCTCGATGATATGGTCAGTTTCGTGTTGCTGTGGGGTACGATCAACGCCTTCTATGGGGCCTGGATTCCGGTCGCTATTGCGCTTTTGTTCGCCGTCTCGTTGATCCGTCTGGATCGGTTCGATTTCGATGTGCGTCCCACACTTCCAGGAAAATAGACTACTCGGGCGAGGGCACGCCGTGTTCGATTTCGCCGGTGGTTTCGTCGCCTTCAGGCACCGCACTGACACGCCGGAAGACAGTCACCGGATCGTTGTACCGCCGCCAGTTCCACCACGTTCGAGCAACGGTCCACAGTTTCCGCGACCGGGAAAGCTCCGGCCGTGTCGAGAGGACATCGAACTCCTGTTTTCGGATGAGCCGGTGGTGTTCGGCATACAATACTGCCGCAAGGACAACGGGAAACTGACAGTCTTTGGGCAAGTGCTCGATGCCAGCTACCCCCTTTCGGTACAATTGCTCCGCGCGGCGAAGCTCTGACTGGATGGCCTGTCGGAACTCCGGTGTTGATTCCTCACGCTCGATTTGCTCGACAGAGACACCGTACGTACGGAGTGTCTCCATTGGGAGATAGATCCGGTCGAGTTCGCGGATATCCTCACGTACATCGCGAATGAAATTCGTCAGCTGGAATGCCTCACCCAGTGCCATGGCGTGTTCGCGAGTGCGTTCGGGCTGTTCAACGTCCATTACGGCAGTCATCATGTTCCCAACGGCAGCAGCAGAGCCGCGCATATAACCTTCGAGGCCGACATAGGTCTCGTACCGGTCTGTGTCGATATCCATACACATTGCGTCGATGAACTCGTGAATCTCTTCGTCCGGAATCGCTGCTTCCTCCCGAACCGCACAGAAAGCTTCGATCACAGGATCATCGGTCTCAGCGGCCCCAAGCGCGGCCTCACGGAGGTGTTCTAACTCGGCTCGTTTAGCTTCTGGTGAGCGACCGGACCCATCGTCGACAATCTCATCAGCAATCCGAAAGAAACCATACAACACGTATGTCTGTTCGCGGATACGCTCGGGAAGTAACCGTGTCGCATAATAGAACGTCTGGCCAGTTTCCCGGTGAATGGCCTTTCCTCGCTTGTGCTGGCTATCTCTCACATCATTTTGTTGGGTCTGTCAATATTAAAGCTGACTATCGTTTCCCGGTAACAATTTCTGATATGTGCGCATAATTATACCATAACTAGTTCGTTGTGAAGGTATATTAGCAGCGAGGACGCAGCATAAAAGGGGTTGCCGGAGTGGTTTGGTGGCTGTCAGTTTCTCCTGCTGAAACACGGAGAGTAGTATTTGTATACAGAACAGTAAAAACAGTATTATGAGTGGTCTCAAGAATACGGGAGAAAGCAACAAACCATTACCGGCGGCTATTTTCGGCGTTGCTATCGAGGGACAGACATACAAGAACGTACTGTATCTCCTGTTGGCATTTCCGCTTGGACTCGTCTACTGGATTCTGTTGTCGGTCGGGTTGGCAGTCGGTATTGCGCTTTCGATTCTCGCTGTTGGGATAGGAATCTTGCTATTAACACTCATTGGAATACGAGTGCTTGCGCGATTCGAGTGGTGGCTTGCAAACGAACTACTGGCGCTCGATCTCCCTGCTCCTGACGACCGTCTGCAAGCAGATGGTTTCTGGTCGACTATCAAACATTATCTCGACGCACCGTCGACGTGGCGGGGGTTTGGCTTTCTCTCTCTCAAACTCTGGGTTGGTATTATGGGGCTCGTATTGGTGGTCTTTCTCTGGAGTATGGTCGAGTTGGTTTCTGCCCCGCTTCGATATCCCTACGAGGTTGAGTTCGCTATCGTCGGAGACCAGCCGCTCGTCTGGTCGATCAGTTCGCTTCCGGAAGCGATGCTTGCAGTTCCAGTTGGTGCTCTGCTCGGGGTCGCCATTTTGCATCTCTCGAATGGCGTTGCATATATTGCAAAACAGATGGCGGCGGCGCTACTCGGAAATCCAGCGGAAAAGTCAAAACACGAATCACCCTAGTCGGTGGCGTAGCCAAGCGCCGAATCGATCCGTCCGAGTTCCGGGCCGGTGGTCGATTCGCCAACGATGTATCCTTCGTCGTTTGCGATCAATCCGGAGCCAACAAGCGGACCCCCGTAATTTATCGTCCCGATATCGGCCGGGACATCGAGATGGTCCTCTAACTCGTCGAGTTCTTCGTCCGTTGATTTCGGGTGACAGAGCACGCCGCGGTTCGTTGCCACCGCTGCCGTCCCGACAGTTTGGACACCCGCAATATCGCCTCGTCGGACCGGAACATCGAGCCCGTCCTTGACCGCCTGAATGGCCTCCCGCGGAAGGTCGGGATGGACGTACGCACCACTGTCGTTTGCAAGTACAACGTTGCCAGCAGCGTTGATCCGACCGGGCAGTTCAGTGATCGAGAGATCAACTGCATCACCGATCCGTTCGCGTTCGCGCTCCCGGATGCGGCTGCTTACGAGCAACCCGTTTTCGTTGCCACAGACGAGTGAGCCAACAGTGCCGGAGCCACCGACCGTAGTTGGGACTACCTCGACATCGAGTTCAGCCCCGCAGGAATCGCGGAGACTTTCCTCGACATCTGGGCGGACGAGCAGACAGTCGTTGGTCGCCCTGGCGAAAACGCCAATGTAGGGTGACCCAGAGAATGCCGCGCGGAGCAACGTTACTCTGCGGTTTCTGCTTCGACGACGCCTTCGCCTTCTTCCTCGAAGCGCGCCGCACGAATTCGGATCTTGCTCGGAGGCTGTGCTCGACCGTTCGACCAGACCTCCTCGTTGATCGAGGGGTCCAGCCGAACTGCTGCTTCTGGTACCGAGAAGTGCTGGGCGAGGTGTTCTCGGATGATCGACAGCGCCGTATCGGCAGCGTCGGTCTGTGAGCCTTTGTTCACACTGCGAAGCGGGACATTGATAACCCGCTCCTCGAAATCACTCGCGCTCATTCGTCAGTATCACTCCGTCGCCAGTGGCGCTGTTTCGGGTTGCGCATTACGTCGCGGTCAGTTTTGACCATGACCCACGCCGGGACACGGACGTTCTGGTTCTCAAGCTTCGCCAGACGCTTCTTTTTCGCCTTCGATTTCTTACCCATAGTATACGCCTGTATCCCGTCCCAGCATAAATGTGTGTCCCTTTCGTTGGATGGCGCGACGATGCAGGAACGAAACAGGAGAAAAACCGTGGTCAGAGATTATCTTCGATATTTGCAGTGTCGTCGTCGTCGAGTTTGAACTGATCGACGCGGTCGTACATCTCATCGCCCATCTGTGACAACCGTTCGGAGCGACGAGAAACGCCCCCCATTGCTTCGGCCTGTTCGTCGAGCCCACCGGAAATCTGCTGGATCGATGCTGTCATCTCCTCGGTCAGTCCTGCGGCGTCGTCTAGAACACTGCTTATCTGTTCTGCGTTTTGGGCCTGCGAGACGACTGCACCGCTGATCTCCTCTAGACCGTTACTTGTCATCTCTGCACGCTCGTCGATGCGTTCGAGACGGCCAACAAGTTCATCAACCGCATCAGCGCCATCGTCGACTTCGTTGTTTGCCTCGTGGATACTCCCCACGAGGTCTTCTGTCTGATCTTGGATGTTTTCGATGATCTCTGCGATATCGTCCGCGGAGGTTCTGGATTCCTCGGCGAGGTTTTTGACCTCGTTAGCAACCACAGCGAAGCCTTCACCTGCCTTGCCTGCGCGTGCCGCCTCGATATTTGCATTCAGCGCGAGCATGTTCGTCTGTTCGGCAATGTCGGAGATGATATCGACGATCTCACTGACTTCGTGCATGCTCTGTTCAAGCGAATCGATTCGCTTGGCAACAGTCGATGTCGCATCGGTTGCATCTCGGATCTGTGTGACTGCCTGACTTGCCTCATCAACACTGTTGGCTGCGAGGTCGGCAACTTCCTCGGATTGGGCGTCGATTTGCTGGACCGAGGCAGTAATCTCCTCGATTGAAGAAGAGAGGTCGTCGACGTTCTGGCTTGCTCGCTGTGTCTCCTTTGCAAGATCATCGGCACCTCGGGCCATCTCCGAAGAAGAGGCATCGATCTCGTCGATTGCACTCGTGACTTCTTCTGTGTTTGCACTCAATACCTCTCCCGCATCCACCAAATCATCTGCATCCTCGGTCAACACCTCGATAACTCCACGGATGTTTCCAACAGCCACCGAGAGGTTATCATTTAGTAGATAGAAATCCTCATATATTTCTGCTGCTTCATCGTAATCTTCCTCGGGTTTTGGCACCGTCGGGTCGATAGTGAGATCACCTTCGGAAAGTTTGCGAAGTGTTTCCTGGAGGTCGTCGATAACCTCGCTTTGGTACTGTTGTAAAAATTTTGCCTTGTTGCGCTCACGTCGTCGTTCGGAGATATCTCGCTCGACGAGCATCGCGCCAGCAAAGTTGCCACTCTCATCAGAAAGAAGCGTCACCGTCCGTTCGACAGGCACCAGTTCACTGTCGACGGTTACCTCTTCGATGCGCTGTTGGATATCCTCGCCGTCTTCGAGTGCTTCGGCCACGATATCACTGGCCGAACTCTCTTTATCCTGAAGTGCAACGGGTTTTCTCCCAACCGCCTCGGCTTTTGTACACTCATACAGATCAAGTGACTGGTTGTTTATGTGCGTGATTTTCCCTGCTGTGTCGACGACGATAGTCGGGTCATCGAGTCCGTCCAGAATGCTCGTGACGAGTGCGTTGGCTTCGTTCCCACGGCCATTCTCGTCACTTTCCGACGAGTCGGCCATCGATTCCCCACCTGAATTCTGCGTCCCGGACTGGCTTAACGCAAGTGCGTTTGTGACTGTATTAAACATAGATTATCCCCGTGTTACGTTCTCACATTAGTACTTTCACGCACATTCGCTTTATAGTTAGGGATTATATATAATACAATTCCGGTGAGTTTACACTAATATACAAGCCCGCCAGTATCAGTATCTGAATCGAAGATATAATCGAAAAGAAGCCGCTGTGCTGCGCGCAAATGGTCGTGGATAACAGGGTTCGAGATGCCGAAATTTTCGGCGAGATCATTTCCAGTGATCTGTCTTGGCGACGTGAAGTACCCGCCGAAATACGCCGTTCGCAGGATTTCATACTGTCTGTCGGTGAGGAGTTGCTGGAGGGTGGTATCGTCCGGCAGCGTGCGTTCGGACCGTTCCCGCCGAGCAATAAGGTCAATCTGCTCGAAAGCATTCGTCAGTGATTCGATCAGCGGCCGCGTTGCAACATTTGTCGGCAACCGGATCTGTACGCGTGTCGTCTCTGTATTACTGACCGAGTAGGCGAGGTGGCCACCGTGTTTTGTTGCCATCGTTGCCAGAAACGGCTTCTGTATATCGAGAGTGAGCTGGCCGTTCGACGGATCACCGAACCATTCTGCACTGTGTACATCCGTTATCTGTCGTGCTTTCTCGCGGACACCATCGGACACGTCATCGAGAACAGTAACGAGTATCCGCACAGCGTCATCAGTCGTTTCAGTTACTGTCTCGAACCGGATGGGGGTGTCTGTCTCGGTCGCGAGTTTCTGTGGAACGTACTGTGAATCAGACAACTCGAATTCGAGTTCGAGAAACCGCTCTGCTCGCCCGAACTGCTGGCGTTCGCGAATACTGATCGAGTTCGCAATCAACGAACCAAGGTCTGTAAACAGTTCCTTAAAAACACCGTCGAAGGCATTCCTGTGGCGCGAGTACACAGAGAGCACACCATATAACACGCCCTCGTAGAGAAGTGGCATGCTAATAACAGACTGGAACTGATGTGAAAGTGCGTCCTTGGCCCAGCGTTCAGTGCGGACACGGTTTGCAATGTTCGATATCTCGACTGTCTGGCGCTGACCTGCAGCACGTTTTGCCGGCAACCGTCCGTAGCCAGTCGAACTGTCCTTATCATCTCCGAGCAGAACCTCATCGAGGTAGCTGTATTCGCTGCCAGCCCACGCTGTGGCGACGAGGTCGTCATCAGCAATCTGTGGACGGGAAAGCCAGGCGAAATCGAGACGGTCAGTTCCGACGAGTTCCGCACAGACGGCTTCTTCGAGTTCATCGCGCGTCTCGCTGTCTGCAATTCTTTGTTGGATGCGATGGACCGATTCGGTGAGGGCTTCGAGTTCGTGGATTCGAGTCTCCTGTGCTGCAAGCTGATCGGAGATCTGTTCGAGTTCTCGCTGTCTTTCGAGTCGTTCGAGTGCTGCCTGTGCATTTGCGGCGAGCAATTCGACCAGATCGATCCCGCTTGGCTCTGTCTCGTGAGTGGCGGTCGTGACGGCAACGAGCAGTCCGAACTCGCCAATCGGTGCAACCAACACTGATTCGATTCCCTCTTTTGGGACTGGGAGGTTCGCCGGCACTTCCCGCGTAAACACAGCGGCGTTCCCATCGCGGTACAGCTGCCAGAGCCTGTTCGGTCCCGGTTCAATCTCGATCCCGTCTTCACTGGCAGCCGAGACTGACCGCAACACACCCCCATCGGAATCGAACTGCAAGACATCGACGTGGGGGAAATCGAGCACGTCCGCAGCACGCGTTGCGACGTATTCTACGACTTCGTCGCCTGTTTGTGCCTGTAAGAGTTCCCGTGTCGTCGTATGGAGATCCCGAAGTGTCTGTTCGTTTGCCGCCAGTTTTGTTTCCTTTCGCTTCTGAGCGGTGATATCCTGAATTGCACCGCGGACTCGTTCGATATCGCCGCCTGACTCGACGGGTTCGCCGTTGACTCGCACCCAGCGCTGTTCGCCGTCGGCAGTGACGATTTTGTGTTCTGTCTCGAACGGCTCCCGATCACTCACACATCGTGATAGATCCGCTTCGATCTGCTCGACATTCTCATAGAACTCCGCTAAACTGTCGAATGTCACCTCGTATGTGGGATCGACACCGTGGATTTTGTACGTCCCGTCAGTCCATCGGACCGTCTTTTCTGTTGGGTTGTACTCCCAGCCGCCAGTGTCAGCGAGCAGTTCAGTCTGGCGCATGAAATTCCGATTCCGCTCGAGTTTCGTTTCACGACGCTTGCGTTCGAGTGCATACCGAACTGTCCGCCCGAGCAACGTTGCAGTGAGTTCATCTTTTCGAAGATAATCCTGTGCGCCTGCCTCAATCGCACGAACGCCAATCTGTTCGTCTTTCAGCCCAGTCAGGACAACGACAGGCTGGCCCGACGTTTCCGAAAGAACTGTCTCGACCGTCTCAATACCACGACTGTCGGGTAAGTTGAGATCTAACAGGACGATATCCGGGTCACCAGTCCCAAGTTGTACCTGACAGGCAGCGAGTGTCTCGACGTGGACCAGTTGATGTTTTTTGTGTTGGTCCCGAATTGCGGTTTTCGGCCAGTCGAGTTCACGAAACAGTTCAGCGATATATGTCGCATCCAGCTCATTATC
>LKMJ01003804.1_pt1 | contig 14099 bp, 28 predicted proteins | sample 643391 | NCBI WGS metagenome assembly LKMJ01 (sample SAMN04112250, study PRJNA286221) | soda lake metagenome | biome: soda lake; feature: Kulunda Steppe; material: water; isolation source: sample PL-Br10 brine of Picturesque Lake | place: Russia: Kulunda steppe | collected 2010-07
TACTCGGATTTCACTGCTGACCTGAGGTTCAGGATGAGAAAAGTGTGGAGGGACATTGCTGACATGAACCCTCTGGAAAGCGACAACAAACTGGTGACTTATCATTCTTGGTTTGCCTGCCCCCTCTCAGATCTTCAAGCTGATTAACGCACACGGGTGCGGAATAGGGGTGCCCCCCTGATACGTCCTCGCTATCTGCACCTTGATCTCCCTAAGCATGTTATGAGGAATGTGAGCAGCTTTTGCTTGCGAGCACATACTCTCACGGTAGGTTAGGTTAGGTTACATAGCTGTATCTGCCAAACGAGGGCAGCTTAGCTGAAGCCAATCGGGCCTGCAACCGAGACCAATAAAAGCAAGATAGGTAGAATCCTCACGGTAGAATCCTCCATCTGGCACAGTGGCAATGGCCACTGTGACAAGTGTTCCTGTGCTGCCGCTGTAACAGCGGCTGTTCAAAATGAGGTGCATATTCCTTTTCATTGTCAAGACTTGTTTGTGTGCTCTCTCGAAAGAAAGTACTCGTTCCTTTTCTTCCCTTTCTGCCAATCCTTTTCTATGGGGGCCCCTTTTATTCCACATGCCTTGCCTAGTCAGACTGTCTTTGGTTTTTCTTAACGGCACGATAGAAATATGCCATTTGATTTTGGACATTATGGACTATTTTTTGGCTGGCGAAGACCAGCAACAAACCAATCAGCCTAACGACCTGGCTGGCAGTTGACCCCTTAATTGTCTCAGCCAACCACAGACACACAAAAAAGTTCTGCAGTGGATACTTTTTAGCCTCCCTGAGGGAGAAAGAGCATTGGGGTACACAATCATCTGAAGGTGAAACTGGTTGATTTGTGCTAAAACCTGGATATCCGAATTGAAACGGTATACTTACGAATGAGACCTTCAGTCTACCCTGCTCAAAGAAAAGAAGTGGATCAGGAAAAACGGAGGTATCATACCATGGTATCATACTACTCATATGATATAGCTGTTGTGATTTAGAATAGATGTATGCAGAGTTCTCGAAGAGGTTAAGTTTAAGCTTTACCTTATGATTATGAAGAGAGCGACTACTAAAGCAATTCACCAATGATTGCACGAAGGAGTTAATACTACTAGTAGTACTCATATGATAAAAATGTTATGATTTAGATGAATAGGCACATCAAAACTATCTCTCAGCTTCTTCTAGAAGTTACAACTAACGTTAGGGTTAACCGCAAGCCAGGTGGTTATGCTGATTGGTTTGTTGCTGGTCTTCGCCAGCCAAAAAATAGTCCAAAATGTCCGAAATGAAATGGCAGAGTTTGTTGTGCCGTTGAGAAAGAAAATCAAAGACAGTCTGACTAGGCAAGGCATGTAAAATATAAGGGGCCTCCATCTTCTTGAAGAGATAGTCTAATTAACCTCGTAACCTAAAGGCTACAAAGTTGCACCTGCCATATGAGGGCAGATTAGCTTTCGCCTACCAGGCCTGCAACCTGAACCCAGATCCATAAAGACGCCGGCAGATTGCTGTGCTGTTGAGATACGAAATCAAAGACAGTCCGATTTGCAAAACATGCATAAGGATAGTAGTGCACTAGAGAAAGCAACCTAGCAAGTAGGTGGACACAGCGTCATCATATGCACAAGTATTTGTGACGCGTATCCAAGAGGTAAAACAGAGTCTGAATCACAGACCTCTGGTCTCTCTCAAAGTTGCACAAAAAATACATACAGGGGTGGCAGGTGAACTAGCACACATGGTTGTACAATGTAGATGGCAGCAACTGATTCCATGGTGATTGCAACTTCTCAGCATCATGACTTGAACAAAATACAAGCTGAAGCAAGGCACAGAAGAGGAAGAAATGCGATGATTCCCTTGCAGCATGATATGCATGCAATGCACCTTAAAGCGTCTTCGGTCGCTCGCTCAAATCATGTAGCAGGGGTAGATGCAACTGCTTTGGCAAGACCGGTATAGCCTCGTCCCAAGGTCCATTGATTTTGGCCTTGTACTTGGTGATGTTGACCAGCTGCCATGGGAATATAAAAGAAATGGCCAGCACAGCCGCCACTAGCGATGCTGCAACAAGGCAGGCAGGGCAGCGTACGTGAGGATATGGAATTTGCAAGGTGCCTGACCTAAACGCGTAATTCAAGAGATACAGGCAAGCAACATTGTGCAAAAGCATTTGCTCGCAGGCGTATGCCAGTTTTTTTTATCACCTGTGCCATTAGAATCATGTGGGTAAGCCAAACTTTATTTTGCAGGCAACGACAGTGACAAGCAAGTCTTACATCGATCTAAAAGTCCATTATCGGAAAAGAAGCATGACCATAAAAAATATATGGTCATTGTTGTAGTGTATGCCCTATCACTTGTTAAACCATCTTACTTGGGAGCGGCAACAAATATCATGAGGGGTCTGCGAGAATCAAGGGACAGCCAGGCCCACCAGGCGTATTGCTCAGCACCAAGTGAATGGCTGCCCCCCCACATGGGCTTGTGCATTTTGAGGCCGTGTTTGAAAAGCTAGGACAATTGAGGGACAAAATTGTCGCTCAATTAAAATTGCTACAATTTGTGACAGGCGAGCTTACGACCAGCATGCGTACCTTTTCGCGCTTGAATCTAGTTGCGTCAAGTCAAGAACTTGACACGACGCTGCCGTAAGCAGGGATCAAGTTAACAATGTACTAGCTCTACAAACAAATGGTACGGTAGCTAGGTGCCCAAATCTTTCTCACCTGCCAGACCCATGGATAAGGGCACCAGAAGGGCGACGGCAACAGCTGCCATCAAGGCCGTCACAGCCAAGTGGGCAGCAGGAGAGGCTGCAGGAAAGGGAAAAAAGAAATTTATGACACCACAGGAATTTGTCAGGAATTTCTTATTTAAATGTAGAATTGCTAGTGCGCGCACACACAAACACACAAAAAAAAAACACATATGCACACCATGCCAAGGCCTGCAAGTGCACAAACCCAAAGCATGGCATCTGGACCAGGGAAGCACAAACCGGACAGGAACCGTTTACTTTTAAAAGCCCATCTGAAATACCGTTAAGATTCTACCAGGGGGCCCGGAGGCCGAATTGCAGGGGCTTACGCCCTTGCGTTCCGAGGGGTTCGTTAAAAATTTAAATTTCAGTCCCAGGTGCCCCCGGGTGTACCCGTACGGTAACCCAAGCCGGCAACAACGATGAAGGAAGGCAAGGGAGAGACAATGGAAGAGGGAGGGGTGCTCCATCCCTGCCTGAGTAGCCCAAGACTCCTCTTGAGAGCTACTGTGAGTGAGAGATGTTGGTGTACTATGGTTGCTGAGGTGTTCTTGGTTGATGCTTGGGTCTTCTGTGTGCTTCTGTGTGATTGTTGCATGAGTTCTGGGCGATCGGCATGCTCTGCACGCTCACAGACTCCCCTCAACGGTGCAGGGAAGCAAGCCTGAGCAACACCAGCAGCAGCACCACCACCAGCATTAGTACCAGCTACAAACCTGTTCCATTTTCACGCAAATGGGTTGAGAGGCTGCCTGAAGGCGAATTCAGGCAAGAGATCATTGACTGCTTGGGGCAACGAGGCACTCCCAGTGATGTTGCAGACCTGGCATATTCCCCTTCCCACCTCGTCCACCTGGGGTAGTGCTGCCTCCCCACCCTGATCTCCTTGGGATACAGCTGCATCAACCTGGCCCACCAGCCCTGCAAACTCTGCCAGCAGCAACACCTGGTGGAGCTCCATGGACTCCTAGTCCTTCTGAGTACCAGCAGCAGCAGGAGTAAGATGAGGATAAGATGAGGTCCAGCTTGAAGGGTTTGGTTGGGATGGTTTTTAAGTACTTGTCAAGCATGTTGCTGGTAAAGATAATGATGGCTTTTCTATGAACAAAAATCTTTATCAAATTCACTGCCAATGAAGCACATGAAGCAATGTTGATGCAGGAGACAGTAAACAAGTCCAAAACATTTGGAAGTTTGTGCTTTGCGCTGGGGTAGTACTGCTGGACCTTTCCCCAAAATTATTAAACTGGTCGATGCTACGGTTGCCATGCCTGTGCGAACTGCAGCTGTGGAGCGTAGATTTAGCATACACCGCACTGTCAAAAACCGCTTGACAAGCCGCCTGAAAATCACGACACTTCACTCATTATTGTGTAGTTGCTAACTTAGGGGGAGTATTGGATTCCATTGATATAGAATCTGCAGTATGTGTTCACAGTGGTGCCTGTAGAGAAACGGGATAATTTGAAGTTTAATATTCTATTTAAAAGGGTGCATGTCATTGATATGGAGCTCTTGAATGAAGGTGTTGATGATGGTGATGAGTCTGCTTAAGATGATGGTAAAGATGTTGTGGAAGAGGAAAGTGATGATGAGGCATGGATGTGTGACAAAGATGAGGAGGGGCTTGACCCTTCCTTGCTTTGGTGAAGAGGCAGTGGGGGGAGGCAGTGGGGGGAATGAAGGATGCACGTATGGCTGAGCCAGGCAGCCGGGTTGAAGAGTTGCGGGATCTGTGAGCATACATGCTAGAAATTGTCTGCTTGCCAAGTTCCTTAAACGAACACAAAACAGTATTACCTATGAAATTTTGTCGGCTACCCTTAACCCAAATTTTCATTTGGCTAAAAGAAGCAGCCCAGCAGCAAACAAACATAACAATGGCAAGGATGCTCCAATTTCATGCCCCAAGGGGAATAAGACCGCACACAGTGTTCTTGCAGAATTGATGGAAGTAATAACTTGTGAAAGGTGTGAAACATAAATCAAGTAAGGGAAGACATCAGGTTCCTTCAGCCTAGCATATTAGCCACCTCACTCTCACTAACTCGGGCCCCTCTTAGAATTTTTAATAACAATAGAGAAGGTACTTCCGGGCCCCCCGTTGTAGGGAAAGTGCCTGTACTTCCTTGATCTGGACACGAGCGTGTGTGGACTTGGCAAGACCTTCCCTTCTCATTGAGTTTCCTTCATGTTGTTGTGCTTCGAATACAAGATAAACAGCACAGAAAATAAGATTTAAAAGGACCAGAAGGCGCTTCCATGTCTAAGCAACTCTTGGCCACCACCCCAGATCCGGCAGGCTCGTGCAAACAGAACCAAAAAAGGGAAGCCTTAGGTCAGCGATTGCTCTTGCTGATCATGAAGTGCATGCATCTGTTGATTCCAGACTGAATAAGGCTACCTGCATGAATACAGCCACCTACATTTGCACAGCACTTCACACCAAGTGACTTGCACCAACCTGCATGAATATAGCGCCGCACGTACGGCGAAAGTAGGTACAGCTCCAGGGATAGCAGGACTTGCACAAACTGCGTAAGCGCGCAAGGCATGCATGCACTTCCACTTCTTTGCACCACCATCAATGCTTCCCAACGCAGGCGCAGCTTCAAAACAAATGTCAAGATGTGGCTGGTAGCAGGGTCCTGTCTCCCAGCCAAGCCAAATCCACCCCACCCAGGCAGGTAGCCACATTAACACACAGCTATCTCACACCGCACTTGGGTACAAGTTATTGCAGGCCAGCTGCGCAAATACAAACGAGGGGATGAGGTCAGAGAGTGCTCCCTCTGCATCACCACAACTCCACATTGCTCAGAGCACCAGGGCCCCTAAGTGCACGAGCGCAAGACAGTAGCCTGGTCCACTCTGCTTGACACCATGGTTGCAGCTGATGCTGATTCCCTTGCAAAAAGCTAATGCTACTTGGGTCAAAGGACATAGGCATGCCCGCACACGCGCTTATCATTAACAAGCCAAGACATGCACACACAAATTTGTGTTGCAAACTGAAACAGATGCACAGGCATGCACACAAACACCTCCTCATCCAAACATGCAGCAGCAGGGACATGGAAGCGCATGCGCGCACACACACACAAACACACACACAAAGCCGAGGTACATCGCCAGCTCGAAGTCATCCTCCTTGTGTGACGGCTGTGCTACTCTTTGCACCCCCCTACCCACCACGTGGAGCTCCGATACCATGAGGCTGGAGACCATCACGGCTGCCAAGATGGCTGCCCCGAGGGACAAGGTTCCTGTCAGGCGGTCTGTCACGCTATTCACAAAGCTGCACATGATGCAGCAATGAATGCACACATGAAGTCCTGAAGGGCAGCAGCTCTTGCGCACAACAAGGGCGCTCCAGCGGCAGGAGGACAAGGCTTGCTAGGCAGTGATGCGCACCAGCCCATGGGCAGGCGTGTCTGGGGATCGAGCTGGCATCCATTGAACGTCAAGGCTTGGGTAAGAAAAAAGGCAGTGGTGCTTGTTGGTCCTGCTTGTTGCCAAGGCCGGGCTGCACAGCCCAAAAAGGCCTTTTCGCATACACACCCTCACACTTGTGACGAGGAGAAGGCGCGCGGGCCAGGCTAAAGCCTGTGTGCCCTCACCACCATTGTCCAGGCAAGCTGAGCCACTGCTGCTGAAAAAAGCACACACCACTTGACAGTCAACATAGGCTGTGCAAGTTTGATGCAAGCTGGCAGGCACTTGCAAGATACGCCAAATCACCAGCACACAAGTACACATCAGCTCATACACACCACATGCGCGCACGCGCACATGCACGCCTCCCCCCCCACCTGTAGTCGTGCAGGAACAGGTGCGCGAGCAGCAGGACACTGGTCAGTGCCACGATGCTGTCCGCGCTGACGGTGGCCGCCAGCGTCTTGATCAGAGGCGACAGCAGGTACACGCCGCCCACCAGCAGCGTGCCCTGGCGTACGCCCCTAAGCTGTGCATGCAGGGCCATATGGCACGCGCACGTTCATGGTGTTGAATCACCCTTGACAGTTTGGACGTGTGCAATTACGATGATCATTCAGCCTTTCATCAAATACAGTGGCGCGTGCATGACGATGAATCACCCTTTACAATCTGGATGTGTGCATGTCCCCTCTCCAATGCGGGGACGCAAGGACGCGCAACAGAATGCCTGTGAACGTGGGGCACTTGCCTTGTGCGTGCCAGCACCCCCAGATGCAGGCAAGCACATGCGCGTATGCACGTGCGTCCATGAATGCGCGTTTGCATGGTCTCCCGTGACCAACGGAAGCACGACAGGAGTGTGAGCAACACGGTCCCAGGGACGCACTGCTGCACCCTCAAAGCACCTGCAAGCTCGCCTGCTGGTGCTGGTGCTGGTGCTGGTGCTGCTGCTGCTGCCGCCCACACTCACCAGCGTTCCTCCAAGGACGTGGTTGCCCAGAAGAGCGCACGTGATGTAGCCTGCATGTGCAAGGGAGGAGGGAGGGCGCACAAGGCAAGCGCACGTGCTGTAGCCTGCATGTGCAAGGGAGGAGGGAGGGCGCACAAGGCAAGCGCACGTGCTGCAGCCTGTATGTGCAAGGGAGGAGGGAGGGCGCACAAGGCAAGCGCACGTGCTGCAGCCTGCATGTGCAAGGGAGGAGGGAGGGCGCACAAGGCAAGCGCACGTGCTGCAGCCCGCATGTGCAAGGGAGGAGGGAGGGTACACAAGGCAAGCGCACGTGCTGTAGCCTGCATGTGCAAGGGAGGAGGGAAGGCGCACGAGGCAAGCGCAAGCCATGTAAGGAGGGCTGCATCAGTGGCTCACCCTTCCCCGTGTCGCAGGTGCGCAAGGGCGCAGCCGGGCAGCCGAGGAGGTGCAGCTCGGCTGCCTCTGCAGTGTGGCCTAGTTGCCATCAGCTGCCTCTACTGTGCTGCCTGTGGAGTGATGCGGCCTGGCTGCCTCAGGCAGCGGCTGCCCTGGCCAGCTGGAGGGGGTTTGCGAGGGCAGTGGAAGCAGAGCGTCTGATTCCCGTGCTGGGGCCAGCTTGCACCCACCAACCACAACCCTGGGACAATATAAGTGCCTCCAGTGAATGCAGCAGGCCGCCCGGGGGACAGTCTGGGTGAATGCGTCACTCCACCCGATGCATCCCCCATGAATGTGGCGTGCCCAGATGGGATGCGGCATGCTTGCATGCGGCGTGCCCTGATGGTCTGCGGCACGCACAGATGGGATGCGGCATGCATGGGATGCGGCGTGCCCAGATGGTCAGCAGCATGCTCAGAGGGCGCAGTCTTATGCCCACAGCAGGCATGGGGGCGGGCCGGGCCCACTGTGCCCACTGTGCCGACCTGACTCGACACCAGGACAGGTGGCGTCATGTCATGTGACTCGTGGGGCTGGCCAGACCAACCCCCACACTGCTGTCCAGCCCGCACCAAGCTGTGTCCTCATCGGGGTTACAAAGGGGCCCGGGTGGGACGCGCCCCGTCTTCATGAACAGGGACGATGCAAGCCAGGTGGCAGCGCTGCGAGCGCTTTCATGCCCGTCGGCGCGCGCGCACTGCAGGTTGCAGGCTGCGTCCACCAGCAAAAGCTCGGCTCCAGTCAGCAGCACGTTCACCCAGATTGCTCATCTTCAGACCACGCCGTGGCCAAAACTCAGGTTGCATACGCAGCCCCCCACCGGTGCACCTGGCAGGCAGGTGGTGCACCTTGCTGGTTGCAAATGACCAACCGGCCTGTGCCGCTTCAACCAGCATTCCCTGGAACGTGCCACCGCACCAACAGCCCAGGTCCAGGGTCAAGGGCAGCCACCAATTTGCGTATCCTCACCCATGCGCCACCTGCCTCACCTAGCACGAGCAGAAGGCCGCACATCACCATCAGGTGCTGTGTGCTGATGTTGCCTGCCTTGAGGTGCACAGGCACAGCCACGGCTGCAACCACCGTGCACAGCTGTTGAGTCACAGCGGCGGATGCTCTGACCACCCCCCAGTAGCTGCGCTCCGGAACGTGGGCATTCAGCACCTGCACATGTGGCAGACAGTAGTGGCAGGTGTGGCAGGTGTGGCAGGTGTGGCAGGTGTGGCAGGTGTGCCAGGCGAAAGTGCGCGTGCGTGTGCGAGTGCATGTGAATACGTGTGACTTGCATGGCCGTGTACGTGCGTGAGTGCATGTATGTGTGTGTTGGAGAGCATGTGTACGCATGCGCGCGTGTGTGTGCGTGTGTGTGTGTGCGCGCGCGCGTGTGCATGCGTGTGCACGAATGCGTGCCTGTGTATGTGCGTATGTGTGTGATTTTTTGTGATTGTGTGTGTGATTGCGTGTGTGTGTGCGTACGTACGTGCGTTCGTGTGTGTGTGTGATTGCTTGTGTGTGTGTGCATGTGCAAGCGTACATGCGCGTACAAGCATGAACACCTGCGCGGAAAGTATTCGTATGTGTGTGTACAGGCATGCTTGCGCACGTTTATGTGTGCGCGTGCGCGTGCACCTGTGCGTGCGAGCTTGAGTGTTTATGTGTGAATGTGCTCGTGCTTTGTGTGCTTGTGTCTCTTTATTTGTGTGTTTGCGTGCATGTTTGCGTGCGTGTGTGAGTGTGTGTGAGTGTGTGTGTGTTGTGCGTGCGTGCGTGCGCGCGTGTGCTTGTGTCCATGAGCATAACGTGTAGATAAGTGCAGTTGAGAAGTAAATGGGCTGGCCTCCTTGTATTTGCAAGATTCTACACGCTTGCCTGGTAGTGTGCGCACCATTGCAGGTGCCGGACGCGCTTGCGCTAACGCTGGGGAAAGTTGAATGAGGCAGTGTTGGCGGGTGTGCAGGGGTGCATGACCCGTGGTGCACGTAAACGCTTGGCTTTGCAATTCGAATCACCCTCATGGTGCGCCTGAGCATGGAGCGCTGGCTTCCTTCTTTACCTATATGCGCGAGCTTGCTTGCCTTGCATGTCAGCTTATGCACGAGACCAGCATCTGCCCGCAGCCAGAGTTCTGCACGCACCAGGCCCTGCAGGAACGAGGCATCTGTGTAGTTGTCTGGGAAGGGCTGCTTCTTGTACAGCACCTTCTCCCACTTGACAGGCTGACCCTGGCATGGTGGCAGGGCATGGCTACAGCCTTCTCCGCTGGGCCCTTCTTTCATCGGCAGCCATGAGTGGCTAGACGGAGCTAGCCACCATCAGCCTGTTCCATCTGTTGCCTCACGTTGGGGGTCTTTAAAAATCTGGAGAAATCAAAAGTGGGAAGCTAGGGTTTTAAAAATTTTCCCCCAGCAATTGGCGGACGTATTAGCAGCATGATGATCTCAAGACGGTAGAGCATGGCTGTGCAGCCTCATTCTTGCCAACAGACTGCCTGCTACCCCCGGCTCAGGCTGCCTGCCAGGCCTCCCTTCTCCCTGTGGGCACCTAAAAGGCCACACATATCAGCCCATGCCCTCCAGCATGACAAGCATGAGGCTGCAGGAAAGCTGCGGTTTGCGGTGATAGGAGGCGGGCTCGCCGGGGTGGCCACAGCATACGAGCTCCTGGTGCGTGCATTGCTCCTGCTGCTGCTGTTGCTGCCGCTGCTGCTTCTGCTGTTGGTGTTGCTGGTTCTGTTTCAACTTCGTTGCTCCGTTGCTGCACTGAGCACCTCTGCCCTGTTCCAGGCACTCATGCGAACCGTGGTGGAGGCCCCACACAGAGGGCGCCGCCTTAGTTCCACCACACTGCCGCGCCCCAACCATACCTCCCTGCGTACTTCTGCAGCGCCAAGCCTGTGGGCAAAGATCTGGAATAGCTAGCCTTGGACAGCCTGTGGAGGTCGTGCTGTTCGATGCGCACGGCATCGCCTCAGGAGGCTCAGGAGCCGCTGCTGGCCTGCTGCATCCATACTCTCCGAAAGGCAAGGCAAGTTGGGGCAAATGGCAGTCTGGAGCTACCATGCAGGGCAGCCGGGGGGAAGTCAACCCTGCTATCTCCCCGAGGCAGTGCACGAGGGCATGTTGGCAGGAATTTGGGCTTGCAGGTGCAGCGTCCTTTCTGCAACGGTGGGCAGGCGAGCGATTGCTGGTTGAGGTGTCCCTGGGCCACGAGCTGCGCACATCTTGAGACAAATAAACGCCGCGGACCACACGGTGCACTGCGGCATTTCTGTTGCGGCACGCACTTGAAGTACTCGTTACTCATGTGCGCGCGCGCGTGCTCGTGCGGGTGTGCGTGTGGGCGCGCACATGGGTTATCTTGGTGTTTATGGGCACACTCACATGCAAATGCACACCCGCGCGCGCACCTACATTTCTCCACCCCGACACTTACACAGCTGCGCATGTATGCACATGCATCCTCACACCCAAGTAGACGCAAGCGTACGCATGCGCGTCTGCGCATGCATCGCACCGGCTATGTAGAGGAGCCCCACGCCCAGTCATTGCCATTACCACAGCAGGAATCCCCGCGCGGCTCCGTATCCAGCAGGTGCTGTGGAAGGGCGCTGATGCCATGCAGGCCGCTGTTGAGCTGGTCCACGCCGCACAGGCAGCCAGCTGCAGCGGCGTGGATGACACCCCACAGCAAAAATCCCCCAGCGTGTCTGCACAGCCACAGCTGCGCGTACAGGAGCTTGCGCAAGGCGCCCACACGTCACCCCCGTTTGTGTGGCGCAATGGCATGCTGCGGTGCGCGGCGGACCAAAAGCAAGTGCAGGACATGGCGGGCGCGGCGGGCCTGGCACAGCAGGGACAGCAGCAGCAGCTGCCGCTGCGGCAGGAGCAGGCGCCGGAGCAGCGCCCCCCATCCTTGCCGCTGCCAGCGCAGCCGGCTGGGGAGCGCCTGGACTGGTGCCCAGTGCACCTTGTGTCTGCGCATCACCTGCAGCGCCTGCTGCCAGGCATTCACGTGCCCACTCTCGGGGAGACTGGCAGCTGCGGCACTGACGGCAGCAGCAGCGCAGCAGGAGCATTGTATTCCACAACCCCGCGCGCGGCGGTGCCGCGATCTGTTAACCAGGGGTTTGCTGGGTTTTACGTGCCCAAGGGTGTGGTGCTCAGCGTGCCCCAGTACCTGCAGCAGCTGTGGGCCGCGTGCCAGGCAGCTGCTGCTGCAGGGCCACATGGCAGCTCAGCCTCCCTGCGGCTGCAGCAGGTGAGGATGGGATGCATGCAGGGTTGTGCGCATGCGGCGCTGGTCGCAGCAGGTGCCTTGGGACGAATAGCAGCTCAGCCTCGCTGCAGCTGCAACAGATTGTGCACTAGGTTCCCTGTGGTGTGTGTTGAGGTCCATGCAGGCCTGCGCAAGGGGACCCCTTGCGATGGTCATAGGTGTGGGGTGCGTGCCTTTGTCCCTAGGCCTACAGAGCCAGGCATGGCTTAGCTGCACAACGCGGACCTCACAGCTGTCAGCCGTATCGTTTTGAATTTCTCCATTGCCTCTCTTGTGCTGGGCGTTGTGGCGAAGAGGTCGTACATGCAGAGGGAGAGGGGGTGGGCGCCTGGCTTGCGCGCAACCCCCCCGAGTATTTGCTGCAAGGTGCACAAGACAAGCAGTGCTGCAACGTGATATAGCATCATGGTGCACACATGCATAGTCACAGCCATTTGCCGCCTCACATGCAGCTCAGGCAGGGTTCCCTGGTGCGCAAGACAGGCAGTGCTGCAACGTGATGCAGTGTCATGGCGCGCACACACGCACTCACAGCCTTTTGCCGCTTCACATGCAACTCAGGCAAAAGGCCCCCTGCGCTGTAGATGAGCAGGCTGCCCTTGGAAGGCTATGCCCGCGTGATGTTGGAAGGCTGTGCCTGCGTGATATTGGAAGGCTGTGCCCGCGTGATATTGTGGCACTGCCTGCACCGCGTGCGTGGCCGGCCTCCCCCCCCGCAGGTGCACTCGGTCACGCAGCTGCAACAAGAGCACGGGCCCTTCCATGCCGTCGTGGTTGCAGCCGGCGCAGCAGCGGGCACACTCGCAGACGCCCCCTTCAAAAGCCTCCCCATGCGGCTGTGCCAGGTGGGTAGAGTGTTGTGGAGCTGCTCAGCGGCACAACGGGCGCAGCCCTTGGTTTGGGGCGCTGCTCAGTGGCGCAGACGGACAATCGCCCCCCCTTGCCTCATGTGCTGCGCTTGCCCTCGTCCTCAGTCGCACCTTGGAGTGCAAGGGCACAGCTGCTGCTGCTGCTGCTGCTGCAACTACCTTGCACATGAGCTCCTCTGTGTGGCTGCTGCCCTTGCTGATGCGTGCGCCTTGCCATTGCTTTGGAGCAGATACCTTGCCCTTGCTGGGACGTGTATCTTGCCCTTGCTGGAGCGTGCGCCTCACTCTTACAGCAGCAAGCGCCCCTCCCTTCCTTGGTCCTGCAGGAGCTTGGGCCCACCTCAGGGCCTAGGTCCATCCATTGTGGATGGACACCTGTCCTGCTAGTGCAGCTGCCATGCCTGGTGCTCTTTTAGGCCAGCCACACGCATGCCTGGGGTGTGCACCAGGAACTTTGTGGGTGTGTGCACCAGGAACATTGCCTGGGGTGTGCACCAGGAGCATTTCATGCCTGGGGTGTGCACCAGGAACTTTGTGGGGGTGTGCACCAGGAACATTTCATGCCTGTGGTGTGCACCAGGAACATTTCATGCCTGTGGTGTGCACCAGGGACAGCACACAGGGGGGCTGGAGGCGCCTGCGCCTGCAATGCCCCACTCTATCCAATGTCCCAGGTTTGCATACAAAAGCCCACCATACCACGGCTGGCCAGTGGGAAGCCCGCAAGGCCATGGCTGCCACGATCATTTGACATCACGTAGAGGACCTGCTCCTCTTATGGTCGTTACAATGGCGGCCACGATCATAAGTTGTTACGCAGAGGACCTGCTCCTTTTATGGTCATTTCAATGGCGACCATGAGTGCAAGTTTGCCATGCCATGCCTGCCATGTGCATCCGCCCACGCTGCTGCTGTCTGACGGTGCAAGGAGGAGAGCGGTGCCCGCTGGTCTACCACGCCCCTTGCTGGTACAAAGTGGGGAGCACCTACCACGCCCCTTGGCGGCACAAGGTGGAGAGTAGACGCTTGCTGCTCTCCCACGCCCCTTGGACGCAACCCATGTAACCCAGCCCCCCCTCACGTAGTATTCTATTCGCCCTCAGGGCCACACAGGTCATGGACCTTAACCTCCTTGTGCACTTCTTTTGCCCACCAGGCCCCGCTCCCATCATTATGCAGCCCCCCCCTCGTGTGCCCCATTCATCCACAAGGCCACGCGCCCATCATTATGCAGCCCCCCCCTTGTGTGCCCCTTATGCCTGCAGGGCTAAATGCCCACCATAGTGCAGCGCACCCCTTGCGCTCCCTCTTTTGCCCATCAGGCCGCGCGCCCATCATCATTCA
>LKMJ01003805.1_pt1 | contig 14097 bp, 14 predicted proteins | sample 643391 | NCBI WGS metagenome assembly LKMJ01 (sample SAMN04112250, study PRJNA286221) | soda lake metagenome | biome: soda lake; feature: Kulunda Steppe; material: water; isolation source: sample PL-Br10 brine of Picturesque Lake | place: Russia: Kulunda steppe | collected 2010-07
AGAGAGAGAGAGAGAGAGAGAGAGAGAGAGAGAGAGAGAGAAGGGGTGGGGAGAATTAAAAGAAACTTGGGCATCAAACACTGACTCAGTTTTTTGGGAGTTGGCAGAGTTGAGCTGTGCTCACACACAGCTAAAGTCTGGCATGGCTAATGGCAAGGGCTCTGCCAGGGTGTGTGCGAAAGGAACCAATGATGTAAGCCAAGGATGGCTGGCAGGGTTCATTTTCCCAGATCAGGAAATGCGGCCTCAATCCTGTCTCACTATGCAATTGGGAGGCAGAATAGCCCTGTCAGACGCTGGCTGGCCACATGGCGCAGCTGTCTCAGATCAAGCAGGGGATCTCTGAATGCTTAAGCTCATTGTCTGACACACCTGCAGCCATCCCAAATGAAGTCACTGGTGAAGCCGTGACCAGATCCATGGGAAACCACGAGGGGGCGGACACTTTGCTGCACACGAGGGTGGGCCCACAGCACTGCAGAGCCTCTGCCGCACAGGGATGAAGGAGGCAAGGTCGGGTGCGGGTTATACAGCTGCAACTTCTGATCAAGTGCAGGTCAGGCAACAGGCACCAGTTTAAGACCTGCAATTTCAACCATGGCCAGCAGGAGCAGCGCAGGTGCCTCAAACGCTTGGCTTGAATTCCGGGATGGAGGGGGGAGCGTTTGGGGTGTACCTAAGAGCGGGTCATAGACGCACGGAGGAGTTGATTGTTGGGGCCAACAGAATTTCTGCTTCAAGTCCAGAGGGAGGGACAACCTTAACAAACAAAAAGAGGGCGCAAGTGCACGCCCGTGTATGGTTGGAAATGAGGAAGGGGGCCCCTCAGAGTATTTGAGGCAAGGGGCCCCTCAGAGTATTTGAGCCAAGGGGCCCTTAAGAGCATTTGAGCCAATGGGCCCTTCAGAGCGTTTGAGCCAAGGGGCCCTTCAGAGCATTTGAGCCAAGAGGCCCTTTGGAGCATTTGAGCCAAGGGACCCTTGAGAGCATCTCAGCCAAGGAACCCTTGAGAGCACTTGAGCCAAGGGGCCCTTGAGAGCATACGAGCCAAAGGGCCATAAAGAGCACTAGAACAAGCTGTCATGCCACTCCTTGCATGTGGCAAATTTTTAAGAATGCCACATTGAAGGAGCATGCACCACTAAGGAGCTGCCACTAGCCACAGCGCCAAATACACTCTGGCAGTCCAATCATCCACAATCAAGCCAGGATATCAACACGTTGCTCTTTGCAACGGCAGACGTATGCTTGTGCAAGGGGTCCTCAAAAGTGCTAGAGCATTGCAAAATACACGCTCGCCTGGGAAGGCAAGAGCAGGGGCAGCAATATTCACAGGCACACCAGGGATTGTGTTTTCATAGCACTTTGAAACAACGCACTGCTTTTGTCACAGTGCAGCCAGCCAGCAGGCCGCGCTGCATTTGGCACTGCGAAGGTGCTGGACCTGTGCTCGGGACCTGCAGTAGCGCCCAGGCACGAGATGCTGCTCATCACAGCACAGCCAGCGCTGTGCTTGCAGGTCATGCTGCCCCTGAGGCTAAGCAGCATTTTCACGGGAGTAGCCCAGGGTTGGCATTTACAAACGCAGCAGTACCTGGGACCGGCAAGCCACTTGTGGCAGTTAGAGACAAAGAAGTCGGCATCCAGGCTGGCCAGGTCCACATCCAGCTGGCCCAGCGCATGGGCAGCATCAATGAGCACCAGAACACCCCTGCATGTAGGTAAAGGCTAGTCTTGTTTGTATGAGTACCTCTTCGCACACTGTGATTGGGAAAATATTCAGGAATGCAAGGTCATTTGCGAAGCGCAGCAATTCTGCAGGAACCCCGTGTCAAGTTGGATCTTTAGGGGACATGTGCACATGGTGCAAAGAAAGGCACATGTTCACCTGCTCCGGCAGAGTTGCACCAGCTCCTGGATGGGCAGCACAAGTGCTGTATTACTTGTGACTGCAAGCAGGTATGAATAGATTGCGGTTAAGTGTCCTCAACTGAGCTAGTGTGCAACATAAAAGGCGCAGGGGCCCTGTAATTATCATTCTATCCTTCTAAGCCAAATGTACACTGATTTTGGGAAAAGCTTCAGCTTCTTTATATTTGTTGTGTGTGTTTGTGTGTGCAATAGGTGTGGTGTGGTGTGGTGTGCTTGTATCCTCCCCCATCACCCTTCTTCCCCTTAACCATTGTCCTCCCCCCCCTCCCCCCCCCTTAACCCCCTTTCCCTCTTGTTTCCAGGGATATCAGTCATGCCTGATGGCAGGGTCACGCCCTTATCATTTCAAGAAATAATTATAAAAAAATGGGCAGGCTCCTCCCCGACCAACAAGCCCAAAGAAAGGAATCATGGGGGCAAGATTAAGCAGGCAGCCAAAGCTCAAAGATAGGCCTGGAAACAATCCTTCTATCATAAAATTGTTTAGAGAAGCTGTCCACATGGCGGAAATTTTCATAAGTAAGTGACATGGAAGCATTAATTTGACTAATGATGTACAATTCCCTTCGGAGCACTAGATTAACAAAGGGCCTAGCGAGTGCACATACCTTCATCAAAGCACCCAGAGCGCACCTGCATCAAAAACCGCCATCTTTGTGTTAGGTGGCATGGTTTGCTCAACCACCTCCAGGATATCTGCTGGGCCACTGCACAGGTGACAACCACCAACCACCACTGATGTAGAAATGTACAAATCGGGGCTGGATTTAATTTTGGGCATTACAGCAATGGAATATTGCTGATGCAGCGACCAGATTTTAAATTAAGTTCAAATAAGAGGGTTATTCTTTGCATGCCTGATTGTGTCCGCCTTGGCTGAAGAAGTCAACCCATGTGTACTGTATAATTAAAGAGGACTGAGCAAAGGGCTAGCATTTGATTTCCTGAAAGAAATGTAAATGGGAAAGAGATTTTTCAGTCAGCTCACAAAGGACACTACCAGGTATAAGGGGGACAGGTGTTTGAGCTGGAGCATGTTGCAGCACTCCTCATGGGCCAGGACGAAACAAGCATGCTTTACTTTTCTGCGCACTTTCCATCACACAAGATTTGGCACTCAATTGATCTTTACACTGCCAGTTTGTTGTCCATGTTTTGGCATCCCTAAATGAATCGAGCCTTGTTGCACTCATTGGGACCTCCAGATCTTCCCAGTTGCATCCTTTCTCCTCGAAGCATGTCAAGGAACAGCTACTTACCTGATAGATTACTAGCCATTCTAGTATGTTATGATTTATTTCTTTGCCTCTTGCACTTGTCCCTTGCATGTAAGCATAGCCTAAGGAAAAATTAGTGTTCAAAGGATCTGCAGTGGTTCAGCCTTTTAAATTCATACTGTCGTCCAAGGATCCATCAGGGTGAGGAGTACCAAAGCAGCAGACATTCCTTTATGTTCTGCTAGCACTCAGCTGTTCCAAGACTGTTCATGCCTAATACTTGGTTAATCAAGATCCCCCAGAAATCACGCTCCAGGCAATTGAGGTCAGGTCATATCAAGCGCACCTCACAGGGAAAGTGATGCTGCCATACACAACTTCTGCTTTGGAGCAAGCAGCTGCTGCCATCTTCTTGACAGATCCGTATCTGGATTGCAGAATATGCAACAAATCATCAGCATGCTCGCTATGGGAAATGTGTGAGTAGTAGCCATTTTATTTCCTCTGCCTGTCTTGCACATTCACATTGATTGCATGGATAAATCTGGCAAAGCTTCTAATGCATCTCATTCGCCTTAAATTTTCATGGATCAGGTCACATCTGCCTGTCTGTCCATCAAGAAATGTCAAAAAAAGGGCACAAAACAGCCGCCACCATGCATGCCTCACCCTTTTATCATACAGCATTAGACCCATTCTTAAAGCACCCAAGAAACGATGCGGCATTTGTCACCATCTTTGTCGCACCCTATGTTCAGCATGTACAGGGCCTCCCCTGCCTGTAATCCAGCGCTTTGGATGGCCACATTCAAGCCTGTCGTTGCGTTGGGCACCATCACCAAGTCCTGGGCAAGATGAACGTGTATGTGATTGATAGAAAGGTACATACAGTAAGAGAGAAGAAGCCACGTGTGACTGGTGTGTGTCTGGTGATCTTCAGGCACCACAGTCACTGTGCGCACATGTACAGGAATATGAGGAGAGCAAAGTCTAAGCTGCCGACAAAACATAGCGTAGGCATCTCAAAACCACCACAAAGAGGGCAGCTGGTTCAGAATTGCTAGAAGACATGCTCATGAGCCTGCTTCCACTCCGTGTAGAACGGCCATTTCATGACTCAACATGCTCGTGCCATCACTGATGAACACATGCTGCCGTGGCCCACCTGGGGCCGCGCATGCATGAATGCTGCCAGTTCCCTCATCACCCGCACCATCTGTGGGAAGAGCTGCCTGTGCTGCAGCAAGAGGGCAGGGTGTTCATGGACGAAAGTGCTGATATGAAGGAGAATTGAGTAAGAGGGGGTTACCATATCAAGTATATGCGACCAACAAATGAAGCCTACAGCTCTGACGCTTCATCAGCATGGTGCATGGACGTCCGCCTCTGGACTTTCGAGCTGCTTGCTTGCACACGATATCACGCAGGCCTGAAAGATGCGCTTGTCAGTGAACGGCTGACCCATCTCGGTTGCCCTCCCATCTGAAGCCAGTGAAGCGCAATACCTGGAACTGCTGGATTTTGTGTGCAAGTACGCACATATGTTAGTGTGTATGCTTGCGCGGGCACACACACATGTGTGTGCGTGTGCATGCGCAAGCGCATTTGCAAGCGTTCGTGCCAGCACATGGATGTGTGCCACAACCTCTTCTGCTCATACTGTATTTTAGCTGGCGTATTTTTGTCATGGATTAGTTGAGTGGCATGGCAAAGGCCAGTACATTATACTCCACCTGTCCAAAAATGCCAGAGGCTGCCGCTCACAGTGCTCTCTCCATGCTGCTGCTTCGGAGTGAGCAGGGCAGCACACTCCTCCAAATGCTCCATGATTTATGAATGTCCAGCTGTCAAAGTCAATGAGAAAAAGTTGGCGGCAAGCTGTGCCCAGCTCAGGGACACCTGAGTGTGTGTGTGTGTGTGAGAGAGAGAGAGAGTGTGTGTAAATGAGTGTCTGCGCAAGTGTGCACAAGCAAATCAGCGCATGAGCGTGTGACTGCACCTGCGCGTGCGTGCATGCCTGCATTTGTGAGCTTGTTCCACCAGCAGCCAGTCAGCCAGCAGCCCAGATGGAGGCCCGGAGGACCTTGCAACACTAGTAACTTTTGTATGTAATGCTGTATGTGCTTGCTATTGCAGTCCTGCCCAGATATGCATGGACTCATGTCTTCAAATGAGTCCAATGGCAATTCCCAATTGGGCAATTCCTACCAAATCATGCAGCTGAGCTTTTGCTACCTACAATAATCAGCAATTTGCTAGCCCCTCATGACCTCAGGCAGGCTATTGTCTTGCCGTCTACAATTGCTGGCCATTACTTGTTCATGAAGTGATCACTTGCAGCATAAGTATTTCAGGCTAGCTACTCGCTGCCTGCAGCCCAAGACCATACTTCCTTTCGAGCCTCCTGACACCCTTGTTTTACCAGTTTGGCAGAATCAGGTAAAAAGCTCTACCTCCAGGCAGGCAGGTTGGTGCAGGTTGCTGGCAGCAAACAGGTTTAGAAAAACCCGGATTCAAACATTCAACGGCGTTTTAATCAGGCCTAACATCTATTGGAACGACATTAAGACGATCACATACTATTTTTGGAGTCTTTTGCCTGGCTGGACACAGTAAGTGGTGAGTAACTGGCGTACCTTGCACCAAGTCTTTGACAAGCTGGATCGGGGGCTGGGGAGGCTCGTAACTGTCATCAGATATCTGCAGACAAATAAGTCTGGCATTAGTAAAGCTGAAAAAGCCTCATGTCCCGATGCTGCAAGCATGCTGAGAAAAACTTGTTTGCCAAGTTCCTGCTTCACTCACCATGTCCTCCACACTCCTTTCAACAAAAAAAGAACCAAATCCAACATAGCCTGCAGTGCTACTGCTCAATGGGGCCTGGCCAGTCATCGTCAGCTGTCAGTGCAATATAATTTCTGTTGTGTTTCCTCCAAGCATGCTCTCCATATTTATTCCGCTCACTTCATCATTTTGTTGTTCGTGAAATGTCAATATACGTTACGATTTGCAACTGACACGAGTATCTGAGCTTGACCACGCGAGCTCGGCTGCCCCCGGGGCGCGGGGAAGATGGAAGCATTATTGAATGGAATAACTAGCAATACGGATGGCAGCCAGGTGTGAGCGCGAGAATACAGATTCAGCCTGGGACGCGTCCCTGACGCTTGCTCTCCTGCAACATCCCTGGATTCCATGTGCAGACATGAGCTGCTAAGTAGTTGCAAAGTATGTAACATGTGATTTTTTGTCCTTTATGTGCGCTTGCATGCACAGGCACTCATGCATGCACCTGAAGCAGAGAGGATCATTGAGCAGTTGGCTCCAATGACTGTGCAAGATGTTGGAAACTCCAAATGGACTGCACAGGGACAGGACATTCAGCGCCTGAACTTGCAGGTGAGATGGTCTGGGATACAACCTGTGCAGCATAATGCTGAAACAGTACAGGGAAGCTAGAACAGCAAGTTGGAAGCATGTTTTTGTAATGTAGGAGCTTTTTCAATATGTACTAATGTGCCAAGGCTATCCAGTTGTTTTGTTCAGCCTTGCGTTGACCTGATCCTGAGCGATAGTACAACTCAATTTTGGTTGTTCATTGTCGCATTTATGCAGGCCCACCACAATGCGCAACAACATGCTGAAGAGTTTGTTGTTGAGCTGTTGGTCTCCCTTGACAAGATGCAAGTCCTGGTGCAGAACCTGCTCGCCATAGAGGTGCGCGCATGCATGCTTGTAACCTTTGCTTATGATGAACATTCATTTTTCTTTGCAAACGAATCCATGGATGACTAATGCCACCCATTGGTATCCATTCATAGCTTCTTTCCACCCATCAAGTTTTTGTTTGATGCTTGGTGGTCATGCACTGCATTGTAATGAATGCATGAGTTGAAAGCATGTGGGCATGATGGCAATTTTCACTCAAAGGCAACACTGCAAAGACAAGCAAGTATTTGCAACCTGTCAACTTCTTCCTCAGTACATGGTTTGAAAAGGCCTTGATTTAATAAATGTCCTCCTTTTCGTTGTACATCCAGTTGGAGTGCCCTGAAGGTGATCTTATTGGAAAGACTATCAACCCTGTGCCGTTGATATGGGGATACCTGAACACACTGCTGCAGGCTTGGAAGGAGAAGGTGCTGCCGCACTTGCACCGCCATCTGGCCCGCAACGTGGACAAGGTGGTGTCATACATGGTGCTCTATCATGAGGTCACCCTAGCCAACTTGCTGGAGGTGAGCTGTTGCGCTGAGGCAGCCTGGATAAGGTGCCATCCTCAATGGTGCTGTACTGTAAAATCTCGCTGGACGACCTGCTGGTGGTAAAGCGCTCTGCCATGCAAAGGCACTGCACCGCGCTACAAGGGCATCGTGCATGGTGTCGCAGGGCCGTCGCGTAGCTCTGTGCTTGACACAGGAATGCCCATGCTCGGTGAAGGTTTCAAAATGCTGGGCCATGTGAACGCGTGCATGTGCACACGCTCATGCAGGTATGCACACAGGCTTTTACATGCAATCACACATGGTAAAACCCTGATTTAATCATACATGATAACACCCTGGGTTGATCACACATGATAACACCCTGAGTCAATCACACATGATAACACCCTGAGTTAATCACACGTGATAACACCCTGAGTTAATCACACATGGTAGCACCCTGAGTTGATCACACATATTAACCCTGAGTTAATTACACATGATAACAACCTGAGTTAATTACACATGATAACAACCTGAGTTAATTACTCAGTGGCACACGCTCGTCCTTGCTGCCCACTTTGCCACAGGGCAATGATTGCCCATGCCCTGCATTCCTACTCTGCCTGCTCTGCACTGCCAACAGCCCACTCCAGCCATGTCAAGTCCGCAGGCTACGTCGTGCTTCAGCACTACTTCAGCCTTGTCATGCCCGCAGGCTACCTCTTGCTTCAGCGCTTCTCCAGCCATGTCATGCCATGCCTACAAGCTACCTCGCGCTTCAGCACAGCAGTTCTCCAGCTTGGCCAACGCCCCACCTCTTGCATCACCACGCCTTGCCCAAGCTCATGCACGACTGCACGCACACAACGTAGCTCGAGTCAAGCAGACACATCTAACCCCCCTTTTGCCTCTGCTACGCTTTACGTATGTTGGCAGGTCACGCTATACCATAGCCATGCAGCAGAGTCCCTCCCTGAGGAGCACCTGCTTGAGTTGGCAGACTGGTGCTACCGCAAGCTTGCATACCTGAATGCACCCCAAGGTATATGCCGCATGCATGCTACCACACCTCCTGCTTAACACAGTGTGTTCGGAGAGCACTTGCTTGGGTTGGCAGACTGGTGCTACCGCAAGCTTGCATACCTTAATGCACCCCAAGGTCAATAGAAGAACTGCTGAAAATAGTATGTACACACTGTATGTTTGTGTGCTGATTTGCTAAGACACTTGGGAGGGTGTCTGTACGGTCGTCAGCAACCCAATGCATGCCCCATGCGCGCTACCCCCACCCCTGCTTGCCGAAGCTTGCTTGAGGAGCAGGGCCTGCTGCAAGCTAGGACACTGGCAGCATGCTAACTAGTAGGCGGTGGTGCACAGCCACAACCCAGTGTTCAAGCGAGTTTGAGGGCGGCGCAAGATGCTTTGGGTGTTGTGGCCGTTAACAGCCATGTCGTGCCTCTTGTATGTGGATGGGCTGGGCAACAAAACAAAGCAATTGTGACAGCCCACAGCACACCTGGCATGTGGTGGAGCAAACTCAAGCACGCTGTGCATGCAATGCATGGTCTGCCTGCTTGCAGGCGGGCGGCGGGTCGCAGCATTTAAGGAGCTGAGCGCCAAGGAGCTCATGGAGATGAGCCCTGAGCAGGAGCTGGACGCCAAGATTGATGAGACCGACTTTGCGGCAGCCATGTGCTGCCTTTCTATCCTCAGGTGGGGGTGGGGGTGGTGCCCTTCCTTTGGGACCGACTTTGAGGCAGCCATCCATGTGCTACCGTGCCTGTTTGTCTACTGGCAAGGGGGGAGGGGGCATCCATGCTGGGGGGGGAGGTGGGGTCCATGAGGAAATTCACAAGGATGCATTCAATCCCTAGTGAGGCCAGGTTGTGCAAGGATGCCTTTGATTCCTAATGAGGCCAGGTTGTGCAAGGATGCCTTCAATTCCTAGTGAGGCCAGGTTGTGCACCCTCAAGTTGGAGGGTTGACTCCTGTCCCAGACGAAGCAGGGGTGCCCATCTTGGGGAGGGAGAGGGTGCCAGGAGTACGGTGCCAGGAGGGTGCCAGGAGTACGGTGCCAGGAGTACGGTGCCAGGAGGGTGCCAGGAGGGCATGGGTAGTGCCAGGAGTACGGTCGAGTAGCGCCAAGTCAGTGAAGGATCTGTGGGTGTCGCTCTAGACCAGACAGAGGCTCCCTGATGGGTGAATGTGCTCTGGACCAAGCAGAGGCTCCCTGATGGGTGGATGTGCTCTGGACCAAGCAGAGGCTCCCTGATGGGTGGATGTGCTCTGGTCGCGGCACTGCAGGCCTTCAAATAATATTCATGGTGTACCTGTTTTTCCCGGTGGTGCCCTTTTGGGCAACATCAGTGCGGGGCATTGCACAGCCTGCGGCTTGGGGCCCTGAAGGCAGGTGCACCCTCCAATCTAAGAGCCGCACAGATGACCAAGCTGATGCTCGAGTCCTCTCTCCGTACAATCCACGCACCTTAGCTTTTGCTCATTCCCTCAGGCAGGACCCAGCAGGCGCGTGCTGTCACTGCAAAGGGAGGAGCGCGCTGTGCAAGTCCCCATGAAGCAGCGCACAGCGCAGCGCAGTGTGGCGCACGGCGCCAATGGTCACTGCAGGAGGCCTGCACGGTGCCTGCAGGTGTCTGACTGATGGGCTCAACACCCTCCCCTTGGGCCTGCATGGTGGCTGCAGGTACCTGACGGATGGGCTCAACACCCTCCCCATGGGCCTGCTCAGCCGTGTGGTGGCCACCAACGACACGCTCATGGCCCTGGTCCCCCTTCTGGACCAGCCGCCCTGGACGCGGCGCAGGTGCTTGTGCTTGGATGCCTGTGCTTGAGCGGGCGCGCCCACGTACGCATGCTTCATGTGTTTACAAGCAGAGGCGCATTCGGCCCTGGAGCCCCCTCTGGACCAGCCGCCCTGGATGCGGCGCAGTTGCGGCACACGCTTGCCTGCCTGTGCTTTAACATGCGCGCCCATGTACGCATGCTTTGCATGTCTGCAAGCACAAGGGTATGTCCCTGGTGCCCCTCTGTTAGACCAGCCACTAAATAAATCACGCATATTGGTGCAGCACGCGCAGGCCTGTGCTTGAGCGCGCGCTTGAATGCACAAAGCTTCTTTCCTGTTGAGCAGCGCCGTGTGCCAAGCCATCCCCTCCGCTGAAAAGCATCCTGTTTGCGGGGCAGGCCAGTGGTCACTCTCGCGATGGCGATGGCTGTGCCTGCATGCAGGCCAAACGGCGTGTTTGAGAAGTGGATGAACAACCAGTGGCAAGCCGTGGAGGCTGCTGACCGATTTCGGCTCTGCCAAGCAGATGCGCAGGCACGTTGCCAGTGCCAGGGTCTTTGGATGGCAAGCTGACGCTGCATTCCATACTTGCCGGCGCACCTGCTGCCAGTTGCTTGAGCCGATGAGTCTCTGGTGGTGCGAGCTCTTGAGAAGCGTGCGGGCACTCGGCTCCATGCCTCCCAGCATTCTTGCTCTTGATGCCTTAAATTTAAGTCTGCAACACGCCTGGACCTCTGTTGAGGGACAGTGCCTTGCATACGACAGGGGAGTGGCACGCTCTGGCTCTTGTGCTTGCGAGATGACTTGCACTTTACGTCTGTAACACGCCTGGACCTCTGTTGAGGGACAGTGCCTTGCATGCGACAGGCGAGTGGCATGCTCTTGCTCTTGTGCTTGCAAGATGACTTGCATGAGCCATCACTGCTCTTGCTGCTCTTGCGAGATCACTGCTCTTGCTGCTCTTGCTGCTCTTGCGTGATGACTTGCACGAGCCATCACTGGCTTGAGCACATACGGAACTCTGTCTCCTCCCATCAAATTCGACATGGGTGCTGTGTATGCCGTTGTGAACAGCTGCTCACGTGCCACTGCTCTTGCACATGTGCCTGTCGCCCGTATTTAAACACTTCTATGCACACAAATGTGTGCGCGCAGGTGTGGCTGGCCATAACTAACCTTGTTGTGGAGCCCAAGAGCAGAGCCAAGTACGGATTTGACGAGTGGCGCCGCGACTGTTTGCTCACCCTCAAGCGCTTTATGAATGAGCTGCTGTTTGACCAGATCCCGGTGCGCAAGGGGTGGAAAGGGCAGGGCCCCTGCATAGTCGAGATGATTTGGCCCAGGCAGTGGGGGTCAGTCCGCACCTGCTTCCTGTGGGAGATGTGCAATGTGATGCCCAGGCTCACGGCTTTTAAGGTCTGTGCAGGCTCGCTCGTGGTTGAACCCATTAATGCAGGCTTGCTTGTGGTGAAATCATCTAGATGGATATGAGTCACTAGGAGCGTGCTTCAAAACCATTCTTGTCATGGTTTTGGATAAAGTCCATGAAATACGCTTGCAGCAAGAGTATGCGCCCAATGGCAAGTGTGTGCATATGCTGGGCAGGTGCAAGCATACACCTCTGTCCAGTCTGGGACAGGTCTAGGTGCATGCACACACACACACACACACACACACGCACACACACACATACCCCTGCCCAGTCTGGGACAGGTCTAGGTGCATGCACATAGCTCTGTCCAGTCTTGGACAGGTCTAGCTGAGAGCTAGCAGGCCTGCAGCAAGCGCTTGCGTGCCTGGGCCCATGTGCTTGAATGCGGGTGTGCGCAGGTGCTCAAAGATCTGCAGCGGGTGCTGGACGAGATGGCGCTGGGGGTGGGATCAGATGCGGGCGCTGCGCGCAGCGCTGCGCTGATCTTGGAGGCTGTGCCAGTGGTGAGTGCAACGTATGTGTGTATGTGTGTATACATGTGTACACATGTGTGGCACTATCTTGGAGGCTGTGCCAGTGGTGAGTGCAATGTATGTGTGTATGTGTGTATGTGTGTATGCATGTGTACACATGTGTGGCACTATCTTGAAGGCTGTGCCAGTGGTGAGTGCAACGTATGTGTGTATGTGTATGTGTGTATACATGTGTACACATGTGTGGCACTATCTTGAAAGGCGGTGCAGGTGGTGAGTGACACGCACATGTGAGTGTTTGCTGCTGTGCGCGTGTACATTTGTGCATGCATGTGCATAAGTGCGCCCCTGATTTGAATAGCAAAATCTTTGATGCCGTGCCGGTGAAGGGTGTGGTGCTGAGGGCAGTGTGACAGTTTCTCATTTCAGGTTGGGAGGACGCCTCCGCAGGATACTCCAGACAGTGCTGCACATCAGCATGCTTGCGTGCAGGCATATTTCATGCAGCTGCGCGGCTCGCTGCAGGCCGTGCTGCACAGGACATCCAGCCATGCTGCCCCTTGATGCCCTGCTGCGTGCGTGCCTGTTGCGCACAGCTGCGTGACTCGCTGCTGGCCATGCCGGACTGGACATCTAGCAGTGCTGCCCCTTGATGCCCTGCTGCGTGCGTGCCTGTCGTGTGCAGCTGCGCGACTCGCTGCTGGCCGTGCCAGACTGGACATCTAGCAGTGCAGCCCCTTGATGCCCTGCTGCGTGCGTGCTTGTCGTGTGCAGCTGCGCGACTCGCTGCTGGCCGTGCCAGACTGGCGCGGTCTTGCACTGACCCAGGCCCAGGCCCAATTCAGCCCTGAAGCCACCAGGCAGACTGCCCAAGCCATGTACCAGAGCCTGACACAGGTGCGTCCCTGGTGCTGCGCGCGTCTGCTGCTCTGTGTGCGCAGTTTGTGTATGTGTGCATGTGCATGCAGCATGTGTGCAGTGTGTGTGTGTGCGTGCATGTGAGTGTGAGCATGCATGGAGGCCATGCGCCGGAGCCTGAGGTGCGTGTGTGCGTGTTATCCAGCATGCCTCAAGATGTGTGCACACACCTTTTAAGAGACCAAGGCATATGTTCGTACAAGCACGCACAGAAGACATGCACCAGGCTTGCAAAACGACATGTATTTCATGTGTATGGGCATGAATACGCGCTCGCGCCTGTTGCACACGTTCTCAAATGCACACTTGCGTGCAGTCGTTTGATTTCATGGCGGATGTGTTGGCCGAATTGGGCGACCCGTCCAAGCGCCAAAACGGGAGCGGTCCTGGCGCCGGCCCTACCTCGCAAGGCAGTGGCGGGGCGGGGGATGGCGGCAAGAGCTGGGGCCCAGGGCCTGTGCGGCTCAGCAGCTGGCGCAAGGTGGGCTGTGCTGCTGTCCCTCTGTGTGTGTGTGCGTGTTTGTGTGCATGCTGCAGGTTGCGCGGGCACAGATGTACATGATTGTGCGAGCTCCAGCGAGACGGGTGCCTTTGTCTGTGTGCATGCCGTGGGTTGCGCGGGCACAGATGTGCATGATCATGCGAGCTCCAGCGAGACAAGGGCCTCCTAGGGTAGGCGCATGGCTAAGCAGCAAGACAGAGGCCTCCTAGGGATCGGCACATGGCTTGGCAGCGCCACCCCTACGAGCTTGCAGGCATGAGGGTGTGCAACCTCCCTTCTGAATGGGCCAGGGCCTGTGCAGCCTGGCAGCTTGCGCACAGCGGCCTTGTCACGCTCAGAAGGCATGTGGCACCCATGGATGCATGGTCTGCATGCCTGCATGCGTGTGGCCCATGGGTGCATGGCGTGCGTGCATGTGTGGGGTCCATGGGTGCATGGTCTGCATGCCTGCAAGTGTGTGGCCCATGGGTGCATGGTGTGCGTGCATGTGTGGGGTCCATGGGTGCATGGTCTGCATGCCTGCACGCGTGTGGCCCATGGGTGCATGGCGTGCGTGCATGTGTGGGGTCCATGGGTGCATGGTCTGCATGCCTGCAAGTGTGTGGCCCATGG
>LKMJ01003806.1_pt1 | contig 14095 bp, 11 predicted proteins | sample 643391 | NCBI WGS metagenome assembly LKMJ01 (sample SAMN04112250, study PRJNA286221) | soda lake metagenome | biome: soda lake; feature: Kulunda Steppe; material: water; isolation source: sample PL-Br10 brine of Picturesque Lake | place: Russia: Kulunda steppe | collected 2010-07
CAGGAGACAAACCTCCGTCATGAAACAGAAGTCAGTTCCGAAGCCGAAGTATTAGCCGCAACCGCTCTTTAAAATAGTAGAGCAGCGCTGCAGAAAGAAGCTCCTATCCGGATAGGTATAGCTATCTTATTCCATTGCAGCAGATTTATAGTCAGCCCAACCCATCTCGTCTATATAGAGGTCATTTTGGCGGAAAACTTCGTGCTATACTAGAAATCAAATCTTTCGTAACCATAAACTAAGGTAACCAAGCCAAATACCGTAAGAACTATGGAAGACGGCATTACCTTCGAGAAATTCTGATTGTCGACCATCAAAAGCCGCGCAACCTCTATTATGTGCGTCAGCGGAATCATATTTTGCAGAAGTTTAAACGTTTCCGGAATATTGTCTGTAGCGTAAAATACAGGCGAAACCAGTAACATTCCTATCATAATTAAGGAAGTTAGATATCGGACATGCTCTTTTTTCCTAGCTACCGATGCTATAATTATACCTGGTCCTGCATGTGAAAAAGCGGTTAAAAATACAACAAACATTACTGAGGGGACAGAAATATAGATTTCTGTGTAAAACATTCCGAAGGACATAATTATCATCCCTATTAAAAAAGCGGCCAGATTTGTCATTATAAACTTTGAGAAAAGATACTCTTTTTTTGACAATTTTGTGGTCTTTATCATCCTCAACGTGCCAGTCTCCTTATCCTCAGATATCGACAAAGCAAAGACTATAGAAGAGGCATAGGCTATCAAAAAAACAAAGTACGAAGCTGTTATAGCCTCGGATTCATCTCCAATTAAGAAGCCGAAAACTAGAAACACGCCTAGTACAATCGTAATAGTCCATAAAAGCTCAAAACGGCTTCTAAACTTGTTTAACATATACGCTCTCATCATTTCAAAGTTCTTCATTATACCTGGCTCCTGTATGATGCACATATACCTCTTCTAGTCCTGGCTTTTCAACAGTGAGATACTCAAGATTTTCAAAACCTATGAAATCTGCCAAATCCTTGATTTTTTGATAAGGATTATCCGTCTTTATCTCAAAAAAATCTTCTCGGGTCAGATATGATTCCTTAATAGCTTTAGGGATGTTTCCTTTGATTTTAATCGAGTATTTGCCGTCCAAATCATCAATAAGTTTCTCTGTCTCTCCTGAAACAACTTTTTGTCCCTTCTCAATGATTATAACTCGATCACATATCTTCTCCGCCTGATTCAACTCATGGGTAGATATCAGTATGCCTTTGTCACGTTTAAACTTCCGGACTAACTGGCTGATTCTTTTTCGAGACTTCAAATCCAGTCCGGCTGTTGGCTCATCTAAAAGCAAGTAGTCAGGGTTTTTCAGCATTCCGGCAGCCATATTAATTTTTTTCTTATTACCTCCTGAGAGAGACATTATAGACCTATCTAATTCACTATATAGATTGAAGATCTCAACTACTTCCTCACGGTTAATAGCGCTCTCATTAAGCGTTTCCATTAATCGAAGAAATTCCGCAACCGTGAGCTTCATCCGGAATTCTGTCTGTTGAAATACTATACCTACCTTCTCTTCAAGTGTGCCTTCTTCAACAGTTATACTTCCTTTATCAGGCTTCAGGATTCCAGAACACATTTTTAACGTTGTAGATTTTCCTGCTCCATTCGGGCCGACAATTCCTACTACTTCGCCTTTAGAAACTTTGAAATCTAAATCCTTGACCACGGTTTTTTTACCAAAATATTTAGATACTTCGTTAACTACCAGCACAAATAGGATAACTTCTAACAGAACTTAAAAATATAGAAGAATCTGCTACAGGTCTCTTTGTCAAAACATTTTTACGGTCTAGAACTATTCCATTGCTGCAGATTCATAGGCAGCCCATCCATTAGCCATACTGTCAAGTATCGATGAGAAGCTTCTTGCTGGTTTTATAACTTTACGACGGCCTTGCTTGCCTTCACGACGGTCACGGTACTCTAAATATTCGTATTTGATCACTCCTAGACGCCGTAATTTAGGCAGAATATTGTTTTTCAGATTGGATTTTCCTTTCTCATGACCCCATTCGTCGAAAGCGTTCAGTTTTTCCGAATCGATTTCTCCTTCCTCTTTAAGCTCTCTTAAAAATATTTTAGCGTATTTGTTCCGTTTTTTGGACTGTTCTATCGGGAAGAATAAGTCAACAATTTTTTCCCAGTTCCAGGCTCTCTGGCTTTTCTTGTACTTCTGTTCATCTTCCGGGATAGCTATAGAATGTTTTGTAACTATAGTTGTGGACTTTCTGGCGGCTTCATCAACAAAAGGATGGTCGGACATAGATATTTCTTAACAAAGGAGGTATATTAAAAATCCTGTTCAGTATAGACAGAAATTTTCTAGAGTCTCTTTCTACCAAGATAATACTGTATGTATTAAAAATCTTGAACTCCTCTCTAAAATTTGTATATGTACGACGAACTCTCCCGTGAACAATTAGAGAACGCTCTTCTGAACCTTGAAAAAGAGTTGGAAGAGGCTCAGCAAGAGTTGAAAGAAACTGAAGACCTAGCGAAGAAAGTTAAAGCAGAGTTTGAGAACTACAAGAAGACGCAAGATGAAAGAAAAGATAAATGGCAGAAAGAAGCGGAAAGAGAACTTTCAGAAGACCTTATTTCTGTTATAGATAACTTTGAAAGGGCTTTAGCTGCCGCAGACGAAGATTCCAACGTCTATCAAGGAGTAAAAATGGTTGGAGATCAGCTCTTCGAAACACTTGAAAGAAAAGGTCTTGAAAGAATTAATGCAGAAGGAGAAGAGTTCGATCCTAACATACATAATGCGGTTGACACTGAACAACATAAAGAGGACAATGTAGTTCTAGAACAGAAAAAGCCGGGTTACAAACACGACGGAAGAGTCATCCGTCCTGCAAACGTAGTAGTTTCTAAGAGAGAAGAATAATAGGAAGTATTCCGAGACTAAAAACGATGATAACCTGCGGAACACCATTTTTCAAATAATATACTCAAAGAATGGAAACAAGTTACTCTCTGTCCCAAATAACCGGCCAATCTAGAAGAAATCTATCTTTGTAAGCTCTAGCTAATCCCACAAGTTCTAAAGATAAGAAAACTAGTAAATAGAACCTGGTTTTAGTATCTGCTTTTTTAAAGTAGTTGAAAAATATTTTCGTCCTTTTCTTGTTATCAACCGTACTTGAATGTCCTCTCCTATCAAGCTGAAAAAGTCCTGCCCAATTTTTCTCTCTCTGCGCCAAATAGTATTTAAGCCTGTTACTAGTGTTATGATACTTCACAGCCTCAGGTACATACTCAACACCATAACCCTCTTCTACAGCTCTAACAGCAATAAATTCATCGTCTAGTATAATGTCTTCCGGTATCGGATAGAGTAGTTCTGAAGGCACAAGACCTAGCTGTGTGCTAAACTTAGGTGTTTCAATACAAGACTTGTGGTGTATATCCCACAACACCCAAATTACCTTACTCAAAAATGTTTGTTTTTTGATAGGTATCTCTCGTCCATGCAATATGGATGAACCGTTATATCTAGATATCATAAGCTCTAGACTCCCTTCCCTTATAACGCCGTCTCCATCAAGAAAGAAAAACAGGTCTCCTTCAACATTCTCAAATATCTTATTCTGGGCTGAAGATTGACCTGACCTATTTTCTTCCTCTATAAGTACTATTTTATCTCCGTACTTTCTTCTCTTCTCTTTAACTATGTTAGCAGTTTCATCGGTACCCGCAACTACCAGAATCACTTCCTTAATATCTATATTTTCATTAAAAACTTGATCTATTAGCTCTCCAATTGTTTCTTCCTCATTATGTGCGCATATACCTACTGAAATAGACTCTTCTTTGATCTTGACCCTTCTCCTTTATCTATCCGATAACTTATTTTGTAAAACATATTTTTAATACTTGAGAAACCAGATAATAATAAATATGGATATACCTGAATATTCTCCTTATCAGAGTCCTACTGAGAAGCAAGAACTCATTTCAACACTGGAATCAGGAATAATCTCTCCTGCAGGAGATAAGGTAAGAAGATTTGAAAAAGAAGTAAGAAACTATCTGGGTGCAGAAAACGGTGTGGCAGTGGATTCTGGTACTGCTGCCCTGCATTTAGCTCTAGAGTGTTTGAATCTAAGTCCTGATGCAGATGTAATAGTGCCCTGCCTTACCTATGGATCTACAGCTCTTTCAGTTGAGCAGGCAGGATTAAACCCGGTTCTTGTAGACGTGGATAGGAAAACTCTAGGAATAGATCCTAAATCTTTACGGGAAGAGATAACTCCTAATACAGAAGCAGTTATAGTAGTGCATTTGCTGGGTAAGACTGCCGATATGGATCCCCTAATAGAGATTGCTGAAGAAAATGATTTGTATATTGTGGAGGATGCCGCACAGTCCCTAGGATCCTCTTACAAGAGTAAGAATGTAGGTACTATAGGAGATATAGGTTGCTTCAGCTTCTCTTGGAACAAGAACATAACAACCGGCAAGGGAGGTTTCTTAGTCACCGATAACAAAAGTTTGGGAGAAACTGCAAAACAGCTATCTGATTATGGAAGATGTCGCGAAACCTCAGAGTTCGAGTTAATTGGTTACAATTACCGTATGGATAACTTAAGAGCTTCAATAGGACTAGAGCAGCTTAAGAGTCTAGAAAAGATAATTCATAGAAAAAAGTCTATATGTCGGATTTACAGGAACGAATTAGACTCTCACGGTCTCAGAATGAACAATGCAGATTCACCCTACATGTTCTACTTACTCTCCAAAAACCGTGATAAACTATACGAGCATCTGAAGGCCGAGGGCATAACTCCTCGTTTATTCCATCCTCCTTTAAATGAAATGGCTGCTTTCAAAGATAAAGGTTCTTTCCCTCAAACTCATGAACTTTATAGAAAAGGGCTAATACTTCCTACATACCCGGATTTATCTAACCGAGAAGCTGAAATAATAGGACGAAAAGTTTCGGACTTACTCAATAATATCTAGGTTTTTTAACCCTAAAGAGGCACAACGGTAGTCGTCATTATCATTAATCTCGCTTTTGAAAATGCATTTATCAGACTCCAGGTTCAACACATTTTCTCCAGGCTCTAGATCTACGTCAACACTGTGCTTTCCAAAGTTCTCTCTGTTGACGTCAGGCGTAGCACTCGTTTCCCTATTTTCAATAAGATCTCCGTTCAAGATATAACTCACATTTCTATCTTCATGAAAGCTTATAAGATCTAATTCTATTTTCTTAGACTTTTCTTCCTCTTTATCATTGTAAAGGTAAACATCTAAGTTCTCACCTCCCCAAACTCTTTCTTCTGACTCTACTTTTTCGTACCAACCTGATCCGAGCTTATACTTGTTCTTTTTATTTTCCCCAAACTCTTCAAGCCTTACATTTTTGATATATACGTCCCCACATTCTGAACAATATCTGGCTATATCAATCACTTCACTCCCTTCAATATCTATATAGGACGTTTTCAGCCTAGAAGGGGTTTTTTTAGCGAATGTAGATGCCACTTTTTCATCATTCTTAGACAGTTCTAACTCTTGTTTTTCTTCAGAATATATATCCGCCTCTAGAGAATAATTACCTTCCTCAGAGATTACAAAGCTCTTATTCTCAGGAATAATATGATGCTCTGAGTCGTCAGAATTTGGGATATGTACTCCTTTACCAGGTTCTAAAACATTGAAATTTCGTAGGCCCAAAGTTATACATCGGTAGTCATCATTGTTAGTATAGAATCCCATGGGTTTGCACTCCGGCGTCTCAAATTTTAGAGAGTTCAAGCCTTGATTTAGTTCAACAACTGACATGTGTTGACCTCCTGAAAAGTTTTTCTCTTTAACAACACCATTGAATTTAATATCTACTTCGTCTCCGTAGACTGTAGCATCCAAGATTAATACTTTATCTCCCTGATCCGTCATAAAATGTAATTTAGGATCTTCTTGACCAAAAACAAACTCCTCGTTAGGAAGATGAGTGTACCAACCTTCAGAATGACTAGAACTTATTGAAAAACCAAGGATAAACACAACTATAGGCAAAAGATAAATTAAATAAACTATTCTATCCCTGAAGCCGCATAGGAAATTTCTGAATGCAAATAAGCTAAAAAGAAATATTGCTGTAACGAGAAAGAACCTGATATCATAAGAGAATATAAAGCCTCCAAAGTCTCCCAAAAACATTTTAAAATCTGCATACTCGGTAAGAACCATATGGAAATTTTCAGAACCTCTCATTAGGTAAGATAAAATAGGAGACTGTAAACCTTCGTTAGAAAGCGAGTAAAGATAATCCATTAGCCAGTTACTGTTTTTTACATCGTCTTTAACCAAATCTGATATACTCTCATAATTAAAAGAAATGAACATTTTTTCGGCCAATTCCTCACCCCCATAACCTTTCCAAGACCTAGTACTTGAAAACATAATTAGTACAGACAAAATACCTGACAGAACTGTGGCCAGCCTTATCTTTGAGAAGCGGAACGAAACGGCTAAAGGCAACATCAAGAGAACTGTGGCCGTTATAAGATATCTTGGTCCAAAATAACCTCTTAATGTCCAAAGAGGGATAAAAGAGGAAAAAATTAATGTACCTACAAATGACAAGGAAATAAACCAGTAAAGTTCTTCATTATATGACTTCAAGAACTTTAAAGAATAAATAGATACCAGAGCCAAGGGCATGTATAGAAACAATCCTGAAGAAGGTAAAACAAGGGCCCTGAGAATTCTACCCGCCACTAATTCCATATTGAAGAAAACTGGAGACTCAAGAAAACTCTCTGTAGCTCCTTCATTCTCAGCTTCTGTAGCATTCCTTATAAGTTGAGCCTCATCTGTCATATCATCGCCCCAGTTATGAGACGAGTGTAACATAGTTGGTTCTATTGGATTACCTACTACAACTGTATTAAAAAATAATAAGGGGAATAAGCCTAAAATCAAACCCAAAATGCCTATAAAATGTCGATCATAGGACTTTAACTTTTTAATAGATATTATTGTCAATAATAATGATCCTGAGATAACAGTCTCGTATGCAGCTGATACAGAAAGTCCTACAAAAACCGAAATAAGAAAGAACTCCTTCTTGGATGGATTGTAATCACTTCTTATCCAGAGATATACTGATAGAATCATAAACATCGTGCCAAGCATTACTCCATGGAAAGTAGTGCTATACGGAAAAATTAGTGTCCCAAAACCAGATAGGACGGCAAGAAATACCGCATTTCTTCTTTGAACTCCTAGATGAAGAAATATTGCATACAGCAAAACTCCTGTAACCGCGCCCGCTACCGATTCAACACTTACAGTTGCAACAAACCGAGCCCATTCTAACTTAGGATCCTGACTTCGCTGAGACTCCCCTTCTAAATACAAGTCATTCTGTATCGGCCGATCAAAGTACATATCCACGATAAAATATCCTGGTACTGCGGCAAAAGAGGAGAGAGGTGGTTTATCAGTATAATAATCACCTCTGATTCTAACCTTGTCTTCTGTATTGGTATGTAAATCTCCCATGGCGAGAGAGTTATTTTCCACTATCGCAGCAGAAGTATTTAACCTGGAATTCTCGTTTTCACCTATAGTATGAGCAAAAAGGGTAAAAACCAGAAAGAGGAGCAAAAATAGCTTCACAGAGTCCTTTTGAAAACGAGAGGAACAGGTAAAAACATCCATGACCTAATTACTATTTTAAAAAATAATTAATATAAGTTTGTATCAGCAAACCATCGTAGAAATAACCTGATAGAAACGTCTTCAGAAAAGGTCAAGAGCGATATTATACAACCGAGATACGTTATCTGTGAAGGTATTGAGTTTTTCTGGACAAGAAAAAGCTTCTGTGGCGGCCGCAATGCTCCATGAATTCTCTAAAAGATTATCAAGAAGAAATATTATGGACAAATCATATCCGAGATTTTCTATCCCTGTTCAACATAGAATCTGATATCATTACAAGAACCACTATTAATACAGCCCAACCAAATACTGCTGTTGTATCATTAACATGTCTGGCAGCCTGCATTTGGTAACCTAAACCATCAGATGCCGCAAAGAACTCTGCGAAGACAGTCATTCTGAAACACAAGGATGTAATCGTTTTTACAGCAGATTTGTAGTAAGGTTTTATTTGAGGATAAACAATTTCCTTAAAGAAAACAACTCTATACATTAGTCCTCTTTCTAAGAATACTTTTCCCATTTCCAGTTTTTTCGTGTCCAAATTCTGAAAACTTTCATCCATATTAATCAAAAAATAAGGTAAAATACCGAGCACAACTATAGTTATTGTTGAAACATCTCCAAAACCCAGTATTATTACAATTAAGATAGACCAAACAAGCAGAGGTGTGCTGTAAGTTAATCTGAACACCAATTCGTTCTTAAATAAATAGACTGTCTTGGATTTATACGACAAGAGCATTAACAGAGAACCCAAAAAAACCACCGCAATTACTCCTAGAACACTTCTTGTAAAGGTGCTTAAAACCGAAACATAGAAGATATTGGTCTGAACTATCCCGTATATTTCAACAGATACCGGAACCGGGCCAGGCAAACTGCTAAAATACATTGTATATATCTGCCAGACCGATATAAAAACAGCCCAGACCGTAAAAACCTTAGATGAGGACGTTATTTTTCTAATCATATCATTCTAGGATTATCGCTCAACAAAATCCCCTACATGATTTTCAAGCTCTATAGGGTCCTCAAATCTTGTATCCAAAATATCTTGTGTGAGCTCAAGCTCGCTCTCTGTTATATGTACAATACCCTGATGATCTTCAACACCTTCTGCATAGTTTTGAGCCATAAGGAGCTCACTTTCAGAGATATCTCTTTCTCCCAAGACCTGCTCATAGTTCTCTAAACCATCTTCAGAAGCTTCCATGAATATATTCAGCGCCTTCAAAGACTCATCATATTTTTCCTCCGTAGTTATAAACACTATATACATCGGGACGTCATCCCCCCAGTGTTTATGAGTGTCAACCAAGTGGTCGAAATCTTCTCCAGGATGTCTACCCTGGTATAGAACATCTACATGTCCTTCCTCAAGTACCTGGGGACCTTGACCTAAACTGGTCTCAACAAGATTGATATCTGACTGCTCTATCCCGTAATCTTCTTCCAGTATCATTAGAAACGCATGGGTAGGCCATACATCAGGCATCCCTCCGACAGTTTTGCCTTCAAGATCAGAAGGCGAGTCAAATTCTCCTTCTCTCGAGTAAAAACCTACCTCAGGGACAGATCTGAATCTATATGGAAGTATTTTCAGCTCCTTATCTTGAGCCTCTAGTTCCTCCTTAACAGATTCAAGACCTGTTACGGAGGTATCAGTCATATCTGCATCACCATACAAGAACTGGTCGACTTTTTGAGGTATCGTATTGACCCTTTCAAAGCTTACATTTTCTGGGACTTCTGTTCTATCATCTTCCACACCCCACTCGAACATATGATGTATATGAGGCCAATGATATGCATAGACAAAGTCATCGTCGTCCGACAAATCTAGAGGACTTAGATTGAAGATCCCAACAGAGAGAATGCCTATAACTAAAACAAATACTACTGTGTTTCTGTCAATATTCTCTCTATTTAGGTTCCTAAGCATAAACCATTCTTTAACTAGTTAATTTAAATAGACTTTGTCAAGACATTTTAAAAGTATCAGAGAGATTTTAATAGTGTCTAAAGATATTAATACTCTGTGAGCGGAATATTTGCAGGAGTCTACAATAGCTCCGACGAGAACCTAGAGCTTCTAACCAAATCGCTTAAAGAGAGATTTGACTGCTCCTTAACTACTGAAACCTACGAAGACGTATTTTTTGTTAGCTCAGAACATTTATGGCAGGACTGCGACTACATAATACTTTTTGACGGTCATATACTAAACGAAAATGAAGACCTGAAAGAACATCTGAACAAGAAGGTTAGAGAAGACAGTTTTCCTAAAAACATCAACGGAAGATTTAGAGGAGCAGTATACAATAAGAAAAAAGATAGGATAGTCTTCTTCACAGATAAGACCGGAGGCAGAAAAGTATATTACAGCGCAAAAAGTGACAGACTAGGATTTTCAACACATTTGTCTCCTTTAACCACTCTTTCCTGGATCCAAAACGAACTCAATCCCCAAGCTGTAAAAAACCTTCTAATAAACCCTTGGTCTTCTTCAGGAGGTCCTACCCTCATGAAGGATGTAGAAAGGCTTTATCCTGCTCAAAAGGTTTGTTTCAGCGAGCACAGTATCAGAAAAGATATTTACTGGGATGTTGAACCAGGTGTCGACCTAAATATATCTGACAAGATGGCTTCAAAGGTTTCGACAGATCTTTTACGAGAAGCTGCCGAAAGAATCAATAAAAATTCTGAAGGAGATATTACCATACAGTTCTCAGGAGGTCTTGATTCATCTCTTATCGCAGCGTTACTAAAAGAAACCTCAGCAGATCCTGACAACATAAAAACTCTCACCTACGGTTGGAAGAAGAGGCATTTTGAAGAAAACTTTAGCTCTGCAGAAAAGATTTCGTCCCATCTAGATTTGAGACATGAAAAGAAGATGTTGGAATCTCGGCTGCCTACTCAGGAAGAAGTTTGGACCTACGAAGAGCCTACAGCTTTTTCGGGTATAATGCCGGTCCACCAAATACACGACGGAGATACCACAGAGAACATGATCCATGGCCACAACTCAATATATCCTTTCCCCGAGACAATAGCATCAAAAAAAGCGGAAAGATGGTCAGGAATAGACCGCTTATTTCAGTTGATACCGTTAGGAAATGAAATAAATCAGTTACAAACTCTATTACCTAGAAAGAAAATGCATGGAACATTGCATAATATCGCTGCAGGGGTTTCTGTTCTCTCAAGTCCAAACAACTCCTCTCTAGTTGTCAATGAAAGAGCGCCTATTGACCCTCACAGGAAGGAGATATGTGAGTTCGACTACTACAAGGAGAAAATGAGGTGGGAAAGGGAACTAGACCTTATATGGGATACCTCCAATATGAGTTATTCTGAAGCATTCAGTTACCTGCATTTTAGACAGATTAGACCTTATTTCTATGTCGACTTATACAGCAATTTCTGCGATCTTGGAATATCTGAGTATGATCTTTTTGGTTACGCCCCCTTACTGAACTTCTCATACAAACTGCCTATGAAACAACGTAATAATCGGCGATTAGAGGAACTAATAATGTCCGAAAACTTCCCTGATCTCTATCACACAACGACTCCTTCAGGTTTCAAAATAATGCGAGACATTATTCTAAGCAATATAGAGGCAGATTATGACACTTACAGAGAGCAGATAAGTTTACTAGGTGAAAGAGAACTTGTTAACAAAGAAGGCGTAGAGAAACATCTTTTGACAGGCGATTCTTTTGATAGAGATTTCTGGAGACCATGGAACGTATACGCTGTTACAGGCATAAGCTGTTATCTGCTCGAACTATGGATTAAAACATTTATTGAACGAGATAAGCCTTGGAAGCGTCCCGACTAAAGGGTAGATGCCGATGTTAGAAGTAAAAAACATAGATAAGCACAAAGGAGAAGAAAAAGTCTTAGATAATTTAAGTCTAGAGCTTAGAGAAAACGAGATCAATGTTATTCTTGGACCCTCAGGATGCGGCAAAACCACTCTGACACGGATAATTCTTGGTCTTGAAGAACAAGATTCAGGAAATATCAGTATAGAAGGCAATGTAAGTCCAGTATTCCAGGAACCAAGACTTCTTGAATGGAAATCTGTTGAAGAGAATCTTGAAATTGTGGAGAGGTTGTCGAGCGAAGAGTCTGCAGAAAGATCAGACGTATTGAAGAATATAGGGATGTATGACGAAAGAAGGAAAATGCCATCAGAGATTTCTGGCGGAATGAAGCAGCGGGTTGCTTTTGGCAGAGCTTTAATGAAAAAACCAGATATACTAATCTTAGATGAGCCATTTAACTCTCTGGACTTTAAGTCCAAAATAAAACTACAAGAAATCATCGCTAAAACGGTAGAAAATAAGGGCATGAATGTTCTCTATGTGACCCACGACCTTGAAAGTGCAGTAAGATTAGGAGACAAAATAATAATTTTGAGCGAAAAACCTTCTGACGTAAGAAAAATACTTCATGCTTCTGATTACGAAAAGGAAGAAAAATTAAGAGCTGCGATTTCAGAGACCTATCTAAAAGGCTCTTTTTAGAGGATAATATTGGCAAACTTATAACTAATAAATAAAGACCGAAAGAAAGGGAAGAATAACTCCTAACGCAGTTCACACAGTTTTCTCATTTTGAAAACTTGAGAAACTAGATATACTTCTCTCAACTTTAATTATAGAAAGATGAAAATCGGACGACAAATAGAGATTTTAAAAATTTTTATACACTTCAATAAAAATAGGTGAACCGGAAACTATGGAAAAAATAATAGGTATCGACCTAGGTACAACAAGAAGCGCAGTAGCAACAATAAAAGATGGAGAACCACAGATAATTGAAAACCAAGAAGGAGACAGAGTCACACCGTCCATAGTAGCTTTTGACGACGGAGAAAGAATAATAGGTAAACCAGCAAAGAACCAGATGCTTACAAACGAAGAAAACACCGTAAGAAGCATCAAAAGACACATGGGAGAAGACCATACTGTAGAACTTGAAGGAGAAAACTACACTCCACAAGAAATATCTTCCATGATTCTACAAAAACTGAAAAAAGATGCAGAAGAAAAACTTGGAGAAGAAGTAAACAAGGCAGTCATCACCGTTCCAGCACATTTCGACGACACACAAAGACAGGCAACGAAAGACGCAGGAGAAATCGCAGGACTAGAAGTAGAAAGAATACTAAACGAACCAACCGCAGCAAGCCTGGCCTACGGTCTAGATGAAGAAAACGACCAAACAGTTCTCGTATACGACTTCGGTGGAGGAACCTTCGACGTAACCGTTCTAGAGATGGGTGACGGAATCTACGAAGTTCAAAGCACTGAAGGAGACAACGACCTCGGAGGAGACGACTTCGACCAAAAAATAGTTGACTGGATAGTGGACAAGTTCAAAGAAGAAAACAGTATCGACCTCTCAGAAAACGACGAGGCAATGCAGAGAATCCGAGAGAACGCAGAAGAAGCCAAAAAAGAGCTCTCCTCACGGAAAAACACTAAGATAAACATCCCGTTCATCCACCAAGAAGAAGGAGAAACCTACAATCTTGACTATGAACTAACACGTTCAACGTTTGAAGATCTAGTTGAAGACCTGATCCAAAGAACAACAAAGCCAACAAAAACAGCTATGGAAGACGCAGGAGCTGAAAGCTCCGAAATAGACGAGGTTATCCTTGTAGGAGGGACCACAAGAGTTCCCGCAGTAAGAGAACATGTCCAAGCAATCACAGGACAAGAACCAAACCAAGAGATAAGCCCTGATGAAGCAGTAGCAGTAGGTGCAGCAATCCAAGGAGGAAGCATTTCAGGAGAAGTGGACGACATCCTACTACTTGATGTAGCTCCTCTAAGCCTAGGAGTCGAGGTCAAAGGAGGACTAAAAGAAACACTAATAGAGAAAAATACAACTGTACCTGCAGAAGAATCCAAGACCTTTACAACCGCACAAAACAACCAGTCCATGGTTACCGTACACGTAGTACAGGGAGAAAGAGAAATGGCTCAAGACAACAAGTCTCTAGGACAGTTTAACCTTGAAGGCATCCCTCCTGCACCTGCAGGACATCCACAGATCGAGGTAACATTCGAAATTGATGCTGACGGAATTCTACAGGTTTCAGCAGAAGAAAAACAGAGCGGTGAAGAAGCAAGCATCACTATCGACGATCAGGCAAGACTAGATGACGATGAAATCGCGCAGATGAAAGAAGAGGCAGAAAAACACGAAGAAGAAGACAGAAAAAGAAGAGAGTTTATCGAAGCTAAAAACAAGGCAGACCAAGCAGCAAGCCAAGCAGAAACCCAGTTAGAAGAACACGGCGACAAAGTAGAAGACTCTGTAGTAGAGAGTATTGAAGA
>LKMJ01003807.1_pt1 | contig 14094 bp, 15 predicted proteins | sample 643391 | NCBI WGS metagenome assembly LKMJ01 (sample SAMN04112250, study PRJNA286221) | soda lake metagenome | biome: soda lake; feature: Kulunda Steppe; material: water; isolation source: sample PL-Br10 brine of Picturesque Lake | place: Russia: Kulunda steppe | collected 2010-07
CCGCGCGGCCCCATCGCGGCTATGGACTTCAAAATAGTCAGTCATTGCAGTTCGTCGGCAGTCGAGCGTGAATTATCTTGCCTTTCGGCGTCTCTCAGAAAGACGAAACACTCATGATTGTTAATTCGAATTTATACCCAATGACCGAGCAGTCGGACTCGCCGGACGCCGGGGAGCCTCACGAGCGAGCACAGGCGCTCGCATCCGATCGCACCTACGAGTGGGTCCGAACGATTATCGACGAGCTTCCACAGTTCGTCCTCGTTAAAAACACCGACAAAGAGCACGTACTCGTCAATCAAACGGTTGCCGATGCTCATGGGGCGACCGTCGAACAGATCGAAGGGACAACAGATGAGCAGTACGCCCATGAGCCAGCCGACCGTGACTACACCCGCGATGACGACTACGTCCTCGAATTCGGCGACAGTATTACCATTCCCGAGGATCGGATCATCGATGCGGCGGGCACCGAACGGATCGTCAAATCACGTATCAAACGAATCGAGGGGCCGGCAGGCGACAAACAGCTGTTGGTTGTCGCAACCGATATTAGCGAGGAAAAGCAGCACGAACGGAAACTCGAACAGCAGCGCGATCTTATGGAGAAAGTCGAACGGCTCGGTGCAACCGGCGGCTGGGTGCTTGATCCCGAGACAGAAACCGTCGAGTGGACTGCTGGAACCAAGGCAATTTTCGGTGTTGAGGAGGACTTCGAGCCGACACTTAAGACCGCACTCTCGTTGTTTCATCCCGACGACCGCGACCGGGTTGCAGCCAGTATTCAACGGTGTATCAAATCACATACTCCCTACGAGCTCGAGTGTCGAATCGTTACTGCCGACGGCGAGACACGGTGGATTCAGACCAGAGGACAGGCCGTACGCAGACACGGCGAGGTCGTCCAACTGCGTGGGGCGATCACCGAAATCACCGCGCAGAAACAACGCGAGATCGAACTGCAACGCCAGAACGACCGGCTCGAAGAGTTTGCCCATGTCGTTGCCCATGACCTCCGTAATCCACTCAATTATGCCCAAGGCTATACCGAACTCGCCGAAGAGACAGAGGATCTAACCCAGCTTTCGACGGTCACAAAGGCGCTTTCGCGCATGGAAGCAATTGTGGAAGATACACTGACACTCGCCAGAGAGGGCCAGGCTGTCGGTTCCGTTGAGCATGTTACCGCCGACGCGCTTGCCAGACAGTGTTGGGCGATTATTGACGCCCCCGAGGCGACACTCGTCTGTCCCGAGTCATTCGGGCTCCGTGCTGACCCCGGCCGTCTCAGCCACCTTTTCGAGAACCTCTTTCGCAATAGCATCGAACACAGTGCATCCAAAGCGGCCGACGGCGACGACACCGGGCAGACGATTACACTCGGTTTGCTCGCAGGCGGCGATGGGTTTTACGTTGCCGACGACGGGCCGGGAATCGCTCCCGCTGAGCGTGAGACCGTATTCGAAGCAGGCTATTCGACACGGACCGACGGGACCGGCTTCGGGCTGGCGATCGTCAAACGGATTGCCGAGGCCCACGACTGGACGGTTTCGATCACGCAATCTTCGGTCGGTGGCGCTCGCTTCGAGTTTACCGACGTCGAGATCGTCTCTGAACAGCCTCCTGCGTGACTGTTCGACACCACAGTCCCCGGTACTTTTCGAGTTGCCGCCCGATGGTCACGTATGGATCGGCTCACTGGTGCGTGGGATCTAGCCCGAACCGAGACGTTTCTCTCGACGACGACGGTCCCGCTTCGGCTCTCGTGTCGGACACGGGGCGACAGTCTCTGGATGCTCTCGCTGTGGTACTGCTATGACGACGATGCACTCTGGTGTGCCACGAGCGCCACTGCCGATGTCGTCGACTACCTCGAGAACGACGACCGTGTTGCCTTCGAGATTTCGACGAACGAACCGCCGTACAAAGGTGTTCGTGGCAACGGGACCGCCAGTGTTGAGGCCGACTCCGAGAAAAAACTCCTGAGACGACTGCTCGAACGGTATCTCGGTGGGACTGATTCGTCGCTGGCCGAGCGGCTGTTGTCGCCCGAACGCGACGAAGTTCGTATTCGAATCGATCCGGCTCGCGTCTACACGTGGGATTTCAGCAACCGAATGCCAAACAGCGTCTCAGAATCATAAGCGTGAGCCGCTGTCGCGCATACTGGATTTACGCCCCCTGGAGGTCGAAATATCAGTATGCAGTGTTTTTCCAAATATATTAGGCCCAGCGCTTTTTATCCGGTGGTGCCTCCTGTGGAGTAGAGATACCGGGCCGTGGACAACCTCCCCCACCGCCCCTTGATCACTGGTCTGCCCTCCGGCCCTCCACCCACGCTTTGCCCCCCCCTGGCGTACTGTCCACTGCGCTTTCTGACAGCGCGTCCCCGGTATCTCTGAGCTACAACTGCGAAATCGACCGCGCTACTGCCTCTCCGGTCCCTGCTCACACACGTTTTTGGATACTGACACGCACGGTGAGCGCGTGGCACGGAGGATGCCGACACATACTCCGTGACACGTACTCAGTTGCGCGATATTGGAACTGTATATGGACCCGCTTGTCGCACTCTTTATCCTGATACTGACTCCGTCGGCGGAGCCTTCATTACCGATCGAACTATACGGCAGTCTATGGCCACTGGGTCGCTCACAACGGCACTAAAAGAAACACTTGCGCTCTTCGAGACGGTCGTGACGCCACAGACAACGAGTGAAGTGGCCGAGCAACTCGATATTGGACGGCGGAGCGCCTACGACCGATTGGAACGGTTGGTCGACCAGGACGTACTTGACACAAAGCGCGTTGGGGCGAGTGCTCGTGTGTGGTGGCGTCCACCCGCATCGACTGACGCTCACAATGGCTCCGGCTCCAACCGAGAACTGGCAAAAATGGGGCCCGAGACCGGAACAGACTCTCCTGACAGTCGCGATACTCATGAGCCTCACGCCGCCGCGGCCACGTTCGAAGCGCACGACCAGTTCCAGTCACTCGTCACTGCGGTCGCGGAGTACGCGATATTTGGGGTCGATACTGACGGCTATATCCAGACGTGGAATCCCGGAGTGAAGCGAATCAAAGGCTACACGGCCGAGGAGATCGTCGGCGAGCATTTTTCGATGTTCTACACAGAAAGCGACCGGCACGCCGGCGTTCCAGCCGCGAATTTGGCGGCCGCAGCCGAGGACGGATCGGTCACAGACACAGGCTGGCGCGTTCGTGCGGACAGTTCACAGTTCTGGGCATCTGTTACTATTACAGCAATCTACAATGAGGCCGACGAACTCACCGGCTATGCGAAAGTCACTCGGGATATGACCGAACACCGGCTGTATGAACAACAGCTCCAGAGCCAAACCGAGCGCTTGGCGCGTCAGCGCGGTGAGTTAGAACACGAACTCAACGCGTTCTTCGAAAACTCGCCGGATATGATCGACGTACTCGACCCTGCGGGCCGACTTATCGAAGTCAACGAGCGACTCTGTCGCGAACTCGGCTATACCGAACGCGAGCTGCTCGGCAAAGGCATCTGGGAGTACGACGTGACGATCGATCGAGACGGCGTCTGCTCGCTGCTTTCGGATCTCTCTGTCGACGAACCGCGGGCATTCGAGGCCGTCTACGAACGGGCCGATGGCTCAACATTTCCTGTCGAGGTCAATCTCGTCCGCTTCAACCTAATTGGACAGGACCGCTTTCTCGCTATTAGCCGCGACATTAGCGAGCGCAAACAGCGCGAACGACAGTTACGGAACCGGATTGTCCAACAGGAGGTGGTCACGGAGCTCGGCAAGCGTGCGCTCGACGACACTGATCTTGATGAACTGATGACTGATGCGGTCGAACTCGTCGCCACGACCCTGGAGACAGATTACTGTAAAGTTCTCAAGCTCGACTGGGGGACGGCCGAACTCGGTCTTCAGGCAGGCGTCGGGTGGGAGGACGGCATCGTCGGGTCGGCGACGGTCTCAGCAACTGCGGACGAATCACAGGCCTCATACACGCTCTGCACCCAGGAGCCGGTCGTCGTTTCCGACCTCGAAACGGAAACCCGATTCAGTGGTCCCGCGCTGCTGACCGACCACAATGTCCGAAGCGGAATCAGTACGATCATTGGCCCCGTCACAGAGCCGTGGGGGATTCTCGGGGCTCACGATACCGCATGTAGGGAGTTTTCCGAACACCATACCAACTTCGTTCAGTCTGTCGCACACATTCTCGCGATCGCGATCAACCGCCACCAGTACGAACAGCAGTTGATCGACCAACGCGAGCGGGTTGAAGCGCTGAACTACCTCAACGGGGTTATCCGAGATACGACCGACGCCGTTATTGAACAGTCGACGCGTCAAGAGATTGAATCGACTGTCTGTGAGCATCTCGCTGCGACCGACTCGTATCTGCTCGCATGGATTGGCGACGTTGATTCGGTTTCCAAGCAGGTGCAAATACGGGCCGAAGCCGGGATTTCCGGCTATACGGACTCGATTACGATCTCGGTCGATCACGGGAGCGGATTGAGCAGTGGGCCAACGGGCCGGGCGTTGCAGACCGGCACGACACAGGTCGTCAACGATATTCCGACAAATTCAACCCACGATCCGTGGCGCGAACAGGTCGACACGTACGGAATCCGTTCGTCGGCGGCGATTCCGATCATCCACGAGGGAACGGTCTATGGCGTCCTGAATGTCTATGCTGATCGGACCAATGCGTTCGAATACGAAGAGCGGACGGTCATCAGCCAACTGGGCGAACTGATTGGCCATGCGATTGCGGCAAACGAACGAAAGCGGGCGCTCATGAGCACGGAAATCATCGAACTCGAATACCACATTCAAAATATTTCCGCCGTTTTTGAGACAGCCGTCGAGCTCTCGGGAACAACATCATTGACACACACCGTTCCGATCGCCGACAACAAGTTCCTCGTCTACGGCACTGCTTCGGCTGACGCAACTGAGGGGCTCGCGACACTCACCGAACAGATACCACACTGGGAAGCAATAACCTTCCAGACGGAGGGTGATCCCATCTCGTTCGAACTCCAACTGAACAATCCGCCGGTGCTTTCGGGTCTCGCCTCGCTCGGGGCTTCCCTCGACGAGGCAGTCATTTCGGATAACGAGTACCGGATGACGATCCACGTCTCACCGAGCGCCGAAGTACGGCCGGTTGTCGATCTCGTCAAATCCGCGTATCCACAGGCTGAGATGTTGCGGCGGCAACAAACGACACGGGAGCACGATGATTCTCGACGGATTCGACAACAGCTGACAGAAAAGCTCACTGACCGCCAACACACAATGCTCGAAATCGCCTACCATGCCGGCTTTTTCGAATGGCCCCGTGGGAGTTCAGGCAAAGAACTCGCAACCTCCGCTGGTGTCGCCCCAGCAACCTTCCACCAACATCTTCGTAAGGCCGAAAAACAGATTTTCGACGAATTGCTCTCGAACGCGTCGACACCGACCGAGTAGCGGAGTTTTTGTCCCTCAGACGTGCCGATCACGAACGTCTGACAGCGACTCGATGACGACCCCGTCTGGAACCCGTCTCAACGCATCGGCGTGCCAGTCTTCGACCGCGAGCGTGAATTCGGTTTTTGGGTTGGCCTCGACGAGTGCGGTTACTCCGTCGGCTGCCGCCAGCTGGCCAGCGCGGTCAGGCCGTTCGGGAACCGTCGCGGTTAGCGGATAGCTGTCTGCCAGCTCTCGTGGGAACGGCCCGAACGGGGCCATCACCCGCCATGCGGCATCGTACCTGTCGGTATCTGGGGCTCCTGCTTCGGTCAACAGGAGCCGATCGGGAACGGCCAGCCGGCTGAGCCGGCGGTGGTGTCGGCGCACTTCCGGCCGGCGGGCACTCTCCTGAGACGTATAAAAGAAGGCTCCCTTCGAGACCGGATCCTCACGTTCGAGCTGGTCGGCATGGTCGAGCAGGGCCCGGTAGCCGTCGTACATCGCGGGATGACCGCGAGCGCGGCGTTCGACCAGTTCGAGAAGGTTGCCGCTGCGAATGGCCTGTTTGATTCGGCGAAGTTCCTCAAAGGTCACATGGAGGTTGTGTTCGGCAAGCAGCCGTTCGCGGGTTTCGTCGTCCTCGTTTCGAATCCCCTCGGGGGTGTGTTCACTACAGATCGGACAGGAACACGGGAAGTATGCCAAGTCATCGAGTTGTTGGGTACCGGCCACCGTGAGATACCGCCCCGCACGAGCGTAGAGCGCGTAGGCCGCCGAATCGAAGAGGTCACAGCCGAGAGCGACCGCGAGTGCGAGCATCATCGGATGGCCCGCACCGAACAGGTGGACCGGACAGTCCGCACCGAGACCACGCTTGGAAGCGGCGACCGCCGTCACGAGATCAGCATAGCGGTAGTTGTTCATCATCGGGACGACCGCCCCGATGGGGAACATATCGAGATCGGTGTTCGCGGCGTGACGGCCGGCCCGCTCGCGGAGGTCCGGGTAGGTCGAGCCCTGAACCGGGGCGTTGAGCAACATCTTTCCGACATCGATCGATCCGGCGTCAGCCAGTGCCTGTTCGGTAATTTCGAGGTCGGCTTCGGCTTGGTCTCGACTCACATCCGGCGGAGTTGGAATATCGACGGGCGTTCCGATGTCCGAGCCGATGTCGTACTGGAACTGGACGATCTCTTCGGTTGTGACTTCGATATCGCCGTACTCCGAAAGCTGAAACGAGCCCGAGTCGGTCATAATGGTGCCGTCAAATCCCAGTAGCTCATGCAGCCCCTCGTCGAGTGCTCGCTGTTGGAGTCGGTCGGTTTGCCGAATAATGTAGGAGTTGGTAATCAGCATGTCGACACCGAACTCGGCTTCGAGCCGGGCTGGTTCGATCGTGAGGCGGTTGGGATTGATGACCGGAAGCAGTGCCGGGGTCTCGATGGTCATCTCCGACCGTGGGACGGTTAGCCGGCCGATCCGGCCCGCACCGTCGCCATCCCGAATCTCGAAGTGATCGCGCATATGGACGTGAGTATCGGTGGGGAGTCGGTAAGGATTGCGTTCGGTCGGTCACGGCCGCAGCAAGCTTTCAGTGCTGATAATTTGAACCGTAGGTTGATATGGCTATTCCACAGAGAACGGACATGGTTGGGGACACGGTCGAAAGGACAGACACCGCTGACCGACAGCACGACTCACACCCTGTGTTGCTCTCACCGACAGCCGATTTTCTGTTGGTTGGATTGGCAGTGACGCTCTGTGCACTGACCGCGGCGGCGCTGTTGGTCTAAGAACATCGCTGTCGGTCTTTCGACGATAGCTTATTGTACTCACTACCTGTCTGTATGGCTGACTATCCCGTGTCAGTATCATTTCGCTCTCGGTGGAACGCGTGAGCACCGACGACCGACTCTGGTGGCTTGTCGACCACGAGCGGCTGCTGTGGATTGGCGCGGTCGTCCTCTACGGTATCGGTGACACAACCACCACGCTCTGGGGATTGTCACAGACAAATGTCGCCGAAATCGGTCCGCTTGTCGGCCCGCTCATCGATCGGTATGGCCTCAGTGGACTCTTCATCGCCAAACTGGGTTCGTTTCTCGGCTTTGGACTGTTCTGGTACGTCCTCTGGAAGCCCACACGGGTTGCGGTGCCGCTCGCGCTGCTTCTCGTCGGCGGTGTTGTCACCGCCTGGAATCTGCTTTCGATCTACACCGCCTGAGTTTCGGCTCCACCTCAGCGAGTCAGTTCGTAGTGTGTCACTGTCAGTGCCGAGCGTCCGTCCGAGAGCTCGTCGTCGACGACCGCGGCCAGATACTCGTCGTAGTCAGTTACGTCGACCCGGATGCTCTCGTTGAAATCGAGTGCCTGCTCGCCGGCGGGCTCACAGTCGTAGGCAACGAAATGGTGGTGTACCGAGTTGGCGATGCCGTTCGACGGTTCGACGGTCAAGAGGTGTTCGAGTTCGCCCGCGACATAGCCGGTTTCCTCGCGAAGTTCACGGTGGGCGGCCGCGAGGATATCCTCGCCATCCTCCATTGAGCCGGCCGGCAGTCCACGGTTGGTGGAACCGACAGCCTGTCGCCATTCCTCGATCACGACGACGTCGCCATCGGGCGTCAGCGGGAGGACAACGACCGCTGCCGACTCGTCAACGTAGTGGTAGTCGGTTTCGGTCCCGTCCGGAAGCTGCACCTCATCGCGGCGAACCGCAAAGCCCGGACAGCGGTAATCGAGTTTCGAATCCAGTGTGTCCCACTGGAGTGAATCCTGTGCCATTGAGGTTCGTATGGTGCCACCGGATAAATATCGCCTGTCTGGCGTTTCTTATCGACCGGATTCGCCATCACTGCCGGTGCGTTCACCGACCGCAAAATACTCTTCTAGATGGTGACGACAGCCGGGATTGAACCTGGCCCCACATGCCGGGCACTCGTGGTCGCTGTCAAGATACGTCTTGATCGAGAGTTCGACGCCACAGACGCCACATAGGACTGCTGGTTCGTCGAACCGCGTTTCGGGCCACCGCTCGGGTTCGTGGTCGCTACAGGTGGCGTGACACTCGAAACAGGGGTAGTACGCTCCACAGCAGCGAAATTTGATCGCCACTACGTCACGATCAGTGTGGTAATGCAGACACCGCGTTTCGTCGTCAACATCGACGCCGACGACGTCGACACCGTCTGGCCCGATGGGGCGACTGAGACAGTCGATTGGCATTGCTTCTGTATCCACGCTTGATACCCTATCCAACGAGTATGACTGGTTAGGCTTCGGTCTGCCGGTCAAGTTGGATTCGAACGGTACTCCCACCCGCCTCACCAACCTCGATATGAAGCGTCCCACCGTAGCTATCGGTTATCCATTTCACAAGCCAGAGACCGAGTCCGCTGCCGTGATTCAGTGGCGTGATGTCCTCGTCGCCGGTCACAACGCGTCGTTCGCTCAGTGGAATTCCCGGCCCGTTGTCGGTGACACTAATTTCGACGGCCGATTCGGTTACAGCGGTCGCCTCGACTGCGACGCGAGGAACCTGGGAGTTGTTGTGTTCGACTGCGTTGTCGATGAGATTCTCAACGACCGTTTTGAGTCTGCTGTCGGCACTGACCGCCAGTGGCTCGGGCATGGTGATCATAATTGTCGCGTCGGTGAACCTGTCTCGACAGTCCTCGACGACATCGGTGATGACTGGCGTCAGTGGCGTCGGCTCGACGCGTGTCGGCTCACCGAGCACTCGGTGGACGAGTTTCGCCTCGTCGCTGAGTTGCGAGAGCCGTTCTGCGGTCTGTCTGATTGTTTGTGCGGCCTCGCGCGTCCGGTCGGTTTCAGCAGTATCGATGACTTCCTGGGTCATCCCCAAGACGACATTGAGATCGTTCCGGAGGTTGTGTCGGAGGACGCGCTGGAGCACGTCGAGATGTCGCTCACGCCGGAGTTCTTCGGTAATATCGGTATAGATTGCAAACCCGTGGCCGTCATCGCAGGGAACACCCCGATAAATGAATGTCCGATTTCCATCGACGGTCATTCGCTCGACGACAGCGGCGTTCGACTCGCCATCGGCTGTACGCTGATCGAAGGCTTTCGCCTCCTGTTGTTGGTCAGTCGGGACGATTAGTTCGTTGAGCGGGTGTCCGGTGACATCTGCAATCCCGTGAGCGAATGCGTCGTAAAACGCCTTATTGCCATCAACAATAAGCGGCTGGCCGTCTTCGAGCCGAAATTCGACAATCGCATCCGCAAGCTGGTTGAACAGCCGTTCGAACCGACCATCGGACTCGGTTGTCTCATCAGCCCCGGTTGTATCGGTGTTCACTGTTGGCGGTACTGAAGCTGGTGGCTGTCCCGGACCCAGCAATTTTCAGTCAACTGTCCCCACCTGACTTCCATTCGTTACTCTACTTCGTCTGAACCACTGAATTATAATAAAGTAAACCATCTGGAAGCTATTGTGGACATGTGATTGACTATTCTCGTCTGGTTATTTTTCTCCTCAACCGGTGCCGATATATCTTACTTTCTGTTCGATTCTAGAACAGGATATTATTCTCTTTCGTCATTTCAGAGTATCTGCCAGTACCGCCTGGTTATTCACTGTCTGAACCCTGCTTGGTTACTCACTGTCTAAGGAGGTTGGGTGCCTGCAGTAACGGATATATGCCTGACAGACGCCCCGTTGTTCGTCTTCCGTACAGACTTATCGCCACTGCCGAGAGTCATACAGCTATGACGACCTTCGTGGTTGCAACCAACTCTGTTCATACGAGTGCAGCGCTCTGCGATTATCTCATCGACCGAGTCACCGAAGACGATACGATCCATGCGATCAACTCACATCTCAGTGAGGACGACGCGGGTCCCGAGGCGATTCGTGATGGCCAGGACGCGCTCAACGCGATCTATTCTCGACTGGGGGCGGTTGCGACTGTCGAAACACAGCAGCTGATTCGAGACAACGTCCCTGCGGAAGACATTCTCTCGGTGACTGAGGAACTCGATGCCGACGAAATCGTCATTGGTGTTCGGAAACCAACACCGACGAGCAAGGTTGCGATCGGTAGTGTCACCGAACAGGTGTTGCTCCACTCAACCCGTCCGATGGCCGTTATTCCGCGTGAACTCGAAACCTAAGGCTGCTGGGGGCGTCATCTCGGTATGATCGAACTCGACGGCGAGGCTGGGGGCGGCCAGCTCCTCCGCTCTGCACTGACGCTTTCGGCACATACCGGACGGCCGTTTCGAATGACGTCGATTCGCGGCAGTCGTCCCGCCCCAGGGCTCAACGCCCACCATCTCGCTGCGGTCAGACTCGTTGCTGACTGCTATGAGGCGACGGTTTCGGGGGCCAAACTGGGCTCGACGAGGCTGACGTTCCGGCCGGATACTATCCGTGCCGGGAGCTACACCGCCGATATCGGGACCGCTGGCAGCGTCGCCCTTCTGCTCGACACCATCGTGCCGCTGGCATGCTCGCTTTCCGAACCGCTGACCGTCCGAGCGACGGGTGGGACGGCGGTTGCCTGGGCACCCACCATTCGATATTTCTCGGCCGTCAAACTCTCGTTGCTCGCCCAGTTCGGCCTTTCGGTCGACTGCATAACTCACCGTGTCGGCTACTACCCAACTGGCGGCGGCGTGGTCACGACGACAGTACATCCCGCAACGCTGTCGCCACTCCGTCTGACAACTCGTCGTGGTCTCAAAACAGTCGACATTTTCTCGGAAGCCAGCACGGATCTCGAACCGGCCTCGGTCGCCGACAGGCAGGCGACAACGGCCGCCGACGCACTCGCCGAACGCGGCTTCGACTCCACTATCATCGCCAGCGAGCATGTCGAGACGGGTGCAACCGGTTCGTCGCTCGTGCTCTGTGGCGTCTACGACCGGAGTCGTCTCGGCGTAAGCGAACTCGGCAAGCGGGGCAAACCGGCCGAAGCGGTCGCTACTGACGCTGTCGACCACTTCTGTCGACTCCACGAGACTGGCGCTGTCGTCGACGAACACATGGCTGATCAACTCTTGGTCTTTTTAGCGCTCGCTGGTGGAACTGTCCGAATACCACAACTCACTGATCACGTCCGGTCGAACCGCGAACTCATCTCGAACTTTGGCTACCGGATCAAACAAACCGACTGTTCTGATGGAAGCGTCATTCTCACGGCTGGGACACCAACGCGGTAGTGCGGTGAGGGCGGGTCAGAGCATGTCGTTTCCGGCGAGATAGATATATATTGCCCACGGAAGCGCGAAGGCGAACATGACGATCCAAACCGTCCGCCAGTTGATCGCCCCCTCGTTGCCAAAGGTGATGATGACGACCATCAGGCCGATGACGAGGCTTCCGAGGATGCCGCCCTGCATATACGACTGCATCGTTTCTTGATCCATTGATACCTCGGGGCACGTCGTCCTCCGTGTTTACCGTTCCGTCTCGACAGCTGCGATTCCGTCTCACCATTTACCGTTTCGCCTCGGCATACCGACTCAACCACTTGCCCTGAGAATAATGAGTAGATTCCAGCCGGTGACGACACTGCCAACAAGCGCCAATCCGAGCGGAATCCCCAAGCGGTGTGGACGCGGACAGATTAGCCAAACGCCGTAGCTCCCAGCGAGGAGTGCCGCTTTGACTGCGGCCATCGCCCACAGCCCGAACGTCTCGATAAGTGGGGCTGCAACCGGGCCGATTTCGACGACGCCTGCGAGCTGGAGGCCGACACTCGTCGTCACCATATCACCAATTCCAAAGCCGGCAACCGCAAGCGCCCACAGCGCCGACTGCCGCCGTTGGAGCCACCGAATCTGTGGGTGTCTGCCGTCCATTGGCCGGGATTGAACTGCTGGCAGTTTCGTTAGCCACCGACTCACCGGGCCACGGGACTGGGTATGGAGTGGCTTCGCTCCGGCCGTGATCGTACGTGTTTCGGCGTGGCCTGATTTGCCCCGGAGTGTGCAGACGTCACTGCTGAATCGGGCTGCCGGCACACACAGAAGCGGCTTTAGGGATTGCCGAATAGTTCCGGGTAATGGCTATCGCGTTCTTCGACCGCCTTGCGGACCGGATTGCCGAAATCGACAGCGTCGTCTCGGTTGGACTCGACTCGGATCCGAAACGGATTCCCGAGCACCTCCAAGACAGAGACCTGCCACAGTGGGCGTTCAATCGCCGCATTATCGACGCCACACACGAACACGCCGCCTGTTACAAGCCGAATGCGGCCTTCTATGAGTCCGCCGACGGCTGGCGGTCGCTGCGCGAAACGATTGCCTATGCTCACGGCAAGAACGTCCCCGTTCTGCTGGACGCCAAACGCGCCGATATCGGCAACACGACCAGACAGTACGCGAAGGTGCTCGACGAGGTTGATGCGATTACGGTCAACCCGTATATGGGACGAGATTCCCTCCAGCCGTTTTTGAACCGCGAATCCAAGGGCGTCTTTATTCTCTGTCGCACCTCGAATCCCGGCGGGGCGGACCTCCAAGATCTCGAACTCGACTCCGGAGAGCCGCTTTACAAACGGGTTGCAGCGCTCGCTGAGCTGTGGAATACCCACAAAAACGTCGGGCTCGTCGCCGGTGCAACCGGCCCCGAGGAACTCGAAGCACTTCGCGAGGAGGTTCCCTCGCTTCCCTTCCTCGTTCCAGGGGTCGGCGCACAGGGCGGTGACGCCGAGGCGGCCGTCAAACACGGACTTCGGGCCGACGGTGTCGGCCTCGTCAACTCCTCGCGCGGGATTATTTTCGCCGGCGAAGGCGAGGGCTTCGACGTTGCCGCCGGCCAGTCCGCAAAGCGGCTCAAGAACCGACTTAATCAGTACCGCGACGACGCCTAATCGACGCTCGTCGGAATTGCTCTGCGGGCCTGACAGACTCTCGAGAGGCTTTCCGAGAGGCTCCCGAGAGGCTTTCAATGATGGCGCACGTAGAGACTGTGTGAACCGAAACGGGCTGATACTGGGGATAGCCGCCGTTCTGTTGGGGATTACCGTCCTCATGGTGATGGTCGGAATCGTCGTCAACCCGTTTTTCTTGCTTGTTGCGCTCCCCTTCGGCGCGACCGCCTACTTGATGTGGTATCAGGCAAGCGGCAAGCTCGCCGATCGGATTCGCTCAGATCCCGATGCATACGCCCGCAACACTCGTGGGGCGGCCGGTCGGGGTCCCGGCTCCTTCGGTGCTGGTACGTTTACTGATGGCCGGTTTACTCGCGAGCAAACTCGTCGAAACCGACAGCGGGCTCGCCAGGGTGGCCGCCGAAGTCGACGTGCCAGCCAGCCCTCGGGGCTCTCTCGAACCGAAGCCTCCCGGATTCTCGGCGTTGATTCGAGTGCCAAAGCCGACGAGATCAAAACCGCCTACCGCGAGAGAGTCAAAACCGCCCATCCCGACGCCCCCGAAGGCGATGAGGAGGAGTTCAAATCCGTTCGGCGGGCCTACGAAACCCTTACTGACTGAAACGGTCGGGCGAAACGCTCACTATGGAGTGCTTCTGTGACCTATTGTGGTATGAATTGACACGGCACGAAAAGGGTTTTTACAACCCCCTTCTAACGGTCGTTCATGAGCGCCGATCGGGCCGTCTTAGAGCAGGCCCTTGAGCGCGGCGAGGAAGAAGGCGGCAACA
>LKMJ01003808.1_pt1 | contig 14093 bp, 14 predicted proteins | sample 643391 | NCBI WGS metagenome assembly LKMJ01 (sample SAMN04112250, study PRJNA286221) | soda lake metagenome | biome: soda lake; feature: Kulunda Steppe; material: water; isolation source: sample PL-Br10 brine of Picturesque Lake | place: Russia: Kulunda steppe | collected 2010-07
GGGGGTGCCGTTGTCGCCAGAGGGGGCCCGAAGTGGAGCTTGCGCGCCCGAGGCGCGGGCCGCGGGCCCGATGGCACCCCCTGCCGCCTGCTGGTGCGCTTGCACTAAGCTTGCAAATGCGGCAGCCATGGCTGCGGGGCTGGAAGTTGAGCGCGCAGGGGCGGCCTGCTCCTGTGCGCGCTTCGGGGGCCGGCCGCGCGGCCGGGGCGCGGAGGGTGCGCCTGGTGACGAAGATGACGAGGGGGTTTCCCTGCCGGCCTTGTTTGGGTGCTCCGCCTTGACATGCGCGGACACGGAGGGTGCTGCTGCTGGTGCTGGGTGCTGGCTTCCGGGTGAAGGCTGCCGCGCAGAGGACTGCGGCAGCAGCATAGATAAGGGAGGCACGTGGAGGCCCGGCTTGACGACCATCCCCGCGCCGTGCACCCGAATGTGGGCCTCGATCATTTCGCGTGCAGTCTTCTCCATCACCGGGTCCGAGCGGACCTTCTCTGACGGGCCGCTCTACAAGCAGCAAGGGGTGGCGTACTGTGTGTGTGTATGTGTGCGTGTGTGTGTGCGCGCACATGCGCGGATGCATGTGTGTGTATGTGTGCACGTTTGCATGTGTGCATGTGTGTGCATTTGCATGCATGTCTGCGCGCGTGAGAGAGAGAGAGAGAGAGAGAGAGAGAGAGAGAGAGAATGTGTGTTTGTGAAAGATGTGAAAGGTCACTTGTGCCTGGACCTTAACTGCACAAACACTCACTTAGTAATCCCGCTGCCTTTCTGCAGCCATCCCAGGAAAAAACAAGCAGCGCTCCCCCACGGCCATGCTCCTACATTGGTCACGATAGACCACCGCACTCCCAATCCATACCCACCTCCGGGTGACGCAGAGCCTGATTCACACTGCTTCTGAGCATTTCTGCCGTGATTGTGCTCTTGTTCTTGGGGGACACCTTGGTGACGTGCAAGATGGCATTCACCACCTCCTGGATCCTGCAGGCGCAGAAGATACATGAGCAGGGTGTGCACGGAGTCAGCTCCCTCAAAGTGGCAGGGTTCCTACTTTGTTGCTGGCACAGACCTTAGTCTAGCGCATTCCTATAAATTCATAAGGCTCTTTGTCAAAGCGCCTCCAACATGCTTCTAGCCTCGGGCTCTGTGTATCAACCTTGCGGCTGTCGCCAGGCCCAAGTAAGATTAGGCACGCGAGTGCATGATTTCAACGCCTCTAAGCTCAACAGCACAATGATGTGCTAATTTGTTATGTGAGTGCCATGGGGTGTGTACGCAGGGACCAAGGACTCAATATAGGGTTGCCAAAAACCGTGAAAAATTCCCTGTACATTTTGGTAAATTGGCACAACATTTGGCATATCTACTGCGTATACAAACCATATCGCTCCTATGGTATCGCGAGTCCTACTTAGCGAGAGGTCCTTAAATAATTTCAATAATTTTCCCGAGTATTTGGTGTCCGTGAGGCTCCTCAAAGCATTACATTTAAACTCTCAATTTGGCACTTTCTGCTGGCGTTGTAGCAGCCTCACTCATGCATATTTGTGTCTTCTTCGGACGTGACCTCCACTGACTCCGAGGACCTCCGATCCATAGCCTGTCCTCCCCCTTCCCCTCCCCCTGCCTCCATTAGGCTACTTGGCCCAGAGGCATTTTTTCTTTTGCCTGCCTCAACAACAGGTAGCTTCCTGGGCCTGCCCACAGGTCTGGGAGGTGGGGCCGGGCTGCATTGGCCGCTCTCATGCTCCTCAACCCCGCAAGCAATACCAGGATAAGGGCAAATCCAAAGCTCCCTGGGCTGCCCATCCGTCACTGAACACTTCCGCTTTGTGCATCTTACATCAAATAGCGCCCTCTGCCCCTTTGGAGCATAGAGCTCTGTAATCGGGCCCGAGCCTAGCCCTGGCTGAACCTGAACAATTCACGAGGCCTTTCTAGAAGTTATTTACAAATGGATTTCATATTTCGTAGCGTGGAGACCCCCATATAATTCTATTACTCGCGATAAACCAAGGAGCGGTACACGGAATACTATTTTCAGCAACCCTACTCACGTGTAGTCGGACGGCTTGTTGTTCAGCTTGACCCAGGGAGTAAGGCCTAAAGCAGCACAGTCTCGTGTGCGTGCAGCTTCCTCTGCTGTTGGATAGAACCCTAGATCAATGATGACCTGCACAGCACAGCAGACAGGAAGGGGGAACATGAGTGGAGACGCCCTTGCTGTAAAAGAATTGCAATGCCTGCTCAATGTTAAAGAAAATGCAATGCCAGCCCCTGCTGTGATGAACATTCAGGCACGTTTGATTTCGGGAAGGGCTGTTGCTGCAGCACCAGAAATGTTAGAGAGCACTGGCCTGGGGTTCAGGTACCTGCGCTTGACAGACATCAAGAGTGCGGCTTTGCGTGTGTTAAGGCATGTCGATGCCTTAGCGCGAAGGTGTCTTACTCATGGCTTTGCAGGCTGATGACCATAAGTAGTTTGTGGTAAAATCCAACCAACCATTGATTTTGTTTGAGTATGCATGCTTGTCCATCCGGATAGCAGGGCAGCGTGGGGAATCTGTCTTTACACTGAAGCAGGGGTTTATCTAGACGCAGTGCAACGACATCAGAAATTCTTGTAGGACCAGCGGTCATTTCAACGCCCCGGCGCAAGATGCGGTGTGCGCCTTGCCCAAGCAACTTACCACTGTGCTGATGTCTTTAGGAGCTGGGTCTTTGGATAGGCGCAGCACCGTTAGGAACTTGCCACATTGTGGGTCTTTCGGGTCGCACAGCTGAACCACCTCCTTGAGGCTTGTTCTCCTGTACTTATCGTTGATGACTCCTCCTGCTGCCGGAGCTCGCTGCATCTGCTCCATTCTCAGCAGCTACGAGTGGCCCCTGAATTGCAGGGAGGCCGGCTGTCCGGCTCTGCTCATCAAATGTTGGGGGGCCCCTGCAATTGTGCACATGTGCCACACTTGAGCAATTTGGGCTCCACGCTTCAAAGAAGAGCAATATGAAAAGCAGGAGGCGCGCCCAGCGCGTTTGCTGATGTGTGAAGTTATTTGACCAGTTGATGGTCATCTCGACGATACGGCACCACTGCGCGAGGCACACAACCGGGAGCGTTTTGAGCAACCGCTAGAAATATAAAGGTTGATTGTGCGTAAATAGAGCTTTTAAGAGGTTGGGGGGCTTGGATGCAGGGGAGGGTGCTACCAACAAGATAGGGGAACCTCTTGTGGCTTCACAACAGCGTCTGGCAGCACAAGGGCGATGGACTTAATACAGGAGTAAGTCTTTGTGTTGATGTCTTTTCACAGCATGAAGGGCCAAGCACAAAAATTATGAGGATGGCAGGTTTGCAGGGCGCCAAGATTCCATGCTTTTCCCTGCTGCACATCCTCAATACACACCTATATAACGCACCAAGCATCACCAGCAGTTATTAATATGATTATAAGCATTCTAAGTAAGGGAAGGGAAACATTTCTCAGGCACACACGGGTTGATTGCCTCACTTTTTCCCATGCATGCTGGGTGAAAAACTATTGGACAACAAGGCAAGGAGGCACTGGAACCAGAGAGACATGTTAATGAAAACACTCGTATCTTCAGCTTTAAAGGCCTCGTGGATTGCCTCACCTGCTCTTGCAGGTGGAGGGGGGACCCTGCGCTGGTTCCTCGCGTTACCCCGGGTCTGAGATATCGAACAAATTGTGATTTCACACTAAACCTGCGTCTTATACAGAATACTGCAGTGGACGGTCAGCAGCGGCCAGCCAACGGTCAACTAACTGTTTGTTCTTTTAGCGAGGAGAAAGCGAATTGGTGACCCGTTTCTGTTGCTCGTTCAAATTTGACTCCCACGTTCGTACTCTCAACTTTCCCATCCTCCGTCTCGCCCGCCCACCCATTCCTTCCAGAGGCAGCAAGGTGTAGCATGCTACATGCCTGAGTAAAGTTCCTACAACCATTGCTGTGAAGTTATCACTACCATTGGAGACAACACAAACATACGCGCATGCATATGCTCATGCACAAGTACGCACACGGATGCACATGCACATACACACACACGTACGCACGTGCACATACGCATATACACATGCGCACACTGCAAGATGATAGTTCATGCACACACAGGCACATGCGCTTGAAAAGCAGCCTTTCACTCTCCAAGCCTAGGGCCTGTCAGCCTGCCAACTAGAACCGTAGCTTTCCTCCATGTGGACAGCTTTGAGGAGGTTAAATTCCAGTGGTTAAAGGTCTCATGATAACTTAAGTGTGGCCTTGCGCAGACTTTGCAGACTTTACGTGTGCCTTTACATCCATGTTGTTGGTATGACGAGTAAGGTTGCTCTCTCGCCACAAGCTTTAAAGCACCTCACTGTGGGTTACTCTGTGCAAGACTAAAATCATGTTGGCGATGCAGCCACTAACATTTGGAACCGGTGATTGATGTGTAACCCTCTGAGGTCTAAAAAGCCTACCCTGCCAGAGCAAACAAGTCCTCCTGCATGTGCACTTTCATGCTGCAGCACATTAAGGGTATCTAGCTCTTAATGAAAAGAAATTCATGCACATCCATCTAAGAGCCATTACGATGCATGATCTAGAGAAGGGTGCCTTTGCCTTGACAAACTCGCGTTGCAACATGTGCTTAAGTTTTCAGTCACTCGTTGAAGAACCGACTCAGCTTGGGCAATAGAGAAATCTGAGATGACACTCGCTCGGGGTATCACCAGTTCTGAGAAACTGAGTGGCCAAATTGGCAAAAATGAAGCACACCTTATTGCACATACAGCCACAACCGATGCATACACATGAAGACCAGGCCAATCACCCCAGCCCAAAAGGCGGACACCTGTCCGACGTGCTCAGCACCTGCTCCACCTTCTCAGGTGTGGCCTCTGCCAGCTCTTTGGCAAGTCTATGAGCAGTTGGGGAGTCTGGCTGCGATGGCAATACTGAAGGGAGGAGCGGCCGACCTGCAGGGCCGGGGGGCGTGGATGAGGGCCGCCGCGAGGAAGCAAAGCTCATGGGTGGTGTGGATGCTGGGCGGCCTCTTGAGGGCGTTGGTGATACAGGGGGGCTGCGGGGTGGGGTGCTGGCAGGGGTCATGGCTCGCCGCTGGCTGCTGATGTTGGGCTTGTTGAGCTCAGAGAGCATGTGCGTGCGGTCCACGCTCTTCATCCAGCAGTGGTACCTCTGATCTGCCTCCTCGGGCGGGATAGAGGGCCTGCAATGGATCAAGTTAGCAAGCGCTTCTTATGGGGAGTTAGTTCATTCTTTTGCGTCCACTCAGAATAATTATGATGGCCTTAATCTAGGGAAGCAATGCAAGTATTCTAGAGGAGGAAATTCCGGGGACCTGATGCAGCACAAGCATTTTGTTTCTAGCAGGAAACTCGTCCACACACAGGCTATCATTTGCAGATAGTTTTTCCCTCACTTTTCATGCCCATGCAGCAGGATAGTGCTGACTGATAGTTTACTTAATGTAAAGCAGGTGCAATTGCAAAGGCTCCGGAAAAAAAAACTGACATGAAAATGGTGGTGCTAAAGCCATGATTATTAAAGAGATCATCTTCCGTCCAAAATCCAATGCCCAATCCAGCTGCCAGTGCTGCACCCAGAACTGCATGTGTAAGAAGCGAATACAATAATCAGCGGAATGGTTCGGAGCATTTGCATGATCAGCCTAATGCACACACAGACTAATGCAATGGCACTTCAGGTGATAACACGCTATACATACGCGCGCATCGCGCACACACATACACACACATGCACGCATGCACACACACGCACGTACATACACTTGTTGGTAGATTGTGTGCACATTTGTAAAACGCAAATGACAAGCAGCCTCAAGCATTTCTTGTCTGTGATAGGCCTGCTGAAGGACTATTGTGCTTGTACTGTCTGACTGAAAGTGAGGTTGCTCAATCTCACCTGTGGTTTCGGACCAATCAGGCCTGACCACAGGCATTTGCAACATGTCTGCCTGTATAACAAAATGTAAAGCTGAAATAAGCAGCTCAACCAAGCAATCTCTTGAATCTTAAACAAATCTGTCCACAGATGATGAGCGTTAATGTCACAGCAATGAGCACTGAAAGGTTGACGTATGCTCGCACAATGGACAACAGCAGCAGCAGCAGTGCAAGGCTTGGCCTGCTCACTGCCCAGAATGCCAACGCTTGTTTGCAAAATTTGTTTGATATCCATCGTAGGGGACCTAGCAGACCTGCAGCTGCATCATCAAATTGCACTTGGTAGCCCCTCCATCCACCCGGAGCTGCGAGATGTGAGCCACGTCTGCATCTTTCTGCATGGCCTCCAATACCTGAGCACGCAAGCATCCGAGTGCTCAATTCAAGTAGGCCGCACTGGGCATTGATTGACAACACAGTTGTGGAGAGCACCTTGTCAGGAAGGCTCAAGGCTGCTACATGGAACATACAAAGAAGGAGAATGACTCGACAAGACACGGATTCATCATTGATGCAAACATTCATGAATCATCAATGTTTGCTGCTATGCCATGCACTTGAAAGATCACCTGCATTGCTGGCCAACACACTAACAAAAGTGTACCGAGGTAAGGCCTGGCTCATACCTCTCGTGACTGGAAGCAGATGGCTTCGATCATGGCTCTGACTATGTGGGATCGAGATGTCTCGCCTGAGAAGTGATACGCAAGTTGGGCAATACTTTGCACTGCAAGCGTGGCAACCAGGACTGTCAAGGCGACCGTACACACACCAAAGGAGATAAAAGAAAGCAGGCTTCTGCTTCACACAGCCAATTGCTTACAGTTGCCGCTCAGCGCTTTCACTCCCCGCTCAGCTATGCAGCCAAGTAAGCATTGTGCCCGTTCCAGCACTGCTGGGGGTGCCAATGGCACTTACAGACAAATATATCAGGGGGCTGGATCTCCCATGCCTATCGACAAAAATGCTTGACTCTTGACAGGCGCACCAATGATGCATAAACTCTCACATACCTGTCAGTCCTAAAATTACACCCCTTGCTGTATCATCCCACCGCGGGGCAAACAAGCCAGAGAAGGCAGGCACAAAGTAGACGCCATCACTGTCAGGGACCTGTATGCATAGTCATGAAGGGGCTGCCAGATTAAGAGGCATCCCTTGCCTCCACAGACGCAAGTCAGCCATTCTAACATGAAGTGCATGTTTGCAACAGGTCCTTAAAAATGAGAGCAAGCTTGGACAGCATGCATGTCAATTTGCACTTGAGTGACGTGAAGCAAGGGCAGCCCAGTAGTTATGGTTCCATGCAACCTTGCGTTTTTGGCAATCTCATTAGGCGCACCTGGCTGGCCACTTCATCGACCTCATGGGGCCCGCCGAGCAGACCAACATTTTGGCTCAGCCACGTGAAACCAAATCCAGCTACAGCCACAGACCCTGTACACAAGAACAGATAAGCCTTGTTCAACTGGCTTATACATGCAGCAGTGCATAGAAGTCCAACCAGCAGGAACCCATACGACTGCCTACACCAAACAAATGCTTAAGTGTGTTACCTATTGTGCAGACATGCATTAAATGGCAATGCAAGTGCAACAACCTGCACTACCTTCTAAGGCGTAAAGGGTGGGGAAATCACGTCCGAGCTTGTAGTAGATGGTGGTGATGAGGCCATGTGTGGAAAAAACTGGCCTGTGTCCCGTATTCAGAAGCATAAAGGCACCAGTCCCATACTGCGATACATCACCGTGCAGGTGGAAAGTACAGAGTTTTGAGGGAGCGCTTGAGGGATATGAGAATGAGTGTGTGACAGCTGAGGAGCAAATTAGGGTGAGCAGCATGAGAGATGACTTGAGCGGTCAAGAATGACCAACGAGGTTGTTCAGTGTGGCAACAAAGATCCCCAATCATTTTACCCTTGCCTAACTTCACAGCAGATTGCATTTGACCTGCCACGTGCTATGGCGCACACTACTAACAATCTGTCATATTACACAATTAAAGGGACAACTGACCGTATTCTTAGCGTCACCAGCTTGTGATCTCTGACCAGGAACTGCAATATACAGATCAAATTGAAGGGTCAGGTGGCACTGACGAAGAATCCCTGGAATTTGATGGTGCAGGGCCACCAAGCGCTGGGCAATGTTTTGTAGCGGCAGTATGGAAGAGCACCGTTTGTTTGAAACACTTTTGGCCTTGATTGATGATACGTGCCAGCCTGCTAAATTTGCATTTTGCGTGTACATAGCTGGCGTGTGCATGGTTTTGCGCCATCCTGCAAGCAGTCTACCAAGACAGTCTGCCGTGCGTGCGGGCATGTCTGGTGAGTGCAAAACAGTCTTTCATGCATGTGCAAATCCAAGTCATGTTGCATGTATGTGTTATCTTGATGCATGCTCCCCACGTACAATAGTCAATAGTTCACACCTAAAAGTGCAGCCATCTGGTCGCCAAGGCACCCTGAGATAGGAACACCCCAGAATGGCTCATAAACATCCTTGATGTGGCCGTACACCTGGACATCAGCGCAAGGGCATCCCTCTTGCATGCCTGCTAATATAGCTTTTTCAGGAGCAAACAATGATGTGGATCATACAACATTATGGTATGGGTGATGCCCTCTGACACATTTAGCAAGCATCTACAAGAATTCGATCTTCTCAGGTACTGAAACACTGCAAGTAAATGCCTCAATTGTGCAGATTTTTGTGAGGTATAAATTGCACCTTCAGCCAAAGGCCCTCCGACCTGCCCGGATTACACAGTCTTTGTCCAGCAATTGAATTCAATTGCTCGCTCAGCTTCTGTGCAACAACATGATTTGGCATCAGGCAAGTACAGGCTCTAAGAAATAAAGATTTTTAGGGCCCACCCACCTCAGCATTAGTAACAATCTGCGGAAGGGCTGATGCTCGCATACTGAAGTATTTGAAGAATGGCTCATGCCAAACACATTCTTCAAGGGCCATGAGCTGTGTCCGTGCTGCATTGGTGACTGCACGCGTGGTAAGGACCAGCCACAAATGAGAGCCCTTCAAAAACAAAAACAATGGCATTGCTGAACATGGATCAAAATGCTTATGGCAGCTAGGGCAGTGTGGCCTGGGGTGCTCAATCAGAGTGTAAACGACTGAATGCCAGATGACTTAGGCAGAGTGAGAGGCATAGGCATGTTGCGCTGATTATCCAGTGTCACTCAACCGTTCCTTGTTTCTGTCCGCATCCTTGGGTGCTTATTCAACACCCCAGGCAGCTCCAAAACTTGGAAACACAGAACCATTGCCAGGACTTGCTCTTACCATCTGTGACATGGATGCCGCCATCAGCGCCCCCCGTCAACTTGTACATGATCCAGCTATCAAGCGTGCCAAATGATGCCTCATCCCTGTCTACTGCTTCACGCACAGCCTCCACATTGTCGTACATCCACTTGAACTTGAATGCAGGGAAATAGTTGTGAATAGGTAGCCCAGTTACGGGGCGGAAGAAGTCCTGCACCCAGAATTGAGTAATGTGCTGTAAAACAGCTTGACGCTGAAAAGTGAAGCTTGATAGAAGAGAAGCCTAGGCAGGCATCATCTGGAGCCTGGTGTAAACATAATCCTAGAAGTCACGTGAAGCATTAGAGATAAGAAGGCACTGACAGCACATCAGAAGAAGTCTTATCCTTCAGGCTTGCATCTGCCTAGCACATAATGTCACATACCTTGCTTCCCAGCTGCTTTTCCATCTCACTGCACAGCTCGCTGCGCAAGGTGTTAAAAACCAAAACAAAAAATTGGTCTACAAAGAGGGCCTAGGTAACAGGAATGTGCACACAATGGCTAGTGCAGGACAATTATTTGCTTCACAACAAAATAGACTACCTGCTGCCTCCAACTGCCTGCGTGCACAGGGAGTCTGGCTTGAGGCTGCTGCTTCTCTCCCAGGCTGTACTTATCATCCCAGGATATGAATCATTGCACACATGCATCTCGTTGCCCTCCTTTACCCCTCTGGGTTTTACAGGAATGCAGCTTCATAAACCCCAAGCAGCTGGCCTGGAACACACCTTGTTCTAGTGTCCATCCACACCATGGCATTGTACAGTGGCTCTCCCGTGATCTTGTGCCAAACAATAGTTGTTTCCCTCTGGTTTGTCAAGCCCAGGCCTTTGATTTTTAACTTTCCATGCTTTTGATGTGCCTCCTGCGTGTATCAAGATTGCATGCTTAAGGAAGAGATGCCTGCAGTTTGAAGGTCCCCCCACTCATAAGGAAAAGATGCCAGGAGTTCCATCTGAGTGTTGGTGCCAAGCCGCACACCCTAGGAAATAACAAACAAGCTAGTCAGCTGGAAAACTTCAGCAGCAACCAAAATTTGCAATTTTCAAGCCCAGATCCCTAGATGTTGCAGCCCTGAAGTCATGGCCCTCGTGACTGAGATAACTCCGCACCTGGTAAGCCAAAGTCATGCAGGTCTTCACTGCTTCCCATATTTGTAGAGGATCGTACTCGGAGCACCTGGCAGGATGCATGCTGTGAACTTGAATGCTTAGATTTTGCACAGGCAGTTGCGGTGCTTGTGAATCCAGTGTAAAGAGAGTGGAAACTGCAGCACATAGTGAAGTTGCCTATGATCATAGGTGTCATGACACATTAGCCCGCAAGATCCGACCCCTCGCTCCAAGTCTTGTGGTGAACTTTTTCGAGCGAGCCAAGCAGGGCGCTATTGGGTGGCACCTTAGGCCCCTCTCACCCGTGGTCGGGATGCAGCATACGAAGGGGCTCTTGGTGACAGCCCAGCGGCTGCAGGTCCGCGTCGAACAGGTAGCAGCGGGTGCTCTGTGACCCTGTGTCGCAGGCAGCGATGACATCGATCCCCTCCCCCTCCTTGTCGACAGAGCCGGCGCAACTTCCCCCTCCGTTCATGGCACTTCCAGCAAAACGCACATTCGCTGGTGCTGTGCGCTAGAGGAATGACTTCTTCCTAAGAATTATATTTTCAACTTCAAAACACTGGTCGAATTGCGTTGCAACTTTGAGGGTGCAGCTTCTTCGAGCAGCAAACAGAGAAGGCTTTTTTTTTCTGGGCTACAGCTGCCATTGAAAGCAGATGCAACGCTTGCCCATGTATTCCGGCACCCCCTGTTCAGTTCTCTCACCAAAGGTCAACCTAAAAACCAGGCTGACAGTTAAACTTGCCCTGCAATCCTAGTTATCCTTTCCCTGCTGGTGCCTGAGGCACTGTCTTGCAATAGTTGGGTCGCATGCCTGGAAGGCTTCAGTTAGGCTGCCCTCTTTCGGCAGGCACAGCTATGTAACCTTTTGGTTTATGATATTACACCATGGCCAGATTTGTGTCGCAACTGTCACAACGGTAAGTTGAACTCTAAGTCGAAGCGCGCACTTCCAGTTGAGCTTAACCTCGGGAGTTTTTGAAACATTTGTTGCCATGCTTTGCCTGAACTCCCATCTTTTTCCAGTGCTAACCTAGTTGTTGCGCATCTAACCATTTGTCTCCTTATAGCTAGCCTAGGTCTGATTCCAACCCCAGGGCTTTTGCTGGAGTGCCCTCTGACAGCTGGTATAGACAGCTGCTAACTGTCTCTAGGTTTCGTAGAGAATACGAGGGTCCTGAGATTGCAGTCATCGTCCGTGACGCAGCCGGAGCACCAGCGTGCGGGTTAATGCATGGCTCAGCAGCCCTATGGGGCCCACAAAAAAACAGAGAACCAAGCTGTGTGCTACCGGAATAGAATGCCGGGCAGCATCCGCAAAAACCTCCCTGCAGTTCATGACAGGCAACCACATGCGCACAGTGATTCCTTGCACATACACTGAACATAATACTTCACCATGGCGCAAGGGCTGCTGAGGAGGATTGCATGACAATAATTAAGCGCAGCGCACGCTGCGTGGCACACAAAGCTGTTCACGCCAGAATAATAATGATCTGGAACATTCCCTTGCACTCCTTCTTTACACGATTGACCATGAAACCTTGATCACTTAAACTGTGACACATGACATGTCTTTTTCAGAGTAATCTATGTAAAGAGATACCGCAAACATGTGTATGACTGTAAACTATGCCTCATTCAAGCTAGAATGGTCTGGTATGGTGCATCCAAGCTCCAGCAAGACAGTCTCCCTAGTCAGGCATTGCATAACTATGTATCGCTAATGTTTGCATGTACATGTCAGCTGTCCAGCCATGGGATATAAGTGCATCAATAATGTGCTTAAGTTTTGGCTTAACAGCAAGTTTTTAATAGCAAATCTATGCATCATTACGTGGCACATCCAGGCTTTGACCACCTACTCAGAGGGTGAAGCGCAGTCTTAAAATCCAGAACAAAAAAGCCTAATTGTTTGATTGGACATGGACAGTGCAACTAGGCATGCTTCCTGCACTTGTTTTGTTTGAGGGCAGCCAAAAGGACCATCCAATGAATTGTCTATTAATATTAAGAATACGATTGATTAGATGATTAAGCATAAAATGCACGCAGCCTAAATCAGGACCAAAAACACTACTGCTCAGCACCAGGAACATCCACAAGGATTTCATGTAAGTGTCATGAAACCCACCTTGCCACATAGAAGTCAAGCATGAGCAGGTGCACCCATGCCATTAGTGTGATGGCAGGGCTGTTGAAGAGGTGTGCCAGCATGGCAAAATTGGGCACCCAGTTGGAAGCCGTGCACCAGACATGAACAATGGAGGCTATCGATGACAGTAGGCCCGCCTGACAGGCAGTAAGTGTGCTGAGGGCGCAAATGATGGCCAAGAGTCCAAGGAGCTGGGGGGAGTAAATGATACGGCGCGTCTGTCAAGGAGCAGGGCAGAGTGAGTAAGGTTTGCCTGTTCCATGAGGTTAGTCAGCAGTATGGATGCTTGACTTTGATACCAGCGTGCTGACAAAATCTACAGAGGAAGGTGGACTGCGATGGCAACAATAAACAGCTGGGACTGGCACACATAACAGTTTGACGAGCAGCCAGCAAATGCCAGACCAGCGCCAGGCAGATGAGGAGCTAGGAACACTTCCCACGCCAATGTCAACTTGAATTGTGTCGGAAAATGTTATATGGGTGTTGTGCAGAGGCCCACAGGGGCCACATCGGGCCCTAAGGCCAACGCTGCCACTGGAAAGTGAAGGCATGCTCCTCATTCTCAGCTAGTATCCAACATGCTGTACCATCAAGATACACCACTTTGCTCATATACATTTTGGTATAGCAGCCTGGCCCTGCAGGATTTGCAGGTGAGACGGGGACTCACTCACCAAGCGCAATCTAGGGGCAAATAGCATGATGCCGTACAACAACACCATCAGTAGCGTGATGGCACTGAATAACACTTCTGAAGACTGAGATTTTGTTGGAGGGTCAGGAAGGATGCATGCTAGGTGCCAAGGCGCATGAGTGGACATGTTCGGCTGAGGAAACTCGCAGCTGGCGCACTGATCAGATGTTGGAAGTGCGGCATCGCTTGTCGCATTGGATTTCCTAGAATGATGCTGCTGCAAAGTTGGGATGCCTGCAAAAAAAAGGGAGTGATTTGTCCTGATCAAGGAGAGAAGCTGTTTGGATGAGGTGACCACCAATGCATGCGGGCAGGACCTGTCACAAGCCACGGTCGGAGCTGGGGCTGTGTCCATGTTGATAAATCAATCCTCCCCGGCAGGTGGAGGAAAAGGCCTCTTTTCTGGAGAGCAACATGGCTGCCAATACGTGAAAGACAAGTGGCCATGGATGTCAAGCTAAGGCTTTTGTCCGCTCTCTCATATTACTTTGTTTATGATATCAAACGCAATCTACAAATCGAATTAAATCCTCATGATGGTCAGATTCGCACTAGGCGTAACCGACGTGTTTATTCGGTTTTTAATTCGTCTTTTAAAGAAAATTAAAAAGATAAAAGAATTTAATCATTCGCACTACGGCCAAGAAAGGAATAACGGCGCGTTTACAATTAAAAGGGGATTAAATAATGCCCCCGTTCACACGGGAGGGTTTCGGCCCTAATATTAGACTATTCGTGTCCTAATTCTCGTTTTTTAAAAAACTTTTCGCAAATAAGCGTTCACACGGGAGCAAAAAACTTTTAAAAGGAAAAGAA
>LKMJ01003809.1_pt1 | contig 14091 bp, 20 predicted proteins | sample 643391 | NCBI WGS metagenome assembly LKMJ01 (sample SAMN04112250, study PRJNA286221) | soda lake metagenome | biome: soda lake; feature: Kulunda Steppe; material: water; isolation source: sample PL-Br10 brine of Picturesque Lake | place: Russia: Kulunda steppe | collected 2010-07
CTCTCTCTCTCTCTCTCTTTCTATGTGCAGCGGCTTTGTGTGTCAAGTCAGGCAAACGCTTGTTTATCTTGCTCCTCTTAGGTGCGGCGTACCAACCCAGCAGCTCCTCTACGACAACATTGCACACTCCCAGTTTGTGACGACATGGCCACTTATGAGCAAAGAACAGCTACAGGCATGTTGCACAGGTGGCACTGGTTCCAGCAGTGCTGAAATGGAGGGTCTGCCTGGGTATGCCCGCGACCTCGTGCACATTCTACGAGGCTCGAATGTGTCTGCACATAGGTCCGACCGATGAATCTTCGAGCTGTAGCTTGAGAGTAGCTATGTTGCATGTTCACATGCAAGTTAAGGGTTTACCGCCAGCCAGCGCTGGTTGTCAGGTTGGTCTGTGTATGGATATCGCCAGCCAACATTCTTCATGATATCTGAAATGAAGTTTGTTGTGTGGTTGTGGAGGAACTCAGACAATGATAATCATCCGGGCATTGACAAGACATTCGAGCTAATGAGACGCAACTTTTGGTGGCCATCACTGCATGCTGATGTGTGTGAGTATGTGGCTAACTGTGATGCGTGTCAGCGAGCAAAGTCACGCACCCAACAGTCTCCTGGTTTGCTGCAATTGCTGCCTATCCCTGCTTATCCTTGGCAGCATGTGACCATTGATTTTTTCACTGGTTTATTCTCCACGTGGCTATGGTTGCATTGCTGTTGTGGTGGATCGTCTCACCAAATTCGTGCGCTTCATTCCCACAACCACTCATGTTGATGCTGAAGAAACTGCACACATATTCTTCAAGCATGTTGTTTGTGAGCATGGAGAGCCTGAGACCCTGATTACAGACAGAGGTCCTCAATTCGCAGGCAAGTTCTTTCCCACATATTTGCATTTACTTGGTACTCAGTCTCGTCTGAGCACCGCATACCATCCGCAAACAGATGGTCAGACAGAGAGGACCAACAGAGTTCTTGAATGTTATTTGCGCTGTTTCATCTCTCCTTTCATAGATGATTGGGATTTGTACCTTCCAGCCGCTGCATTTGCATGCAATAACTCCATGCATGCATCCACTTCAAATACGCCCTTCTATCTGAACTATGGCAGACATCCGCGCATGCCATTCATGGCTGAATTTGATCACAATGTGCAAGAGCTTGTGCCTGCAGCTACTGAGCATGCATCCAATCTGCAACAGACTATAGACCGTGCAAAAAGGTCTTTGCAAGCTGCACAAGACAGGCAACAAGCATACTACAATCATAATCACCCTGAAGCATCATATCATCCGCACCAATGGGTGTTATTGAGCACCAAAAACTTTGCAAATGGTCGAGGGCAAAAGCTGATGCCTAAATGGATGGGACCTTACCAGGTTATTTGCATGATTGGATCTGCAGCAGTCAAACTGCAACTTCCTGAGCATATGCGCTGCCACAATGTGTTTCACGTTTCGCTGGTGAAACCATATAAGATTCGTGAAGGTGAAGAACCTCATCATTCGAGCCCTCTGATCTCATTCGATTCTGATGGTACTCCAATTTGGCAACTGGAGCGAATCATCAATCATCGTCCTATTGTGCACCAAGTAGGTCACAAGAAGGTCCAGAAATTTGAATACAAAGTCAAGTGGCTTGACTATATAGTCAATATATCCGGTTGTAGAGAATGAATGGATCAGTGAAGATAGCTTCACCGATGAAGGCCTAGCCATTCGTGAGTACTGGCATTCGCGTGGCCTTGAACCTCCCATTCGTTAATCCTTGACAGCATGAGGACATGCATGTCTAAGGAGGGGAGCATTGTAACAATGCAGGTTGCAAAGAATATGAGGAATATCCGAGGTAATCATGTGCTAATTACCAAGTGAGTTCATTCGAACGAGACTCACAGTCCAAGATAAGTATCTGAAACTTAACAATTCGTCTTCACAGAAATCACTATTATTAAAGGCGTGAGCGCTTCGTTCGTAGAAGCGTGGGGGTTCATCCCCTCTTCCTGCAGCAATCTGCCAACGCTGTCACAATTATGATACAAGAAATGAAAATGTGTTAATGCCTTGCCTCAAACATTTTTTTATAATAAGGCTTGTGATATTTGTTTCGGCACAACCTCGAAATGGAGGGAAAGCCTCGCAAAAATGCCTTTTTGACCCTGAATCCGCCCGGTCGACCGCAACCTCACCTTTTTGGAAATTATTTTCTGTGATTTTTTTATTCATTCACTTACGCCGGGCACTGGCTGTGAACGCGCCAAAGGTCGAACCCGCGATGCAAGCGCCTTTCCCCCCTCGCGGCGAAGCTTCAACTGTGATTTTAATTTTCTTACTGTCAGAATATCCTTTATTCTGCCAACCGCAAGCAGATAGTCCTTTTGCTGGACTGGCAGGCCCAGCAGAATCGCAGTAGCAGAGTGCGTACAAGCCTTGGCATGGCCTGAGCAATGTTGAAGACTGGGCAAGGGTAAGCACAAGCATCTAGTCCAATCCCTCACCATCTCCAGGTCCTGCCTTAGATTGACGCCCCCTGCTTACACGTGCGTTTTCTCGTTCAGGTACTCATTCCAATCGAGCACGAATAGTAGCAAGGTACTGGTGGGTGACTAATTGTGAGATCTCAGACACGAAGGATTGCGCACATGTACACCTTCAACTTCATTCCGTGTTGCAGGAGACGCCAACATGATCGGAGAGAGCCTTGAGGAATCCTTTGATGACCTATCGGAGCGAGAAGGAACAGGGTGGTTGGAGAATGATGGAGAGCCAGGGCGTGGGCAAGGGCGGTGGCTGGACTTCTGGCGGCTGAGGGCCACAGACATGGAAGGTGGGGCAGATTGTAACAAACAGCGCAATAGATAGGTCTCAAAAACTAATTCACTTCAACATTGCTGGTCCACATCCCCAGTCGGGCCCATGCCTGAATCATGATCATGAGTCTGAAGGTGGTGTTGTGAATTTGTGATCTGGTGATGAAGGAGGACCTAGATCTATTTTTACATCTTTTCATGGAGAGTGGGGCTGCGGGCCTGTTAAATGCCCACCCATCTCCAGCATCCCCATGTGGGCGCTCTTGCAGGAGCGCCTCCAGCTGGATGTAATGTGTTGAAACCATTGGTTTTTTTTGCATGTAATTGCACAGCACATGCACAGCTGGCTTGTAGCTGACATTAACGAGTGGTAACCCTGCTTTAGCAGAGCTGATCACTCCAAAGGGCTACCCGGCGCAGAGGCACAAGGTCATGACCCAAGACAGCTTCATCTTGACCATCTTCCGCATTCTGTATGGTAAGCTGGATGCCCCTCGAACCCCCAAGTCCTCTTTAATAGCTCCAGTGCTTGCACCACAAACACACATCGTTTGTCACTTGGTTGCCTCAGAATCTTAGAAATTACTTTCATGGGTCATAGGAAAGAATGCAGACATTAAAAAAGAGAGGAAACAGAGTCGGTCAACCCTTCGATAACACAAATCCAAAGCACTTTCCCACACTGTATCAGTGAGAGACGCTGAACCCCCCCCCCGCCTCTCATAATTGAATGCAATCCTCTGCATTCCTTGGGAAATAGATCTGGCATGCCATCAGCTACTGTGTAGCCCGCTATGTAGCCAGTGCTTAACTGGAACATACAGTGCTCAATAGGCTTTAGCATGCAGACTGTACCCAGTCATACATGCGGCTTGTGAGCTTCAAATCACTGCACCTTGCCTTCTTTGCAGACAGGGGCGGTCCAGATGGAAACAAGAAAGCCGGATCTGGGGTTGAGCGCCAGCCAGTGCACCTATTCCATGGCATCTCCCTGTCGTCAACATGCTGGGTGATTAACAACCCCTACGGTCCCTGGCATTCGTCCTAGCAGATGAAGGTGTGTATATGTGTGTCTCCCCCTGGAAGTTGCAAAAACTTGCAAGGTTGAAATTTGACTCAACAGCAAACAAAGCATCATGGTTTGTACCCAGAATGCTGTCAACAATCACAACTCCCTTCTCAAGGCCAATTGGAGTTCGTGTCAGACGCATAGTTTTTGAGCGTCACGGAAACGACTTGTCAGGATGCCGCAATCGCTACACTTGCACACCTTGCTTCCATCAAGACCACTAAATGGTTGCAATCTTGCGCCTTCTGTCTGCCTTGAACAGGCTACAACGTCTGGATGCTGAACACCAGAGGCACGTGCAGGGAAGACCTGATAGAAGTGCTTGCTCAGACACTAAATAGCACCTGGGAACTGCTGCATCCTGGGCGCTATCCCACCTTGTTGCCTGTTTGAGCATAGCAGTGGATGTCTTTTGCATCCAAATGTCACAGACTGTTCTTGCTTGTGCACGTCATTGCCTTCAGGTATTCATGCATCTTATCAAGCATCCATATTCATAGTTGCTGTCAAGCGAGCACATGTGCACATCTCCATATTGGGTATCCGTGGGTGCAAAGTTTTGTGTGCAGGAAACACATTTTCTAGGGAACACGAGGAGTACTCAGTCACAAACCCCAGAACTTCTGGCAGCGTAAAGGGATCAAGGGGCCTGCTTTGACCACTCTGCGAGTGCGAACCAAGGGGGAAGGTCTGCAGCTTCCCAAGTCATTTTTGCAGCTAGGGCTCAATGGGGCACAGAAGGCAGCCATGCATACAGCTGCCTCCTGTAGGCTGCCTGGCCAGCACCCTCAGGCCTGGGTCCCCCTCTTTTGTTCACTCATTGCTGACTCCAGTTTCCTTGTGAAACTCGGAAGGTTTTGGAAGTTCAGTCTTGACGAGTTTGCCAAGTGTGACTTGCCTGCATCCATCAAGTACATTAAGAAGGAGACAGGCGCTCAGAAGGTACGCCGGGAAGCAGCTGCCTGTGCAAGGGTGCCCCATTTCTCACCAAACAAAACCTGGCACTAAATTCTTGGCCACCTTCTTGCTCAATGAATATGAGAGTAAATGGAAGTTAACATGTTTGTGATGTGAGAAGTGCAATTCTTGGCCTCTGCTTATATTCAAGCATGTTGCACCACACCATTCAATGCAGTCATTATTTGATTACTTGCTTTCAGGTGCATGTCTTTGGCCATTCCCAGGTATGATCTGTGCTCAGAATGGCGTGCCATGCCGCCAGAGGGTGAGTATGACGCATGAAGCACAACAGGTACTGCCAGGTGGTGCAACAGCGCATCTCACAAAGAAGAATGATCTGCTGCTTGATGGCGAGCCGCGCTGCCTGGCAGTGAATTGGTGTTACATGCTGTACTGGGTGTGCTTTGAGAGGTGAGAGCAGATGGAGCGCTTAATAGCATTGCCACGGTCGATACCTTCACCTTGTGCCATGTTGTTCACAGTGCTGTTGTTTGTCCTTTGATGCAGCTTGCGCCGTATTGTATACCGTGCTGTTGTTTGTCCATTGACAAAGCTTTTGCTGCATTGATTTCCATGCTGCTGTTTGTCCTTTTTTGCAGCTTGCGTGAGTCACACTTTCTTAACGCGGCGCATGCAGGGTGGAACAAGCAGCTTGGATACTTGGCATGGAATCCAGATGCAGCAGAGGACATTGGTGTCCTGGTAGTAGTTGCTCCAGTGGTATACGCAACATACTTGATCAGCCCCGCTCTTGTTACCTTCAGTTGCCAAGCAAATGTGAGGGAGCCAAGATTGTAGTGTAGCTATGTTTGTGGCCCGATCATTATTGGCGTGTTTGGATCACGATCATATCACCTGAGGGAACGCACTGTCTAGCACTGTACAAGGCTGTCTGCACCTTCTGTGGGAGAGGCTCCCTGACATGAGCTTGTCATTGATGCAGAAGCAAAGGGAGCAAAAATTCAAAGCACAGCAAACAAGCCAACTAGAAGCGCGCTTCCCAGTCAGGGCTCACTTGGCAGCTTTTTGGTTTTGCGTTGCAGGTCAGCTTTGCAAGCACCTTGCCACCCCAGGTGAGTCCCATGGTGACCCCCACTCCAGGGAAGGCGCAAGGCTTTGGTGTCAGGTCCAAACTCACAGGCCTCGCCCCATGGCATGTACTGAGAGGCATCATAAAGGGAACCTTGCATGGAAATTGTGGCTCAACCTAGAAGCTTTCTGGAGGAGTCACGTTATGAATCCTACCCCTGCGATGAAATTGCAATGCCCTCCCTTGGCCTTACAGGAGTACTCTTTTGTGTCAAGGCCTATGCAACCTGTATTTTTGGGAGGACTGTGCCAGATTCCTACGCTAACTCCAGTGTGCACAGTACTCTGTCTAGCTGCTCTGCACTCCAGTGTGCACGGTAAGCTGTTTAGCTGCACTACACAGTTAGCTGTCTAGCTGTACTGCGCAGCATGTCACACCGCAAGCTCTGTAAATGACTCCCCAAGAAAGCCACTTCATTTGAAGATATTGATGCGGCATCAAGGCTGGATTGTTCATGATCTGCTAAATGCAGGCTTCAACGGAAAGTATGTTTGGGGGAAGCCTGTACATTACTACTGTACAGTATCAGTCAGTCTGTTGGGCTGTTCCCAATATCTACATTGTGCCTCAATGAAAACAAGCTCATAACCTTCCTGCTCCTGCATCATGACAGAAAATACCGGAAAGTTCGGAAAATTGGATTGGGGGGAAGACTGATCCATATCAACCAAAGAGCCCTAGTGCTCCAGCAGTCATGTCACTGTTAAAATGATGCCAGAGGACTCGATTGAGTGCTCATAAATGCACTCCTAGCAAATTTGAAGCACTTGTGCCTCTCCACCTTGCTTTCTTGCATTCCTCACCCTTTGAATTCACACAATGTGGAGGTCAAGATGGGTATGCCTTGTGCATTCTTTGGCCCAAATAAAGCTTCTGGCAGACTCTCAGAACATGAAACCCTTCTTGCCATACAGGCCCTCCCCAACCTCCTACTACAATGCATTGGGAACAAATGTTCAATGCGAGGGTGCCAAAGTTTATGGCCTTCAACTGTGAGTTAAAAGAAAGAAGATTGATTATTGCTTGTAGCTATCTGTGAAGAAAAAGGGATTTGTTTCTACAAGATTTGCAGTCTTCTTGGAATCTTGTTACTCTGAGAAGAACTGGTAGAAAGAAAAGATCTTCTAGTGTGTCTGTTTGCGTGCGTACATGCACATGTGGGATCATACATCGGTGTGTGTAAGTGCATGCTAGGGTAGTGGTTGTGGCGGCTGTGGTGGTGTGGTGAGTGTTTCCTCAGGAAATGTAAAGGAAAAGGCTTTTCCTTTACACAATTTTGCATCCGCTACGGCGCATGGTGCAGATGGGCCAGAGTATGACCTCTAAAGGATCAAGGTGCCAGTGGAGCTCTTCACCAGGGGGGCAGGGATGTACTTGCCACCCCGCAAGATATGGACCTCATCCGCAAGAGGCTTGCTGAAGGTGGCAGCTTGGCAGGTGTCCATGAGACTGACGACTTCAGCCACATGGACTACATCTGGTAGGTCTTGCTTGGTCTGGGTTTGTATCATGCCTGCATAGTCAATGGTCCTGGCAAGCCAGCCCCTCCAACTCAGGGATTTGGCATGACTCCTTTTCACACAGCCCAGGTTTCCACGCATCTTTGGTGTGAGGAAATGTGATAAATTATCACTGATAATACAGAGCTAACATTGGATCTGGCCTGATGAAGCTCAGCCTGGATATTTCAGGCTGGTGTGAACAAGAGCGAAGCTACTGCGTTTGACTCCATTGGAATTCAGGTACACCGATGCCCATAAAAGGATTTTTTAGCATCATCCTGCACGCCTTGGACAGGTAACTCAGCATTACTTCCTTGGTTTACCAAGATCAGTCTCACTGAAAATCCACTGGTGTGGCAGCGCCTGCTCACTTGGATGAGTTATGTGTGGCTACATCAGGTGTCATTTTTTTCCGGAAGTACACGTCTAACTCAATATATCTGCTCTTTCTGTTTAATTCTCTCTCTCTCTCTCCCCCCCCCTCTCTCTCCCTCACCCTCTCCCCAATTCTAATGTGCTTACACACATACACAAACTTGCAACACACGCGCATTTGTGAGCACCCTTGGAGCTGTTCATATTTTGTACGCTCGCAGGCACACCGTTGGCTTGCTATAAGAATAGAACGGCTCATCATGATCATACACCAGCCGATTGTGATCAGAAGCTGCTATGCATCAGGGAAGAGTGTGAGCATGCAAAGCAGTGGAATGTGATATCTTAATGCACGTTGTCATGCAGGATGATGTGCAATGTTAATTTTCCATTTAATTGCTTGCCAATCGAGCAGTGCTGACTCGTGAATGAACTGGGCAATCAAGCTTGACAAATCAGGAGTTGGTCAAGCTATGATAACAATCTGTGATGCTGAAAGTGCTTGCATGAGAAGGCGTCTTGAGGCATGATAGTCCTTCTGATTTTTTCCTCACTTCTCAATATGTGTCCTTTAGGTTTTCCCTGCTACATTCAAGATGATACGCGGTCTCAGAAACTAAGGTTCAAGTTATGAGTTTTGATTGTACATTTCTGGAACCATTTTTTGACATTGACGTATTTTGAGCATGAGGGTGTGTTGTGTAGACTGGCTGCGGACAGCGGGCAGTGTACACAACGCGCCAGCACGGCGGGCTTGCTGACAGGGCAATCACGGAACTTGTGGCCCTGCTTGACTCTCACTCTTCCCTTTTGCGGCTGAGACTCTGATTCTCAGAAACGTGTTCTACTCACACTGAACTTGGACCACACACTTGGACGGTTGCACTGCCGTGCCGTGTTCCCCAAGGACCTGGAGGGAACTACTCCATGGGGTTCATTATTGCAAGGTTGCTTCCAGACTCGAGAAGGTATTACTGCCAGTTTAACCTTCCTTTATATGCACAAATGGACGTGCTTTGAATATAGCAATAGCTGTAATGCTAGCTGGTCAAGTACTCAGCCAACTAACTCCAACCCATTGAACACAGTGCAGCACACTTCTGGCTGCAGCACTTACCTGGTGTGACAGACACCTAACAACTCTCCAGAATATGATCTTTGAAATTCGTACAAAGCACCTGGTACCATCGGTGCAGAAAAGCACGCTTCGACACAAAGCACCTTGTCTGGTCTCCCTGGTCCCTGGACCAGGGTTCCCAACAACTTTTGCTGAGCAAGCTCTACCGAGCTGCCCCGATGCTTGTAAACTAAAAAGGAATCCGGACATATGAGGTCCAATGTATTCTGTGCAAAATATTTGGGGCAGATGTGTGCAATTCTGCTATGACAAACCACTCTGATATTCATGTGAGTGAGTTCGATCCACTGCCATGCAAGCAAAGCAGAAAGGAATTGATAGAAATTTACCAGATTCATCCACATGACACGCATGGCTCTGGCAGAGTGATAAGGACAAAGTCCACTCACTTGAATGCCCCTGTAGGCTATAGGAAGTCAAGTTGGCTGGTTGGATGATCAGGCATTGCAGCTAAACTGACTCTTACCTCTTACCTACGATTAAATATCCCCTTGTCTCACACTCCCTTTCAGGCTCTTTAGTAATGCAATGTTGAGCTTCTCTGCTAGCAAAAGCGCAGGGTCTCAGAGCTTATAATGTGCACCAGATGCAACTGACACTGTATGCAAGATAAAGAGCATATAGAGCCTCGTCAGCAATCTAGGAGGCACTAGAATACCCCAGTCCAAGTTTGGTAGAATTGCACAACACACACCAACACATCGTCCGCCCTTATGAAAATTGCTCTGGCAGGCTAAGAGAGTTTGTTAGCCAATCGGACATCAAAGGAGTCATGATGGTTTTTATTTCTGCCTGAGTGCCTCGATTGCTGTGCTAAAGGCCCTCAAAACACCATCCTCATGCTCTTGCCCGTGCTTGTCGTCCTGGGTCTGGTTGTAGCCCTGACTGGCTTCAGCTACTGGCTTCAGCTAAGCTCAATCAATAGAGTTCGGCAGATACTACTGCATAACCCTTACCTTACCTCACCTACTAGTAGTAGGCCACGACTTGAGTGCTAGTTATAGTACCATGTTATAGTACTAATACAATTAGTATGGCATGATGCTTTCCAAGCAAAATAAGCCAACACCTATACAAGTGGCACATGATCTCACTTGATTTCAAATCTCCACAAGCTCATGACCTTCAAGGTCAAGTTGATATCAAGTTGATAATGAGACGTCACATAGGTTTTCTAAAGAGCACGTTTGGTACCAACAAATTTCATAAGCATGCTGAACCGAATAAGCGAAATGCTTCATTTTTTACCAAGGTTCATAGCAAGCTTGGTAGCTATCTGAGCAGGAAGCTTAGGTTATGTTACAAATCTGTACCTGCCGAACGAGGAGGAAGACCAAGCATTGGTCCTCCTCCTGAGGTTTTAGGAGAGGCTTTATGCCGCAAGGGCTGTAAATGGTGTCACCCACTCTCATAAGAATAGCGTGAAGGCTACAGCCTTAGCTAATGTTGGCACAGTCCTCACCTGGGTTCGACCCCTTTCCAACCTTGTTCATCAAACGAGCAGAGACTGATTTTCTGGATGGACAAGGGAAAAAACAGAGGGCAAACGTGCTCCTTCCATTGCTCACAGCCTGTCTGAGATCTTTACAAACCTTTCTGATATGGTGTTCTTATTCCTGTGGCTTGGAAAAAGACAAAAATTACACCCGTACACAAAAAAGCTGAGCATTCTCTATCGCAAAACTACAGGCTGCCAGTGATAGCCATCAATAGATGCATATACAAATTGTATGCTAACGTGGTGAGAGACTTACTAGCCGAATGGGCATTAGCTGAGAATCAGGTCTCTGACACACAATTTGAATTCTGTCCCACAAGGAACACAAATCAGCCAATCTACATCCTGCGCCTCATCCTCACGGTAGCTAAACTTAAAAAGAAGAAGCTTTTCACTGCCTTCCTTGACCTGACAGCTGCCTATGACAGTGTCTAAAGAGAGAAATTATTGGCCTACCTTCAAAACATTCATGTTCCTGAATACTTGCTCTCGGCAATTAGGGAATGTACCAGGAATGTGTTTATATATCCTTATTGATGGAGACAAGGTGTCAGATGAAATTATGGCAACTCAAGGACTGAAGCAGGGATGCCTGCTGAGCCCGTTACTCTACTCTCTATTCACAAACAACATGGGCAAGTTCTTGACTACGCCAAACCATGGGGCAATGACAGCCTTACAAACAACAAAAGTTTCCCTCTGTGAATACGCTGATGACATTGCACTTACTAAGTAGTACTACCGAAACAGCCCACCACCTCCAGCACCAACTCGTCAGATTCCACACCTACACAGCTTCGAAAAGGCTGATGATGAATGCGCACAAGACCAAAACCATGGCCTTGTTTTGCTCCAACCCACCAGTGTTTTGCTACAATGGCACTCCGCTTGAGAATGTGCAAGAATTTAGATACCTGGGCACGACCCTCAGCCACCATGGGAAGATGACAAATGCCTCAAACCAGATGGCACGCAATTCTGCTGGTGCCATAGCCAGAGTATGGAAGATTTGCTCAGAATTGGGTATCAAGAACAGGAAGCATGCGCATGCCGTGCTCTGGATTTTAAAAGTTTTTGCACTCTCTGCAGGCCTACATGGATGTCAAGTTTGGGCTACAAGTACTCTCACATTCAAATCTTCTACTTTAACCGAAGCCCACATCCACCAAGTCTGCTTTCTAAAGATACTGTTGGGTGTAAAACGAAGCACATATACACATTGCCTACTCAGGGAGACAGGTCAGATGCCCTTCCATTTCTACTGGTTTTGCTGTGTTGCTCGCTTCTGGAACAGCTTATTGAAAAGCAACAATGCCTTGCTGAGCAGGATCGCACACCGAAAAGAAAGTTGGACATTTGAGGTCTTATCTGCTCTTTGTGGAACACTTGGAGCTAAGGTGCACACCTCTGCTATCATGAGCTGTTCCAAAATCAACATGAGTGACTTTGAACTGTTGCTGCGTGAGCAAACCATAAAGGAATGGGGAGGTCTGGACCAGATTCATCCACATGACACCCATGTTTCCGGCAGAGACTGCATGATGCTACTGCCACCCATCCATGCCCCTCAGTCGCCGCATGCCTTCTGCTGACTCAGACCATCACCAGGTTCGTGTTTGTTACATTGGTATCGTGGAGCTAGGCCGTGACCAGCTTGGTTTCCCGACACACGCTTCCAAACGAGTGCGGGTCCGTCCCGTACAGCTTGAGGCAGCAGAGCGGGCCTCACCCCTCTTGCTTCTTGTGCTGGGCCTGCCCACACAAGCCTCTAAGCTTTGTCCCACGCGAATAGTCCCAAGCGAATAAGCCTACCAGACTTCGTCGGTAGTGCTGGCCCCTTGCGACGTGTCCCTGGGTTGCAACTCCTGTCCCACGCAATTGTCCCACGCGATTATGCCCCCGCGCGTAGAACATGACCAAAGGGAAGTCGGGCAAGTCCCCTTCTCCCTTGCCCTCGGGCATGCCAGGCGCGTCTTACGACGATGCCAAGAGCAAAGGGTCTCCTGCCCGCGAGGAGAAGCACCCCTGGTCCAGCCACACGGCATGCCCCTGACATGGTGAGCACTTTCACAAAATGATCCATGTAACCACGGGAGACGTGGATGGTAGTAAATGCCCTCAAGGGGGACCCTGAAGCTGCAGCTGCAGTGCTTGCATGGGATAAGCAAAGCATCCTTGGGGATACGCTGCAAGCTGCCATTTACCTGTGCCACCTTGATCTCAAACCCTTTCTTGGTGCCATTGTGCTTCTGCAGGAGCACCCAAATGGGCCGTTCGAGAGGATGCAGAACCTGAGGAGATGAAGGTCTTAAATGGGCTCGCAGTGACACAGCTCAACCTGAAGGTTCAGCTCATGAGCACCTATTGAGGCAGCAGTAGAATGAAGAAACGAAGGAGCACAAGGGCATGCTCATCAAGCGGCTGAAGCAGCAGCTCGCGGGAGGCAAGGTCAGTACACGAGTGCCGAACTTGCCTAAACCGCCTGTGTACTCTGGGCATGCCATTGACATGGTTGAGGATCACTGGTTTGTGTTTGAAAACTATCTCATGAGCAATAACATTCCAAAACAGCGTTGAGTCCACCATGTTATGCCTCTGCTCTCCAATAAAGCCTTGGCCGCATGGACATCTGTTGCTGTGCCTGCAAATTCTGCAAACCAGCTGACATGGGACTTGTTCTGCAATACCACGCTTTCCAACTTTGCACACCCTGATAGGCAGCACAAAGCACGTGAGATGCTTCACAAGGTGGCTCAGTCCCCCAGTCAGAGTGTCACTGATTATGTGCGGCAGTTCAATTCTCTTGTCCAAAGGGCAGGCAAACCAGCGCCATCACCTACAGACCTCATTCTCTTTTTCCATTCTAGGTTGGTGCCTGCCTGAAAGGACAAGTGCGCCACCAATCCTAGCACTGGCAAATTTTGGGAGGATCTGAAAGCCTTGCAGGACTAGATAATCAGTATGCACGCTCATGGCGCGGCCAAGCACGCAAACCTAGCTCCTGCCTCTGCACGACATGCTGGTCACTCTACTCAACGTGCGCACACCTCTTGTGTTGCATTTGTCCAGGCGAAGAAGGGCAAGGGCAAGAAGTGGGCTGGCAACGCCAACCCCAATGCCGCTGGCCCCAGCAATTCCTCGAAGGGGGGTGCCAAGATCTCCCTAGAGGAGGCTGACAGGCGCATCGCCCAGACAGAGCGCAACTTGGAGCGCCAGAAGGAGCTGCGCTGCCAGGTAGCAGAGGAGAACAGGCCGCAGCTATACAAGAAAAAATAGCTGCACTGGAAGAGAGATCAGGGGTCCCATGCAGTGATGTTAGTAAACAGGTACCTTTAGCTCCTGACTCGGATTGGCCTCTTCAATGTGGCTCTTGTTGGCCAAGTGTTGAACCTGGCGGGGTTTGTAAAAATTTTGTTCTCTTGCAATCCTGCATTTGTTGCTAATGCACAACTAGATGTATGCAGCTTTCTGTCTAGCAATGTGTCAAAATGCACTGTGTTGCTTGCTGCGCATCCCCCTCAACTTACGCAAGTCCTTGAGCATTATCTTTCATGCAAAGGCACCTCAGATTGTGGCACTGCGGCATGCGTGCTAGTCAACAAGGATCATCAGTCGTTTGCGAGCGAGTGGCTGCCACTCCTGCGCAACATGCA
>LKMJ01003810.1_pt1 | contig 14087 bp, 13 predicted proteins | sample 643391 | NCBI WGS metagenome assembly LKMJ01 (sample SAMN04112250, study PRJNA286221) | soda lake metagenome | biome: soda lake; feature: Kulunda Steppe; material: water; isolation source: sample PL-Br10 brine of Picturesque Lake | place: Russia: Kulunda steppe | collected 2010-07
AACTACCCGATGCATTTCGGGATGCCGTGCAGGACTTGCCCGAGGGGGCTATCAGCGAACCGTTCCGGACCGAGGCCGGCTGGCACATCGCCGAGGTCCAGGACCGCCGTGAACGCGATGTCAGCGAGGAAGTCGCCCGCGAGCAAGCCACCCGCGCCATTCGCTCCCAGAAAGCCGAGGAGCAAATCGAGCTCTGGTTGCGGGAGTTGCGCGAAGAGGCTTATGTCGAGTCCCGTCTCGATCGCCTGTGATGGCTGATCGGCCCTGCATCGCCCTGACGCCCGGCGAGCCGGCGGGTATCGGTCCGGAACTGGTGGCCGGATTGGCCGGCCTTTTCCCCGAGGCCCGATTGGTGGCGGTCACGGATCCGGATCTGCTCCAAGCGGTCGGCGCGGAAGCAGTGCTCCACAAGCCTGCTCACGCGCCGCTGCCCGGGACTCTGGAGGTGCTGCCGGTGCCCGTCACCGTGCCACCGAAACCTGGCCAGCTCGATCCTGCCAATGCCGGGCATGTACTGAAGACCCTGCGCACCGCGGCTTGCGGGTGCATGGAGGGACGGTTTGACGCGATGGTCACTGGCCCGGTGCACAAAGGCGTCATCAATGAGTCCGGCCATCCCTTTAGTGGTCACACGGAGTTTCTGGCAGAACTGACCGACGCCCGGATGCCAGTGATGATGCTGGCGGCAGATACGCTCAGGGTGGCTCTCGCCACCACCCATCTTCCCCTACGGGCGGTCCCGAATGCTCTGACCCGGGAGCGCGTCGAAGCCGTGCTTCGGGTCCTGCACCAGGCGCTACGGACCCGCTATAGCATCCCGACCCCGCGAATCCTGGTGGCCGGCCTCAATCCCCACGCCGGCGAATCCGGTCACATGGGCCGGGAAGAACTGGATGTGCTTCAGCCATTGCTGGAAGACCTGAGGGCGAAGGGCATGGATCTCCGCGGACCCCTGCCGGCCGATACGCTATTTACCCCGCGCCATCTCGAACAGGCCGACGCCGTGCTGGCGATGTATCACGACCAGGGGCTACCGGTGCTCAAGTATGTGGGCTTCGGGCAGGCCGTCAACATTACCCTGGGATTGCCCATTATCCGCACCTCGGTGGATCACGGAACCGCTCTGGATCTCGCCGGACGGGGCACCGCGGACCCGGGCAGCCTCCGCGCCGCGGTGCGTGAGGCCCTTCGAATGATCCAGCACGGCAGCTAGTCCATGCATCAGGCACGGAAGCGCTTTGGCCAGAATTTTCTGCATGACCGTCAGGTCATTGAGCAGATGATCTCAGTGATCCGCCCCGAACCGGGTCAGGGTTTTCTCGAAATCGGTCCGGGTCAGGGCGCCCTGACCCGCCCTCTCCTTGCTAATGGGGTCAATCTCACCGCCATTGAAGTGGACCGGGACCTGGCGGCGCAACTGCAGCGCTGGCCGCAACACCGGACCGGGGCTCTCACCGTGGTGGAGGGGGACGCCCTGGCCGAACCGATTGCACAACTCTGTGGGGGCAAGGTGCCCGAGCGAGTGGTCGGCAACCTGCCCTATAACCTCTCAACGCCGCTGCTATTTCATCTCACCGAGACACTGACCGGGGTCGATGATGTGCACCTGCTATTGCAGCGGGAGGTGGTGGAGCGCATGGCCGCGTTGCCTGGCAGCCGCGTTTATGGCCGCCTTTCGGTGATGCTGCAGTATCGCTGCCAAGTGGAGTCGTTGTTCGACGTTCCGCCCGGCGCCTTCCGGCCGGCGCCTCAGGTGACCTCCCGCTTCGTCCGGCTGCTGCCCCACCGCGAGTCGCCAATACCCGGAGTGGACGCGGTGTGCCTGGCCGAGGTGGTGGCCGCCGCCTTCGGCCAGCGGCGAAAGACCCTTCGTAACGCCCTGGGCGGACTGCTGACCGCGGATACTATCGCAGACGCCGGCGTTGATCCGGGGACCCGGGCGGAACAGGTGGACCTGAGCGGCTATGGCCGACTGGCCTCGCAACTCGAAGCCCAGCGACAGGTCCCCTAGGAGACGGCATGGCGCACTATGCAATCGGTGACATTCACGCCTGCCTGAGCTCTCTGAAAGCCCTGCTCGGCAAACTGGAATTCGACCCGTCGCGGGACACCCTCTGGCTCACCGGCGACCTGGTGGGCCGCGGGCCGGAGCCGGCGGAGACGCTGCGCTTTCTCAGCGGGTTAGGGAACGCGGTCGAGGCGGTGCTTGGCAATCATGACATCCACTGTCTCGCCGTGGCCGCTGGCACGGGCCGGCGCCAGCGAAAGGACGAGCTTGAATCGCTGCTGGAAGCGCCCGATCGGGAACCCCTCCTCGAGTGGCTCCGCCACCGCCCGTTGATGACACGCCCACCGGTGGGCGACTGGGTGCTGGTGCACGCTGGCGTACCCCCTGGCTGGTCGCTGCCGGATGCCTGGCAGCGGGCCGGCGAGCTGGAATCTCAGCTGCGAGGGTCTGACTGGCAGACGCTGCTGGCCAATTTATATGGCAACCGCCCGGACCGCTGGACCCCCGCGCTGACTGGATGGGATCGCTGGCGCTATGTCATTAATGCCTTCACCCGAATGCGCTACTGCGGCGCGGACGGCCGGCTGCTTTTCGATTACAAGGGCCCCCCGGAGGAAGCGCCGCCTGACCACTGGCCCTGGTACGAGGCGCGCCGACTGAACGACCAGACCGAAGACAGCACTCGAGTGATTGCCGGCCACTGGTCCCGTCTGGGCCGTCGGACCGGACCGGGTTACGTCATGCTGGATACCGGCTGCCTGTGGGGGGGGCAATTGACTGCGCTGCACCTGGATGAGGCTTCACCCCGGTTTACCACGGTGGCCTGTAGCGCCCGTCAGGTCCCCGGCTAACCGGTCGTCTGGCGATGCGCGAGCGCCGGGAAGCGCTCGCGCAGGGGCGCCAACTCCGACAAAGGCAGGGGCGCCACCGCCACACCGGCGCCACCACCCACCGGACAACGGGCCAGCACCTCGCCCCAGGGGCTCACCACCATGCTCTCTCCATGGGTGGATCGGTTGTTGACGTGTGTCCCGCCCTGATTGGGCGCCACCATGAAGCACAGGTTCTCAATGGCCCGGGCCCGAACCAGTGTGGCCCAGTGAGCGGCACCGGTGGCCGCCGTGAACGCCGAGGGAGCCAACAGCACCTCGGCACCCGCCGCCACCAGTTCGCGGTAATGCTCCGGGAAGCGCAGGTCATAACAAATGGACAGCCCCAGGCAACCCACCGGCGTACCCACCGTCACCAGGCGGTCGCCGGCGGCAAAGGTGGACGACTCCCGATAGCCCTCACCGCCGGTGAGAGTGACGTCGAAAAGGTGGCGCTTGTCATATCGGGCGAGGCGTTGGCCATCCGGCCCGTAGACCAGGCAGGCCGACCGGACCCGCCCCGCTTCCGGGCCGTTCAAGGGGATACTGCCTCCAACCAGCGTGATGCCATGCTGCTCGGCCGCCGTCGCAAGAAAAGTCTGCATCGGCCCATCCGAATCCGCCTCGGCCACCTCCAGGACATCTGTCTGGTGGCGCCCCATAAAGGCGAAGTTCTCAGGCAGTACCACCAGATCAGCTCCCTTGTCCGCCGCTTGCCGGATGCGCTCCGCCGCCGCCGACAGATTCACGGCGACCTGATTACCGGAAACCATCTGTACGGCGGCAGCTATGGCTGGCTCAGTCATCACGATTGACTCCATTGCGGCGAACGCTGGTGCCGATCAACTCGAAGTGAGGGTCGGCCCACGGCGCCTGAATGCGGTAACGCACCTCGCTGGCTCGATCAATCTCCGGCTCTAGCAGATCCCGGGTCAAAAACAGCATGATGGCGGCGACGGGGCCGCCTGCCACGCCACCCAGAAAACCCACCGCCGAACCAACCCGTGGCGTCACAGTAACAGTTTGATCGTAGGTCTCCGTGGCGAGATCGGTAGTGCCGACCAAGTCCATATTGAGGGACGGACCCTTCAATGCCAGATCCTCCGTGAAAAGCCGACCCTGATTGCCGACCCAGGCACCCCGGAGCGAGTCGAACCGCAGCCCGGCTCCCACCACGTCGGAAAAATCCAGGGCCAGCCGGCGGGGCAGGACCGACAGGCTGAAAAGCCCCAGAGCTCGCCCCGCTCCGGGCTCCACGGCCGGCAGCGAGCCATTGCGCAGGTTGACACTCAGACGCCCCTCAAGCGTGGATCGATCCGGCTGCAGCAGCGCGCCCTGCCAGTTCAGTTCGCCACCAAAATACCCCTGACCACCTCGCATGGCGCCCTCGAGCCCAATGCCCGTCAACAGCGATCCGGCATCATCCGCGTGGACATCAAAGCGCAACCGGTAGCGATCAATGCCGGGCGCCACCTGCTGCAGGGCGGCTTCCACCTCGCCAACCTCCCCCGCCAGTGCCAGTTGGGCCGTGCGCTGCTGCTCACCGCCACCCTCAACCCGAAAGTCCAGGGCGCCCATGGGCTGCCCGGCCAGCACCAGTGCCCGGGCCGTGACGCCCAGGCTGATACCCCGAGCCAATAACGGTGCGCGATCTTCTTCTGCCGGGGCATGCTGCCCGCGCTCGGCGCGGACGCTGGCATCCAGGCGCTCCAGGTCCACCGCCAGATGCCGATTTTCGGGCTGCCACTGCAGCTCACCCACCGCTGACCCGCTCAGGGATAAAGGATCCGACACCCCGGATGGACTGCCCTTAACCTGAACCGTCCCGAGGCGCCATCGCCCCAGCTCAAGGCCGTCGACCCGCAGATCGACTCGCTGCAAAGGCGGCAGGCCGGCAAGGGCTTCGGGCGTTATGCCACTGCCCACGGGCCCATCAAAGTCCTCGATGTCCAGCACCGGCAACGAACCGGTCAGCGTGATTCCCGCCTGGTCGGGTAGTGGCGGAGAATCCGCACCCCAATGCACCGCGATCCGACGAGCATTGGTCGGCGACGCCTGATCCCGAAGCCGCAGTCGGTCCCCATAACGGATGGCTCGTTCCACCTGCCCCTCGGAGGTTCTCTCCCAGACAACCTGCAGTTCGACGGCTTCCTCCGCCGACTTCGACAACCTCAGCGGCGCTTCGATGCCCACTCCGGACAGATCGGTTCGCAGTGTCAGCGCCCCGGGGACCGGTTTGCCGCGGTTCAACGCGGCAAATCCCGGCTGCTCCCAGCGAAGGCGCCAGCGGCTTTCGCCATTGGCATAAGGACTCAGCAGCGCCATACCCGGCCAGTCATCCAACCCACGCACCGAGGTTGCATCCACCCGTATCCGCGCGGACCCGCCCTCTCCCCGGGTTCTCGCCTGAGCAATCAGCTCCCGGCCCTTTAACCGGGCCCGCACCCCGTCCCAGCGCACGCCATCGCGGTTAAAACTGATCTCGCCATGAATCTCGGAAAAAGTGGCTGCTGGCTCTCTCGCCACGATCCCGGCACCAGCCAGTGACAGTATCCCCTCGACATCAGGCTCACCACCGTCCAGCGGCAGGTTCAGCGACAGATTCAGCTGCCCCTCGCCCCGGGGGGACAGCGTCGACAGCGGTCCCGCCTGATCGGCCAACGGGGACCGGAGCAGCGTGTCCAACATGGCAGCCAGTGCACCGTTCATGGCGGCAGTCACTTCAACCACCGCCGCCTGCAGGTCATCGACGGAGGCGGTTGCCGAATCAACCTGCACGCCATTGATCACCCCGGATTCAGCCTCGACCCTCATGGAGCGATTGCGAACCTGCAGTGTCCCCGAGAAATGCTCCAGGCTGGGCCAGTCCGGCCAGAAGGCCAGATCGACGTCCTCGACCCGCGCCTTCAGGTCGAAAACGCCCGGTTCCTGATCGAAAGGGAATGCATCCACCGGTCCGGCCAGGCGGCTTGAGGCAGCCACCACCCGCCCGCCGACAAGGGCCTCCTCCAGCCACTCCACTGCCCCAGGCAGCATCACCGACAACGGCAGGTGAGCCAGCACCTGATCGGTATCGACACCACCGAGGCTTGCCTGCAGATCCACAAACGGCGACTGACCCTCTGCCGCCCAGAGTCCACCGGAAAGGCGGAGTGGCGCGTCACCCACCATGCCCTCTGCGTCTGTCAGCGACCAGCGCCACTCCCCATCCTTCGCTTGCCGCCAGGCCAGCCCACCGCTCACGGCCGTCACTGATAACGCCTCACGCAGGATCCGGTCGCCCACCTGGGCCGCTCCCGCCTGTAGCGTCAGTTCACCACCCCGTGGACCGAGTTCGACATTCAGCCGCTCCCCGGTGGCCGCTAAACCCTGGTCCGGGAGGAGTAGCTCCGCGTCCCGGACATCACCGCGAGCCCGCCATTGACTCGGGGACTCCCAGACAGCGCCCAGATTCTGAACATGCCCCTCAACCACGACATCGTCTCGCTCGAGCCCCGGCGCCAGCGGGGCGAGCCAGGCGAGGGGCAGCGCCTCGATTTTCAGCCGCCACGGGCTTCCGGCTTCCTGCGCCACTGCCAGGTCACCCATCGACTGGGGCCGCCCCTGACGGTCCAGCAGCTGCCGGGGATGCAGGGCACCCTGCCAGCCCTCCGAAGTTCGGTGCCATTGCCCCACCGCATCCATCTGATCCAGAGATCCGTTCAACAGATTGAGCCCCTCACCCTGCAGATGCATTTGCCAGCGGGGCAGCCCCGGCTCCTGGAAATCAAGCCATAGACGGGCATCAAGCCGGGCATCGGCATCAGGCTGCAGCGCCACAGGCACAGGCAGTTGTGGCAGGGCGCGCCCATGAATACCACTGAGATCGATAAACCCGCGAGTGGCGACCTGATCGCCATCGGGCACCCGCAGCCGCCCACGCATGCGCTGTTCACCGGATCGGGCGTCCACCGCGAAGCGCCACTCTCCCGCGGATGTCTGACGCCAGCGCAGGGTCACCGGGTCGAACGTCATCTCTACCCCCAGCGGATCGTCCTGAGCCAACAGCCGCGAGTCGCTGATCAACAGGTGATCCACGGGCAGATCCCGGAGCACGTCGATGAATCGCTCCAGAGAGACACCGGGCTGCTGGACGGGCAACGGCAGAAGGCCCGCCAGCCGCCAGGTCTGATCGGCATGCCGCCGAACGTTGACCTCCAGGCCGGAAACCTCCAGGGAATGGAGTTGAAGGCGTTGCTGCCGGAGGGACGCCCAGGGCGAAATCACCAGCGACATAGACCGCAGTCGCAACGGCTGACCCTGATCCCCGGCATCGACGTGACGGACCACCACGTCAGACAACACCAGGCTGAGTCGCCATCCCGCCAGACGGGCATCCAGTTCGCCGATGGAGAGATCGGCACCGAGGTATTCACTGGCCACCGCCTCCACACGCTCCACCAGCGCCGGGGCGAAAGCGAATGCCAGACGGATCCCGGTCAGTGTCACTGCCATGATCACGACACTGGCCGCCACCCCATAGACAAGGGCCGCTTTCAGGCGCTCACCACGTTGCGGCCAGATCCGGCGTTGCAGAGTCTGCCGAAGGCTCATGCCTACATCAGCACCACATCGAACTGCTCGATGTTATACAACGGTTCGGCCTGGAACTGGATAGGTCGACCCACAAAAGTCTCAAGCTCGGCAAAGCTGTCGCTTTCTTCATCGATGGCTCGATCTACCACCTCCTGAGCGGCCAGCACCAGCAGCTGAGTCACTTCGAACTGACGAGAGGCGCGAATGATCTCGCGGGCAATCTCATGCACCACCGTCTCGGCGCTTTTCAGATAACCCCGGCCGCCGCAGGTGGGGCACTCCCGACACAGCACATGCTGCAGCGACTCCCGGGTGCGCTTGCGGGTGATTTCCACCAGTCCGAGCGCGGAGATGCCGCTGATTTGGGTGCGGGCATGATCCCGCACCAACCCCTTTTCCAGTGCCCGCAGCACCTGGCGATGATGATCCGGGTCCTCCATATCGATGAAGTCCACAATGATCATGCCGCCCAGATTGCGCAGGCGGAGCTGCCGGACGATGGATTGAGCCGCCTCCAGATTGGTTTTGAACAGGGTTTCTTCCAGCGTTCGATGCCCGACATAACCCCCGGTGTTCACATCAATAGTGGTCATGGCTTCGGTCTGATCGATAATCAGGTATCCCCCGGATTTCAGGGCCACCCGGCGCTGCAGAGCGCGCTGGATTTCATCCTCAGTGCCGTAGAGATCGAAAATCGGGCGCTCGCCGACGTAATGCTCAAGACGCGGGAGCAGTTCCGGGAGGAACGCCTCACAAAACGTGCGCATGCGCTCATGCCCTTCCCGGGAATCCACTCGGATGCGCTCCACGTCATCGCTGGCCAGATCGCGGAGAATGCGCAGCATCAGCGGCAGGTCCTCATGCAGCCGGGTTGCGGGCTGAGCCTCCTCCCCGCGTCGACCGATGGCCGCCCACAATTTCTGCAGAAACTCCCAGTCCCGGGCCAGAGCGCCAGCGTCAACACCCTCGGCCGCGGTTCGCAGAATGCACCCATGGGGGCAGTCCGGCCCCATTAACGTCTCCACCATCCCACGAAGCCGGGAGCGCTCTTCCGGGGCTTCAATTCGAGCGGATAATCCGATCCCCGGCGCATTCACCAGCAGCACCATGTAGCGGGACGGAATCGACAGACGGGTGGTCAGACGCGCGCCCTTGCTGCCAATGGGATCCTTGAGCACCTGCACCAGCAGACTTTGCTGCTCACGCACCAGCTGCTGGATCGGGAGTGTCTCCGGCACCAGGCCGGCGCCATCGATTTGACCGGCGGTCAGGTCAGAAGCATGAAGGAAAGCGGTGCGCTCGAGACCGACCTCGATAAAGGCCGCCTGCATGCCCGGCAGCACCCGGGCGACCTCGCCGAGATAAATGTTGCCCACCAGCCCCCGGCGCCGGGAACGCTCGAGGTGAATCTCCTGGAGGCTGCCGTTATCGAGGACCGCTGCCCGGGTCTCACGCGGCGTGAGGTTGACCAGGATCTCCTGGCTCACTGCTCTGCCGACCAGCTAGCCTGATAGTCAATGCCAAAGTCACTCAGTAGGTCATGGGTTTCGAACATCGGCAGGCCCATGACGCCGCTGTAGCTGCCTTCGAGCTGCTCGATGAATACGCCGCCACGGCCCTGAATGCCATAGCCGCCCGCTTTGTCCGCTGGCTCGCCGCTGCGCCAGTAGGCGTCGATCTCATCGGGCACGAGCGGCCGGAGGGTCACCGTGCTCAGGGATAGACGCGTGGCCTCGTAGCTGTCGTCCACCAATGCCACGCCGGTCAGCACCCGGTGACTGCGCCCGGCGAGCCGCTGCAGCATGGCCGCACCCTCGGGCTGGCTGCCCGGTTTGCCGAGAACCTCGTCTTCCAGCACCACGGCGGTGTCGGCGCCCAGCACCGGCCGATCGGAGCCGGATGGTCGAGAAGCCAGCCCGGCACGCGCCTTTTCCAGCGCCAGCCGCACCACAAAGACCTCTGGGGTCTCCTCGTCATTCACCGCCTCGTCTACGCCCGGGTGAAGGGTCTCGAAACGCACGCCCATGCGTTGAAGAATTTCATGCCGACGGGGAGACGTCGAGGCGAGATAGAGATCGGGGTGTTCAGGGTCCGGCATCATGGCCTCCTTGGGTGGATGGGCCGTTCAGGCCCGATGATAGGGATGCCCGGAGAGCAGCGTCCAGGCGCGGTAAAGCTGCTCGGCCACCACCACCCGAACCAGCATGTGCGGCAGGGTCAGAGCCGATAGCGACCAGCGGCGCTCAGCTGCCACCTTGACCGCGGGATCAAGTCCATCCGCGCCCCCAATCAGGAACGCCAGGTTCTGGCCCTGCTGCATGGCATCGCCCAGATAGTCTGCCAGATCCCGGGTCGACCATTGATGCCCCTGTTCATCCAGCGCCACCAGGCGGGCTCCGCCGGCCGCCGACTGCAGGGCTTGCCACTCCTGGGCACGGGCGCGGTCCAGGTCGCCACCCCGCCGCGCTGCCCCCGGGTTGACCGTGTGCAGCCCCAGGGGCAGGTGCCGGGGCATACGTCCGGCGAACTCGTCGAATCCGGTCTGAATCCAGGCCGGTGGCCGGCGGCCCACCGCCACCACATCAAGCCGCACCAGTCACTCTCCGGGCTCGGTTTCGGCGGGAGCGTCCGGGTCGGATTTGCCCTCTTCCACGGCCCAGATCCGCTCCAGGCGGTAAAAATCTCTGACATCTTCCAGCATGACGTGGGTAACCACGTCACCGAGATCCACCAGAACCCATTCGCTGCCCTCAAGGCCCTCCACTCCCAACGGGCGCTGATCCAGGTCGCGGGCGGCCTCAATGACTGACTCGGCGATGGAGCGAACATGACGTCGTGAGTTGCCGGAGGCGAACAGCATGTAGTCGGTAATAGCCGTTTTTCCCTGCACATCAATCAGTCGCGGGTTGACGGCCTTCATATCCTCCAGCGCCGTTTCCACGCAGTGACGGAGGTCCTCGGATGACTGAATGGTTTTAGTCATGATGCGTCTGCATCCTCCCGGGCGTGTCGCCCTTATTGCTGGGGATAACCATAACCCCGACACCGGGATAGCACGGCCCAGACCCGGTCCGGTACCAACCCGCGGACTGAACGCCCCTGGGCCAGAGACTGGCGCAATGCCGTGGCGGAAATCTCGAGCTGAGAAACCGGCTGGAACCACACACGGCCCGCTGGGGCCCGACGAAGCTCAACCGGGTTGGCAGCCTGTCGAGCCGTCAGCCAGCTATCCAGCGTGTCCGATAACCCACCGCCGACATCGCCGCCCCGGGTGGTCACCACGAGGTGCGCCAGATCGTTCAGTTGCTGCCAGCGGTGCCAGCCCGTCAGACCACGGAATGCGTCACTGCCCATAATGAAACAGAGGGGCCGACGGGAACCCAGTTCACGCCGTAGCGATGCCAGCGTGTCCACCGTGTAGGACGCACCAGCCCGGCGCAGTTCCCGGTCGTCAACCACCAGACCCGGCACATCTTCCACGGCCAGCCGCAATAATCGATAACGCAATGTTGCATCGGCGCGCGGCTGGGATCGATGGGGCGGGACACTCACCGGCACCATCCTGACCTCGGAGAGCCCGAGAGCCTGCAACAACTCGACGGCGGGTCGGATATGGCCCCAATGGACCGGGTCGAAGGTTCCACCCAGCACCGCCACCGGCGAACCGCCGGTGTCCGTCATTCGCGAATGTGTCCTTCGCCGAGCACGATGTATTTCTGGGTGGTGAGGCCCTCAAGGCCCACCGGGCCGCGCACATGAAGCCGGTCGGTACTGATGCCGATCTCGGCTCCAAGGCCGTACTCGAACCCGTCCGCAAACCGGGTGGAGGCATTCACCATTACTGAGCTTGAGTCCACCTCGCGCAGAAAACGCTCGGCGCTTGGCTGATGACTGGTTACGATGGCCTCGGTGTGACCGGAGGAGTGCCGGGCGATATGGGCCATGGCCTCGTCCAGGCCATCGACCACGCGCACCGACAGAATGGGGGCGAGATACTCAGTGTCCCAGTCGGCGTCAACAGCGGGGGTCATGACCGGCACCAGACGCCGGCTCTGCTCACAGCCGCGGACCTCGACCCCCAGCTCATCAAAGCGGACCTGCAGCCGCGGCAAAAGCTCGGCGGCCACCCGCGTGTCCACCAGCAGTGTCTCCAGGGTGTTGCAGGTGCCGTAGCGCTGGGACTTGGCGTTCACCACCACCCGTTCGGCCATATCGAGATCCGCGGCGCCGTCCACGAAGCAATGACAAATACCGTCCAGGTGCTTGATCATGGGGACCGTGGCCTCGCGCATGATGCGCTCGATCAGCCCCTTGCCACCCCGCGGCACCAGCACGTCCACCCAATCAGACAGGGTGATCAGTGCACCCACAGCGGCCCGGTCCGTGGTTTCGACCACTTGCACCGCCGTGCGGGGCAGCCCGACACTCTCAAGACCCGTGGCAATGCAGGCGGCAATGGCCTGATTGGAGTGCTGCGCCTCGGACCCGCCCCGGAGAATGCAGGCGTTGCCGGATTTCAGGCAGAGCGCAGCCGCATCGGCGGTTACATTGGGACGTGACTCATAAATGATTCCGACAACGCCGAGCGGAACCCGCATGCGACCGACGCGGATGCCCGACGGCATGGGTTTGAGGTTCTCGATGGCGCCCACCGGATCCGGCAGGGCAGCCACCTGCTCCAGGCCCGTCGCCATCGCCTCGATCCGCGAGGCATCCAGCGCCAGTCGATCCAGCAGCGCTTCGTCAAGGCTGTTTTCGCGGCCCGCGGCCATATCGCGGGCATTGGCTTCCTGCAGCTGCGGAGCCGCCCGGCGAATCGCTTCCGCCATGGCTTTCAGCGCCGCACTGCGAATCCCGCTGTCGCTGGCCGCCAGCACCGATGCCGCGTCCCTGGCCTGACGCCCCAAGGCACGAACATATTCAGCAACATCATCACTGGCGGTGGCTTCCCTTACCTGCATCTCAATGCTCTCCAGTCCGGTTAGTGAGGCGCGGAAATCCGCGCCATGTCTGTCGCCAACTCTATCAGTTCGTCCCAGGGACGCCGTCGCTCCGCGCCCTTAAGCACCCGGTCCACGGCAGCGGCCCGCGCCAGCAGCCCTGACCAGACGTCATCCGGCGCAGCGCGGGCCAGGCGCTGCAGCCGACTCTGCCGGTTTTTCCAGACCCGATGCCGCCGCAGCACCGCCTGACCGCCGGCGCCACTGTCGGCCTGGAGCTCCGCCAGCACCCGCAGATCACGGCTGAGCCCCCAGAGCACGAGAACCGGTTCCTCTCCCTCGGCCCGCAGTCGCCGAAGCACCCGCATCGTGCGGGACACGTCGCCCTCCAGAACGGCATCCGGGAGATCAAACACCGCAAAGCGGGCCCCGTCCGCGACAGCCTCCCTCACCCGATCCGCACCCAGCGGCTGATCGCCGCCGAGCAGCCGGAGTTTGTCGATCTCCTGGGCCACTGCCAGCAGGTTGCCCTCGTTACGCTCCGCCAGCACGGACACCGCATCGGCATCCAGGGCAAGCCCCCGCGACCGGGCGCGGTGGCTGATCCAGGTGCTGAGCTCCTGACGCTTCACCGGCCAGGCGTAACTCATGACGCCGGCCTCGGCCAGCGCACTGGCCCAGGCGCTTTTGCGTTGTGCCGGCTCCAGCTTGCCGCAGATCAGCACCAGCACCACATCCGTCGGTGGTGCCGCCGCATATTCCCGCAGTGCCGCCGCACCCTCCTTGCCGGGGCGCCCACCCGGCAGACGCACTTCTACCAGGCGGCGCTGACTGAAGAGCGACAGGCTCCGAGCAACGTCCTGCAGACGCTTCCAGTCGAACTGGCCATCGGCATGCAACACTTCCCGTTCATCAAAGCCCTGCTTCCTGACCTGTTGTCGCAGGTCGTCCAGGGCTTCCTCCACCAGCAGCGGCTCCTCCCCGGCCAGCAGATACACCGGATCCGGGCCTTTCCCCACACGGCCGGACAAGTGATCAATCCGCACCTCGGGCATGACCGCTCAGAGGCTCCGGGCCACTCGGCTCAACATCAGGCGGATGGCGTCATCCCGAAGATCCGCCGCCAGCGCGTCTTCCTCGGCCTCGCTGGCCTGCAGGTTGTCCGGATCCACCGGGTAAGCACCCCGGGTGGTCACCGTCTGCAGGGGACTGGAAGTGGCCTCCGGCGGCGCTTCGCCGCCGGGGCGAACCCGGAATCGAAGCTGGAAGGTGACTTCGCGCTCGATGGCGAACCCGCGATCGTCCGTGGCAACGGTTCGGCGGCTCCGGTTCGCGTCAGCAACCTCGAGCACCAACCGCGCCTGAGCCGCATCCGGCACAACCTGAGCCCCCAGATTAGTCAGCTCGCTACTGACCCGTTCCCCCAAACGACTGCCGGTGTCACTGGTCACCTGCACCGGCACGTCGGCCAGGCCGCCACCAACGGTGCCCCGAAGCTGCCAGCCACAGCCCGCCAGCAGGACGACCAGCAGGCAGACAATCAGCCGTTGCGCCACCGCTAATCCGTGCCGTGTCACTTGGCCACCACATTCACCAGGCGGCCGGGGACAATGATGACCCGCTGCACGGCGCTGTCACCCAAGAACCGCTGGACGTTTTCGTCCTCCAGCGCCGCTTCGCGGATGACCGCTTCCG
>LKMJ01003811.1_pt1 | contig 14086 bp, 26 predicted proteins | sample 643391 | NCBI WGS metagenome assembly LKMJ01 (sample SAMN04112250, study PRJNA286221) | soda lake metagenome | biome: soda lake; feature: Kulunda Steppe; material: water; isolation source: sample PL-Br10 brine of Picturesque Lake | place: Russia: Kulunda steppe | collected 2010-07
AAGTTGTGTGTGTGTGTGTGTGTGTGTGTGTGTGTGTGTGCGTGTGTGTGTGTGCGCGTGTGCGTGTGCCATGGACGCAACGTGGTCGGTGTCGATCAGGATGGTGCTACGTCCTTAGATCGTTATGGGATGCATGAAAGCAAGGATCGGGTGCAGAGGAGGGTGCAGAGAGAGCAGGCGCTTGCCTGGTTTTGAGGGGATGTGGTGTTTTGACTTGCTGGGCCCACACCACAGGCAGCAGGCAAGTCCAGGTGCAGCAATGACACACCTTATGCATTCACGCATGCACCACCTTGTGAAAATCTCTGCACGGCGTGGAAGGCGCCTCAACTTATGCACGGGAGGGCCAGGAGCTAAAGGACGCTGGAGACACAGGGGCAAACAGGAGGCCACAGGGGCATACAGGAGGCCACAGCGCCAAACGCTGGAGACACAGGGGCAAACAGGAGGCCACAGCGCCAAACGCTGGAGACACAGGGGCATACAGGAGGCCACAGCGCCAAAACGGGTACCTCATCTCGGGCCTTGCACAACACACCCCAACATGCTCCCATGCACATTTTTCAACCCCAGTTGAATGAAGGTGAGGCCTGAGAACCCAGTCCGAACACATCTCCTGTGCCTGCATCCACACTTGCAGCATGTACCTGCATTGACACTTGCAGCATGTACCCGCATCCACACTTGCAGCATGTGCCTGCATCCACACTTGCAGCATGTACCTGCATTGACACTTGCAGCATCTTGCGGTCGGCATGCGCTGCCTCCACAGTGCGTCTAGGCCCCACCACCGCGCCGCGCCCCGCCTTTGGCTTCACAGCCGGCTTCAGGCCAGGCACTGCAGACTTGCCCTTTGCGTTGGCCGCGCCAAATAGGTGCTCTATGGATGTGCCTGCAAGCGGGTGGGCGCGCATGGCGTGCACGGAGTCCATTGAGCTCGTCCTGCCCCGGAAACTGTTTGCCAGAACTCCTCAAGAACTCCATTGCACCCCCATTTCAATGCTGCATGGAGGTACCTCTGTGTGTGTGTGCATGTGCGCGTACGCGTGTGTGTGCATGTGTGAGCCTGTGAGTGCTTGTATGTGCATGTGCGTGTATGCGTGTGTGTGCATGTGTGTATGTGCCTGTGCGTGCTTGTGTGTGCATGTGTGCGCCTGTGTATGTGTGTGTGTATGTGTGCGCCTGTGCGTGCTTGTGTGTGCATGTGTGCATGTATGCGCGCGAGTGCGCGTGTGTGTATGTGGGCGTGTGTGAGAGCATCCTTGGGGGGTGTCTGATTGTGGGAGCGATTTGCTTGTGGAAGCCTGGGCTGCGGAAGCTAGCATGTGGCATAACTAAGGACATTTTCTGTCCCTGTCCTTCCCTTCCCTCACTGGGAAGAACTCTGTTGAAACATTGAAACAACAATACAGGCCTGCCCTGCTTGCTGTGTCGGCAAAGCGCCCGCCCCCATCAATGCCTTTGGAGGCAAAGTTTTTCTGTGTAATTATTCACAGTATGAGCAACCTTCCGATGGTGACCTAGACTATGTATACGATAAGTTCCCATTCCCATGCATGCTGCACATACATGCAGGCTGCTCGTCCGTTCTGCCTGCCTCTGTCCGACCCCAGACTTGCTCTAAAAGCGAGCAGCGCGCGCATACACAGCACAGAAGGCTAAAGTACTGAAACACACTCGTGCACATCAGTGTGCGTGATGATGAAACACAATCTAACACACCGCTGGGCAGGTGCAGAAACTTGGTGACGGGGCGCTGCAGGATGTCTGCGTGGCTCTTGCCAAACACGAGGGAAGCAGAGGGCTCGCACTTGAGGACCGTGAGGCCATCATTTATCTCAACCACGCACGTCACCTGCACGCACACATGCACAGAGCCGCGCGGGCAGGCCAACGGTATCGTCACCAGGCGACCTTGCACGCTGATTTGGGCGTCAAGCGGGCCTGACTACCCTCTCTGCCAGGCAGGATCACATGCCCACAGGCACTGCCTTTGCTAGGAGCAACATGCGTGACCATATTTCACAAGCAAGCAATCTGACGGTCAAGCTCATGAGGCATTTGCAGGCTGGCAGGCAGGTCTGATCAGAGTTGCAGCAGGAATCTCAATGTACGTGTACAATGTAACAAGCACAGCCACTGCTACGCAGCGTCAGGAAGCAGGAACCGGGCCAACCTGGCTGCTGCCCTATGCTCACATGCAAGCAGATCAGGCCCTGCTTACCCAGCCTGCATTCCAATGCAGTGAATTCACCCTTCACACGTTGAACAACAACAGTATGGTTCAATCGTTTCTTGCTGAAGGCTTCTAATTTTGTAGAGGGCGTTGGTGCTTGTGCATGATGTCTGCCTCCTGACAGTTTGTGCTCTACTGCAACACATGACCCTGGCGCGTTTTAAACAAAACGCCTGCACAGCCCGCAACCAAACCATGCACACTACCAGCGCCCACGCACCGACTCTGGACGCCACAGCTTGACGGACATGAGGGGCTCGGAGGACTTCTCGCCGTCCACCTCCAGCTGCCCCACCTGGCGACCATGACATCACGGTGGATGAGCACCACAGCATCACACAATGTGTACCAAGATCACGTCACCGCAACTTCCATCATGTGCGGTGTGCCATGCACCACACCTGTAGCGCTGCGCTGCGCACCATGGACTGCAGCAAGTGCGGCAGGCAGGTGCTGCAGCGCAGGCACAGTGTCTGTGGTTCTTACGGTGACTGCAGGTGAGCACGCACGCAGAGGCGGCCTCAATTGCATGCTCCAAGCCTGAATGAAATCAGGGAACTCTGGGTTGATATAATTGCAAGCTGCAAGCCTGAAGGAGATTGTGGGACTAGGGTTGCGCTCTTTGGCCCTTGTGCTGGTCTTCCCTGGGAGCTTGGCACTCATTTTGTGCACTACATCATCCATGAACCTACCCAGGTTGTCAAATAAGCTAAACACTGGAGCCTAAATCTAGCTCAGACCAGTGTATACAAGCAGACACAAGTGCACGCAAGCAGGCATGCGTATGCTGGACTTAAAGCAAGAACACAAAACACACATGTGTGTGTGTGCGTGCACGTGCCAGCACAGCTCACACCTGCATGATGGCTGGCTTCACTCGCGGCCCCCTGTTGAGCATGAAAGGGTCCAGCGCGTTGCTGGTGGTGCTCATCATAGACTCCCTGCAACCCCAGCCGATGATGATGATGATGATGATGATGATGATGATGACGATGATGATGATGATTTGTCATGAACTTGCAACGATGTGTTCATACGGCGTACTATCTTAAAAGAGCTTAATATTGCGCGCACCATCATCAGCGCATGCCAGGGTTGCAGCGCGCTTGCACAGATGATGTTAGCCCACATGCGATAGATTTGCGGCGCGCATGCACGTATGATGTCCGCGGCTAGACCTATAATGAAGGATCTTGATGGTGCACAACAGCCGCATCGGCCGGCCTTGCCCCCTGCTCGTTGCACTTCATATGCTCCTTAACGACACAGGATGGGCAATTCTGCACTCCCGCACACGCGCACACGCGCACACACTCGCACACATGCACACATGCCCGCACAATTTTTTTTACCTTGACATACATACACGCAAGCATATCACACGCGCATACGCCCATGCGTTCACCGGCATCATCTTCCAGAAACCAAACTCCCCATAACAAATGATCAATAAGCATGCACGCGCTCACACACATGCTGGCGTGTGCGCACTGCGGATCAAGTTCCACCATTGAGGCACGCAAATGAAGCCGCAGCCCACCCAGGCACACGCACACCCACACCCCCCCCCACACACACCTGCGCTGCAGCTCCATGGACCCATCCGCCTGCTGCTTGGCCAGCTGCTCCTGCACATGAAGACGAGGGGATGGCGTTTGTGCGCGCGTTATGAGCCAGCGTCGCGGCGAGGGGGCAAACGTGTGCTGGTGCGCATCCAGATGTGTGTGAGCGAAAAATCAACAGCATTGCCAGTGTGTGCCAATAAAGAACCAGCGCTGCCAGTGCGTGGCAAGTGCCAGTGTTGTAGCTGGGGTTCAAACGCGCACGCATGCACGCGTGTGATCAGGCTACAGGGGCATCCTAATGATCTGACCTCCATAGGGACAAGCCACAGGGAGCACATGTGCAGACACATGTGACAGCACACATGTGACTGCAAGGACATGCACAAGCAAGAACAAGTGGGAAGACACATGCACCAGCACACATGTACAAGCAAACACATGTACAGGCATGTTAAGGACACGGGAAGCAGGGAGGAGAACACACGCCGGTACTCGGCACGTAGTGTACAAGCGCTGGCACTCTGGCAAGCGAGGAGCGTGCACTGGCACTCAGGAAAAGGGGGAACATGCGATGGCACTCTGCAAGCGGGAGGGCTAATGCTGGCACACCTTGGAGAGTTGAGGCACAACACTGACGCGCCACGTGCTGCCTGGGTGGTCCAAGCTGCGAATCAGGAATGCGCCCAGCGCCTCCAGCGGGTCATTGCCTGCGTGAGGGCGCAGGGTGGTGGCGTGTTGCGCATGCAAAGACGCACTCTCAGGCGTTGCCCTCTTGTGTGGGCCTCTGGTCTGCAATGGTGTGCGCTCAGGGCGGATGGTGTGCTCCAAAAAAAGGCATGTGCAGTCAGGGACCTCCGACTGCTTGCGTACACGCCAGGACACGTGCCTGCCACAGAAACACGCCAAGTGCATGCACCCCTGTCTATGTCATGTCTATGTCCTGGAATGAGGTGCCATAGTCCATTCCACCACCGATCCGCTGCGCACAGGGCGGCGCTCAAGGTGCGCGCCACTTGCCTTCCACAGTGCCTGAGAATTAAGCAGGCGGACGTATGATGAGGAGGCGCGAGAGGCTGACAGTGCGGCAGTGCTTCAATCCGTACCTTCTGCCTTCCAGGCCTGCAGCACGTCCACGATGTCAAAGATGGATTTGCCCACGCAGGACTCGCCCTCAAAGTTGAACAGCACCTTGGGCGTCTTGGAGGCCCACACGATCTGGCCCAGCTCGGTCACGTGCAGGTGCAGGCAGCGGTCCGCGAGGTACTCGTCCGGCAGCACCTTCTCCGCCTGCGGAGCAGATGGGGGCATATGGTGAAGGGCAGGCGCAGGCAGACACCTGCCAGGTGCACATCCATGCAGCACAGCAGCATGGGCATGGGTCAAGCAGAGCAGAGCAGAGCAGATGGTGGCCTGATGTTGGGCAGACGCAAGCTACTGCCTGCAGCCAGGCATCCTTGATTCAACTGAGCCTGCCTGCCTGCCTGCCTGCCCTCCCCATTAGTGAGCAGAGGGGCGCGGCCCAGGCGCTGTGGCTTCCTTGTTGCCCCCGCCAGCATGGCCTTGCAGCATATGGCATTGCATGCTTTTGGTGAAAGCTTGGGCATGCGCATGACGTGGTCATAAACGTGCTCTCATGCCCACAGCGTGCTCGTGCTGTGCTTGCTCATGACATGCTCGTGGTGTGCTTGGGACAAAGTGCACATGAAATGCGCATGCCGTGCTCATGGCATGCTCTCACGTCCACGGCGTGCGCTGGGCACATACTCATGGCATGCTCACGCCCGTGGCATGTGTGCCTGGGACGACAGTGCCTGCGTGATCATCAAACGAGGCTGCACCTTGACGATGTGGGAGAACGAGTCGCCCATGTCGCGGATAGACATTTTGAGGCGCGCGTGCACGTGCGCGCCATTAGCCGACAGCAGCGTCTGCACAACGCCGGCCCTGCGCAGGGGGAATTTGGAGGGGGGGGGGCAAGCAAGAGGTGAGGAAGTTTGCACCCGCACGACGCCCGCCTTGCGTGAGGACCTGAGGGTGCGTGCAGGAAACAAAGAGAGGCCCAGACCTGCACAACGCCAGCCTGGTGCAGAAGAGGGAAGGCGCACGCGCACACACATGCACGCATACACGCACGCACACACATAAACGCACGCACACACATATACACACACGCACATGTGCAAGCATGCGACCTGGTTCCATCTTGGCGCTCCAAGGACAGAGGGCTTGCAGCGTTCAGTGCGGCGCACGCCTCCTTGCGCTTGAAGAGCCTGCTGCTCCCCTCGTCCACGTGTCCCCCATGCAAGCATGCCCCCCGACACACCTCATCTCTGCATGCGCAGGTAGGGAGAGCGCGTGGGGCACTGTTCCCCTTGTCCAAGCACCCCCCATGAAGGCAAACCCCCCTTGCCCCACCTGCACGAGGAGGGCGGGGGGCGCGTGGGCCGCTGCTCCTGGTCCCGCATCCACTTGGGGTGCATGAGGCCAAAGGGTTGCGGCAGGATGTCCTGCATGTCCAGGCCCACCATGTCCTCTGGCTGCCGGCCAAGCATCGTGGCAAAGTGGTTGTTCACGTACTCGATGCGGCCCTGTGCGGCACGTTGCAGCAGTGGTGAGGTGTCATGGATGCGGTGGTGTCGAGTCCACAAGACCCAGCACTCCGACCCCACACGGAAGTGAGGCAGCAAGGGCGCTCATGTACTACTGATGCGGCCCTGCGCGGCACTGCAGCAGTTGGAAGGTGTATCCTCTGAGCCCAACACGCGCCCCTGAACGGAGGCAGAACCAGGGCTCATGTACTTCTGGTGCAGCCTCATGTGGCACTGCAGCCTCATGTGGCACACAGCCTCATGTGGCACTGCAGCACACGGGTGGTGGTTGTGAAGTGCATCCACTGAGCCCGACACGCTCCCCAGAACAGAGGCAGGGCCGGGGCTCATGCGCTGGACATAGCCCAGGGCTCATGCGCAGGACATAGCCCAGGGCGCGTGCGCTGGACATAGCCCAGGGCGCATGCGCTGGACATAGCCCAGCATGGCCCCGCGGCAACACCCACTGACGGGCCCAGCCGGGTGGGTCCAAGTGGGCTAGGAACACGCGCGCAAAGCGCAAGGGACACGTACGCAAGGCGGCGTGCAGCATGCTCGAGCCACAGAGCAGCAACATGGACGCTGGTGGTTTGCAGCTTAACGCTGGTGCTTCGCAACCTAGTCTGCCAGTCTGGAGCACCACTGCCACGCCTCCCCCCACCCCCTTTCATAGTCACATGCACACTGCGTTCTCCAGGATGCATTGCTTCCTCCCCGATGCTTGCAGCCAATACTAAGCAGCCCTTCCAAGGGGCGGCTTGAGCCTCATGCAGGGTTTTTGAGTGTGCCCTGTCAGAGCTGCGCGCGCGCGACTCGCCTTGTGGTCGAAGATGGCCATGCCTTCCGAGGGGCCTGTGCGCCTCATCACCGCCACCAGCAGGCGCTGGTCATCAGTGCCACCCGGACCCATCTTCAGGTGCACAGGCACATCGTCTGCGTACTTGTGCTTGATCATGACGTGTGCCTGCAGCCATGCACATGCGCGCACACTCCAGCCTCTGTCGGGTACAGGAACCCAGGCGCATGTGCTGCGTGCTCGTGAGCCGACAGGGGGTGCAGTGTGTGTGGTACGGGGCACAGGATTGGCAGCCAGGCACTGAGCCCACACGCGCAGACTCTTGTGGGGAGGACGCATGGGTCACAACTGAGCTCCGTGAGAAACAGCGCTTGGGACAGACAGCGCATGGGCGCGCACATCGGCAGGGCCTGCGCAGCAGGGCTTGCACAGGCACAACAGGGCTGGCACAGGAACAACAGGGCTGGCACAGGAACAACAGGGCTTGCACAGGCACAACAGGGCTTGCACAGCAAGGCTGGCACAGCAGGGCTGGCACAGGCCGAGGATCGCCAGACAAACAGGAGCGTCTGGCAGGCAGTCCTGGGGTGCCCTGGGCTAATTACAGCAAAGCCTGTGCCTGCCTGCCTACAGTTCTGCAGGGGGGGCTCGGCAGCAGCAGCATGCAGGCTTGAACCTGCTGCCACCACAGCGGAAGCGCCGCTGAGCAGAGACTCACGTTGATGGCGCCTGCATGCAGCTCCGCGGACGAGGCCGCCCCAGCAGCTTGCACAAGGCTGGCCAGCTGCCCCTCCTTGGAGGACAGCATCTCAAAGCTCTTGCCCAGCAGGTCCTGCGTCCAGAGGGCAAACAGCGATGCAAACTAAGGGGAGGCGCCCACAGGCACAGATGTGCATGAGGCTGGCCAGCTGCCCCTTCTAGGAGTACAGAATCTCAAAGTTCTTGCCCAGCAGGTCCTGCGCCCAGAGGGCACACAGCAAAGCCAAGCAGCCTTAGGGGAGGAGTGACAGCGTACCACACATGCAGGGGTGCAGGGCCTTGGAGCTCTGGCCCAGCATGTCTTCCTGTGATCTGAGACAAATCGTGAAGCAAAGTCAAGGATGGAACACACAGGCATCCATGCACACACACAGGCATGCAACACACGCACACGCACACACACACGCGCGCGCGCATGCTGCAAGCAGTGGGCGCACGCAGGACCCACCTTGACAGCCCAGCCTGCGTAGTCCATGAAGCCTTGGTCAACGCACAGGATGGCCCCGTTGGGCATCAGCCATGCGCGCACGATGTTCTGGTCCACAGCGATGGGCTGCAGGCGGAAATCAAGACATGAAATCAAGGGTCACTTCACTCATAAGCGGGAGGAGTCGAGGCATGGCACCCAAAGAGCATAGACACCATGCCTGAAAAAGTATGCGTGCTGCGCACTGGTGGCTGGTCATGCTCAATGCCACAAGCTGCAGGCAGACCTGCAAACATCTCATCAGATGCCACTGTCAGGAGGTGGGTTCACATGATGTGAACCAGGCCGCCATAACGCGTCGATTACAATGGGTACTTTACATGCATAATGTGAGTGTCTTTGTGTTTGTTGTGCTCCACCTGCGGTGACGCCTTCCGTGCCCACGGCAATAGGCGGCATCAAGCGCGCCTAGTCCCCTTTAAAAAGGATGGCTTTGCATAGCATCAACGTGGTTTGTGACCTCGGTGCAACACCTAGCAGTTTGTTGCATGTGCAGCCACACTCATCAACCCTACAAACTTCATGCACTGCTGAAATAGCTTTGCCAAAGCCACCGCACTAGCACATGGCACACGCTGCGCAGGCAGCACACACAAACCTACAGGGCCACCACTGAGATACACTGGCACACAGCACGCTCAGAGCATGCAGCACACACACCTCCTCGACCTCAAGAGAAATGGAGTACGCAGCCACAACACATGCACACAGCACGCGCCACACGCAGCAAAAGGCACGTGCAGCAGACAGCAAATACAAACACACAAACCTTCACGACCCCCAGGAAGATGGAGTCCGCGGCAGCGCCACTGATCTTTGACACGTGGATGATGAGCGGGAACACGTAGCGCTGCTTGTGCAGCCCCACAACCTCGCGGTCGCTGTCCAGGATTTTGGCTTGCTCTGCATGCCACGGCAGGCAGCAAAGCACACAATGGCTTGGCAAACGGCATGCAGCAGTGGGCTTGGCGCGCGTCGCCATTACCAGAATTACCTGAGCAGCATGTGCTCGTGCAGAATTCAAACAGGAACCACAAACCAAACAATTCAGGCACCTCTCAAAGGCATGCCCACGCATGCACACTTGCACCTGTGCTCAAATACATCTGCAATAGGGCATGCCCGAGCATGCACGCAGTCATTGGCGCGTGCCTGCGACTGCCAGCATGCGCATACCCAACAAAGCACACACCTGTGTCCACGTACAACAAAGCACAACAACAAAGCACAACAAAGCACAACAACAAAGCACAACAAAGCACACACCTGTGTCCACGTACGCCTGCAGGTAGGAGTTGTGGCGGCTGGAGAAGGGCTGCGGCATCAGGCAGCTGACGTTCTTTCCCTCCAGATCTCCTCGCTTGTACCTGCAGCATGCACGCACCCATGACGCGGCCGTCAACTGTCTTCTCACCAGGAATCTGCTGTGCACACTCACATCGACAAGCGTTCGCACACATAGACATTCGGCAGGAGCAGTGCCAGGGCACATTAGCAGCTGCTACAGGGGCAGCAACAGGTGGTAGAAAGCGCACCCGGTATTATAATGATGCTGGATGCGCCCACAGGCACAAGCAGGCAGGCACACATGCTCAACCAGGCTGAATGCGTGCTTGTTTGCCACGAGGCAGGCAGGCAGGCAGGCGCATGTACCCACCCGAACAGGCTGAAAGCATGCTTATTGACCATCTGGATGATGCCGGACGCGTTGATGGTGATGATGGCGGCGTTGGGGTCCAGGCCGGCGATGGGCTTGCCCTCGTCGTCCACATGCAGCTCCTGCACGTTGTTCTCTGCGGCCTCCTCCTGCTTGTCCGCCTCGCTGTGCAAGACAGCGCACGCGCAAGTGTATGTGTGTGGCAGGTGGGGATGTGTGTGTGTGACTGCAGGTGCACATGAGCGCAATACCCTGCGTGTGTGGACACACGCGCTTTCTTTCTGGAAGTGGAAAGTGGCTGGACATCGCAGTCTACCATGCTCCCTGAAGACTGCGAGGCTGCATCTTTGGACCGGCACTGTCCAACGCATGGAACACATCCTGACGCAACTCGTACAGACCACAGCGTCTGCGCTACTCACGCGTAGTAGCGGGCTGCTGTCCAGGGGTCGTTCTTGACCTGCTCCAGGAACTTGCCGTAACTCCTCAGCAGCTTGACGGCGTTGGGATACCTGGGCACATGGGCCACGGGGGCGTTGGGGTACATGAGCGTCTGGGCACAGGGGTGAGGGTGTACCCGAGCATCTGGGTACAGGGGTATTGGGGTGCCTGGGCACAGGGCCACAGGGGCGTTGGGGCACATGAGCATGTGGGCACTGGGGTATCGGGAAACCTGGGCACAGGGGCGTGGGGGTACCTGGGCACAGGGCCACAGGGGCGTTGGGCCACATGAGCATGTGGGCACTGGGGTATCGGGGTGCCTAGGCACCTCAGGATCAGCCCTGTGTACCGCCACAGGCCAGCTCGCTCACACCGACGTGCAGGCACAGGCACGCACATACTCATGCCCGCACACATAAACACGTGCTCCCTCATGACAATGGGCTCCGGGTGCGGTGCATTCCAGCAGTCATGCACTGTGCCCCTCAGCACATTCTTCCCTTGTGCAGGCCCCTTTCTGCTGACCCACCCCTTTGTCCTGGCTCACCCCCGCGGTGCTGCAACTGCCATGCTGTGCGGAAGTAGGGGGCGCCCCCCCCACCTCGCATGCGTCCCACCTTTTGAGCACCATCTTGTATGTTAGGTCGGCCATGTCCTCCATGTGGTCGATGCGCCGGAACGCCTGTGTGAGCTGCAGGCGCAAGCACAGAGGACACACCACCGACACCATGTAAGTGGGTGTGTTCGTGTTTGTGCGTGGATCGTGGATTGTTTGTCTGCGTCTATGTACATGTGTGCGCATGCGCACGTGTGCATGCGTCTCAGCGTTGGCTGATACACCAAAGGGCCTGTGTGGGTTCACAAGCTGGCACAGAATGACCTATAGGGTCCTGTGCCACAGCACAAACAATGATGACACAGTGACAAAATGACCTTTAGCGTCCTGTGCCACAGCACAAACAACGATGACACAGTGACAGAATGACCTATAGGGTCCTGTGCCACAGCACAAACAACGATGACACAGTGACAAAATGACCTATAGGGTCCTGTGCCACAGCACAAACAACGATGACACAGTGACAGAATGACCTATAGGGTCCTGTGCCACAGCACAAACAACGATGACACAGTGACAGAGTGACCTATAGGGTCCTGTGCCACAGTACAAACAACGATGACACAGTGACAGAATGACCTATAGGGTCCTGTGCCACAGCACAAACAACGATGACACAGTGACAGAGTGACATAGAGTCCTGTGCCACAGCACAAACAATGACGACACAAGTGCAGGCTCAGGGCTGACCATGCTTTTGTGCGCAGCACGCACTCGCACACACACGGTACACCTGTGGCATCTCACATCCTGCGCCAATGTGCGCACGTTGCGCACTGTGCCACCATGCTCAAGAGCACCCATATGCACAGGCACAGGATCTACCGTGGATCCACTCTTGCGCAAGATCCACACCAGCACCATCCGCACCTGCGCCCGCCCCACCCTCCCCATCCACGAGCACACACCCCACCCATCCACACCTGCACAAGATCCACAGTGCTCCGCAGCAGCAGCTTCCAAAAGTCTCGGGTGGCCAAAACTGCCGCCCGGTGGTACTCCAGCAGCATCTTGTAGTTCCGCTGCGTTCCAGCGTTCCAGCGAGTTCAGTGACACGTGCGTATATGATGTACGCGTGTACAATGAGCATGCGTGGCCCCTGCTTGTCACCCAATGGCGACACACGTTTGTTCATGGCGCACAGGGCACATGCAGGACATGCAGAGGGTGCTTCATGTGAGCAGAGCTGGACCCTGTGCCTGCGCATCATTGCGGCCGCCCCACAGCAGCACTACCACCTCTGCGTGCACCAGGGACGCGATTCTTCTTCCGGCAGCCCACTGACAGCTCACCACAGCCTTCTGCTTGTGCTCCCAGGAAAGAACCGCACTTCCAAAAAGCAAGCACAGCCTGCACACTCATTAGATACGCCATGTTCTCAACCAATTGCCGGGAGGACGCTTGTGTGCATGAGCACCCACTAACACACACACACACACACGAGCACGCAATACACAAACAAACAGACTCACGCATCCCTACCTGGAAAGCAACATACGCCACCAGGTCTGATGCACTCTCCCCAGAGCCGCTGGTTACCGCCTTTTGCTTGTGCTCCTGCTCGCGCGTGAAGATGGAGAACCTGCAGGCCAGCCACAGAGGGAAGGGGCCATGGGGTGGGGCAATGTGAAGCATGCAGAAGCGCGAGTGGGGACTGCTTTGCATGAAGAAGCTGCAGTCCTGCGTGGAGGCTACCCTAGGTGCAGGCAGCATGGACAGGTAGGCAGTTCAGCCTGAAGTGTCTTACCATGAGAGCGCAGGCAGCATGGACAGGTATGCAGGTCAGCCCAAAGCGTCTTCCCGTAAGAGCGCAGGCAGCAATGAGCACCAGGCGTGGGTGTGGATGTGGGTGGACGGGTGTGAAGGTGGGGTTCAGGAGGGGTACTGAGGGCGTGCACACACACACACACACACACACTCATACACACGTACCTGTTTGTGAAAATGCCCGAGGCTCAATTTTTGGGCACAATCTTCACACACGTGTGTGTCTTCACACACACACGCGCACCTGAAGCTCAGGTTGGGATACATCTTGCGCGCCAGGTCCAGCTGCGCTGAGCCGCCCAGCTGCTGCTTGCGGCAGTCGATGAGGAAGGAGGAGTAGCAGATGCGCATGTAGGGGCAGTTGGGAAACTGCTGGATGCCGCCCTGCGGGGGAGTGAGGGCGTGGGGTGTGTTGGTGAGTCTGCTTGTGTGGTGGGCGCTCGCAGTGCCAGTGTTTGAGAGGCGGATGCTCGCATTGCCTGTGTAATTGAGGTGGGCGCTCGCAGTGCCAGTGTCAGTGAGGCGGATGCTCGCAATGCCTGTGTAATTGAGGTGGGCGCTCGCACTGCCTGTGTTGCCTGAGTGAGTGAGGCGGGTCCTCGCAGAGCCTTTGTATGTTTGCTTGTGAGGTTGGTGCTTGCAGCGCCTGTGTGGGTGGGGGCAGCTCCTCGTGCATGAATTAGCATGCGCAGTTGCTGTTTGAGGGTGCAGGCCCATTGAGCGGCTGCTGATCTATTGGAGTGCAACACAGAATGGCCTTCCCATGGGACGACTTTTGCAGGATGGGCACCCCAAGGGCAAGCCGGATGAAGAATCTTACTCATGCACACCTGGAGGACAATGGTTTCCAACCTTCCTTTCCTCGCAGGCTATACCACACGTGCTTGTACACAAATGCACAACCGTACACAGCACTGTTTGCTGTGGTTAATGTTTGCTGTGCACACGCAGACACACGCACACAAGCAGCACCTTCAGGACCGCCTCTCCCAGATCCAGCGCTGCAGCATCAAGGTTGCCGTCCTCATCCCAAACACGGTCTACGCGGGACGCGATCTCAACCTCAAGGGAATTGTTGAACCTGCAAGCGTATGCACGCGGGCATGTGTGCGTGCGTGCATGCATGCGCGCGTGCGTGTGTGTGTGTGTGTGTGTGTGTGTGTGTGTGTGT